>Ga0247764_1000152_pt1 | contig 24862 bp, 15 predicted proteins | sample UWRJL051202B4_FD_179932 | JGI IMG/M metagenome (GOLD analysis project Ga0247764, IMG submission 179932) | Plant litter microbial communities from Arlington Agricultural Research Station in Wisconsin, United States - UWRJ-L051-202B-4 | ecosystem: Environmental > Terrestrial > Plant litter >...
GGCTCGGATATCTGCCGGCCAGCGACAGCGTGATCGTCGATCAGCATTTCACACAACGGGGACGCTTCCCTCGCCTCATTCGCGCCTTGTCGGTCACGGGTCAACGTACCGGCTGGGGAGTTGGGGAGCACGCAGCCTTCTACGTGGACTTAGGGCAACGTTCCGCGGAGGTGCTGGGCATTCCTGGCGAAGCCAACGTCACCATCGTGGGGCGCACCAGCGCCGCCGCGAATCACGAGCAGGCCACACCGCCGTTTCTGGGCGACGGCTACACGGTCAGCGTGCTCGGCACTGGGGACACCTACTCCTTGCCGGACGCTAGCAATCCGCACGGCCTCAGCGCTCATTCGGAGCCGACCGAGGTGTATCCACCATTTTCTGCGTACTACGAAGAGCCACCGGTTTTCACCGACGCGTTCGGCAATATCGTCCTCTCCGAACGCATCACGGAATACTTTGCGGATGGCACGGCGCAAGCCAGCGGCGCCCGCGTCGACAGCATCGCTTTCAGAGTGAACGAGCAGGGCGACGCGAAGGGTTTCCGCGTCCGTTTTACGAGCGACGACAAGTCCCTGGTCGCTTGGAACGAGGATCTCGGCTACTCCCTGTTCGACGCTCGAGTTGGTTTCGCCAACATCACGGCGAAGTTCAGCGGCCTAGAACCGTAGCCTGGAGCCGAGCATCTTTGATCAAATCTCTCGCCTCAAACCTCCGCCCAATCTAGGGACCTTCTTCGTGCTCGGCCGGCGCGTTTTGCCTCGCACAATAGTGCTGGACCCTGGCAGATCGCCTTGGCATCTTGAGCTGCGTGAGCAATCGAGTGAACGCTGTGAGCGGAGCGCCGCGGGAGGAGGCGAGCTTTCGCCATGCCTTGCGTGAAGCAACGGCAGCCAAGCATGAGGCGTTGGACCAGGCGTTGAGTCACGCGCTGAATGGTCGCGATGGTTACGTCAGGTTTCTGCGCGGCACGCTCAGGGTACTGTCAGCAAACGAGTCCGCGTTGGATGCCCTGGAAGGGCTCGAGTTGAAGGCCCGCATCGAAGCGTTGCAGCAGGATCTCGAGGAGTTATCCGCTGCGTCGTCGATCGACCCCTCCGCGAGCGTGCCCAAGGATCCCGCGCAGTCTTGGGGAGCCGCCTACGTGATCGAGGGCTCCGGGCTTGGAGGCCTCGTCCTGGCGAAGCGTGCTGCGGAGCTCGGCATCGGGGCCACGCGTTATCTCACTCTGCGCGGCAGCCAGACCATGGCAAGCTTTCGAGCCTTCGTTGCCCGGCTGGAGCGATGGGCAGCCGTAGCGTCGCACCCGGAGCGCACTGCTGCGGTGAACGGCGCGCTCCAGATGTTCAGCGAGTACCGGCGCGCCTTCGTGCTCGAGCAGCTGATCCCGGAGCGGCATGACTGAACCTGTCACGCTCGACAACTGCGAACGCGAGCCGATCCACATCCCCGGCGCCATTCAGCCGCGCGGGGTGCTGATCGCGTGTCGAGACGACGAGGAGCTATGCATCGTTCGAATCTCCACCAATGCCGGGCAGCTCTTTGGCGGCCGTGCAGAGGAGCTACTGGGTCAAGCACTTCCGGCGCTGTTCGAACAGGAGTCGGCGCAGCGAATGCTCCGCCTGTTGGGGGAGCGGTCGCTGCGCGAGTTGAACCCGCTGCCGCTACAGACGCGGAGCGGCGTGGGATTGGATGCCGTCCTGCACCGCAGCGGCAAGCTGCTCGTCGCTGAGCTGGAGCCATCTTCTGACCATCCGAACACGTTCGACCCGCGCTTGCGTCAAGCCCTCACGCGCCTGCAGGCGGCGCGCGACGCGGACAGCCTGAGTAGCGTGGCGGTCGAAGAGGTGCGCGCGTTGACCGGCTTCGATCGCGTGATGGTCTATCGCTTCGACGCTGATTGGAACGGGCAGGTCGTGGCCGAAGCGCGTCGCGAGGATCTGGAGCCGTTTCTGGGTCTGCGTTATCCGGCCTCCGATATCCCCGCCCAGGCGCGGCGCCTGTACACGCAGAATTGGCTGCGCCTGATCGGCGACATCGACTACACGCCCGCGCGCATCGTGCCCGAGCTGGATCCGGAGACGCAGGCGCCGCTGGATCTGAGTCACGCCTATCTACGCAGCGTGTCGCCCATTCATATCGAATACTTGAAGAACATGGGCGTGACGGCGTCCATGTCCATCTCGCTCGTGGCAGATGGCGAGCTGATCGGTCTGATTGCGTGTCATCACTATTCCGGACCGCGCTGGGTGGGCTTCTACGTCCGTGAGACCGCGGAGTATCTGGGACAAGCGCTGTCGTGGAACATTCGCGTACTGGATCACGCAGACAACGCGGATCGCGAGCGCCGAGTCCGTGAGCACGAGGCCGAGCTGGCTCACGGCCTGGCCGTCAGCGATAACCTGATGGAGGGCCTGGCCGTGCCCGCCCTCGTGGCGCTGGCCGGAGCTGCGGGCGCCGCGGTGGTGCTGGACGAAGGTGTGCGGACGGTCGGCAACACACCGGACGAGCGACGCATCGGCGAAATCGTGGCTTGGCTGCGAACGCAGGAGCAAGACGTGTTTGCCACCGACAACCTGGCGCAGCACTATGCCCCAGCGCGCAATTGGGACGGCGTGGCAGCGGGATTGTTGGCGACCACGCTATCGCACGAGGTCGGGGAATATCTGCTGTGGTTCCGACCGTCGACGGAACGAACGGTGGACTGGGCCGGTGATCCGCGCAAGCTCGTGGTAAAAACGGACGACGGACGGCCTCCGCGCTTGAGTCCGCGTGGCTCCTTCGCTTTGTGGCGCGAGACGGTACGCGGACGTTCCTTGCCCTGGGAACGTTGGCAGCTGGCCGCTGCATCGAACGTGCGGCGCTTGATGATCGGCGGCGTGCGCCGACGAGCGGCCGCGCTCCGAACCCTCAACCAGCGCCTACTCGACGCCGATCACGCCAAAGACGTGTTCATCGCCACCATCAGTCACGAGCTACGAACTCCGTTGAACGCGATCGGCGGCTGGTCCCGCTTGGTGGCGGGCGGCAACCTCCCGCAAGAGCGCTGGCCCGAAGCGATGCAGGTCGTGGCGCGAAACTGCGACACCCTCGGGCGTCTCGTCGAAGATCTGCTCGACTTCTCTCGCATCGTCAGCGGCAAGTTGGCGCTCGAAGTCGAGAACATCGACATCGCCAGCGTGGTAGAGAACGTCACCGACGGCATGGCCTTGGCGGCAGAGGCCAAGAACATTCGCGTCAAACGCATCCTGGGCTCCGGCCCGATCACGGTGCTCGGTGACGCGACTCGCCTGCGGCAAGTCCTGATGAACTTGTTGAGCAACGCCATCAAGTTCACACCCAAGGAAGGTTCGATCACCATCACGCTCTCGCGACAGGGTTCGGACGTGGAAATCGCGGTGCGCGACAGCGGTCAAGGCCTCGACCCTCTCTCGATCGAACAGGTGTTCGTACCGTTCTGGCAAGCCGATGGCTCGAGCAAGCGCAAGTCGCAGGGTCTGGGCTTGGGTCTGGCCATCGCCAAGAAGCTGGTAGAACTGCACGGCGGGAAGCTGAGCGTGGAAAGCGAAGGGCTAGGCCGCGGCGCAACCTTCACCATTCGAGTACCGGTCGCGTCCGCACGCCGCGACACCCCGACCGGCGAAGCACCTCGCGAGCGCAGCCACAGCAAATTGCTAAGCGAGATCAATATCTTGGTCGTGGAAGACGAACCCGATTCGCGCGAGCTGCTGGTACAGATCCTCAAGAACGACGGCGCCAACGTGACGGCAGCGGCCACTGCGGATGAGGCCCTCACCGCGTTGAAAGAAACCACGTTCGACGCCCTCGTCTCCGATATCGGCCTGCCCGAAGCCGACGGCTTCGATCTGATCCGCCAACTGCGAGCGAGCCCCGACTTGCGCGTCAAGAAGCTGCCCGCCGTCGCGCTCACCGCGTATACCCGCGCTTACGACCGCACCGCCGCTCTGCGCGCAGGCTTTCAGGCGCACGTGCCGAAACCCGCTGACCCCGATGAACTCGTCGCCGTGATCGTGAGTCTGCTCGAGCGCGTTACTCCGACGTGATGCTCCAGCGCTCTGCTCGCTCCTTGACCCCAAGAAGCATACGTCGGTCCATCGCAAACCCAACTGGCTCTATCAGCGTCGGCCCGAACGCTAGACGAGTCGCGAGGTCCGCAGAGCATGCCGTGCGGTAGCGGCTAACGACCCGACAGCGGTTGTCGCTCAGTGGTTCCACGAAAAATAGCCAGCTTGCCGCCACCCAGGGTCTGCCGGCCTCGCGAGCCATGAGTTCCGCTGGTCCGCTCGCTACAAGGTACTTACCCGGCTCGAGTGCCACGATCGTCATCCGCGGCGCGCGCGCATCTGGATGCAATAGCAGCGGCTGGCCGAGCTCAACCTGCCACTCCGGATGCACTCGCTCGGCGTTGTGCACCCCGCATCCAACCAGATTCTCCAGCCATTGGTAGCTGTAGAATCCGCCTCGATCGGCGCCGATTTGCGCCAGCCAAGGCCATGCCCGAGACGCAGGAACGTCGATCTCGACGCCGTGAGACCAAGCCCAATTGGGCTCGGGCACCAGCTCGTCGCCAGGATACGCTCGCGCAGCGAGCGCCTCGTCGAGGCCCCAATGACTGCGTTCTCTGCGCATGAACGGGGATGCGAACGCGAGTAGCATGATGGCGGCGCCAGACACTCCATCTGCCACGTCGGACCACGAGTCTTTACGCAGGCATCCCTCCGCCCGCTGCGCCAAGTTCCGCAGCATCACTGCTTGCATCAAGCGATGCACCGGACGAATCAGCGCCAGGTGCAGACGTTCATCCGTTGTGAAGGCGGCGCGCGCGCGCACGTGGAGTCTCGTGGCGCCGTCGTTCAACGGCTCCAGCACGAACGCCCAGGTAACCTGCCAATAACTCGGTGGTCGCGCCGAGTGGAACGGCAGCTGTGAGCCCGTGACCGAATCGTAGAGCCCTCCCAGCACCAGCGTCCGCGGCGCGTCCAGCTTCAACACCTCGAAGCCCTCCTTCCCGTCCGGAGTTGCGGGGATGACCTGCCCTAGCTCCAATTTCAAGAGCTCCGGGTGCAATTCCCGCGCGCTCGGAGCGCCAGCGTTGTCCAGCGCGTCGATGGCATAGAACCCGGCGCGTTGACAGCCCATCTGCAGCAACCACGGCCAGATCCGTTCGGGTTTGGCGCGAATGGTAATGCCTTCTGTCTCTTGCGCCGCGGCGTTGGGCAAAAGCTCGTCGCCGACAAGCGCACGCTGGTTTTCGTCGTTTTCAGCGCTGCCGAGCTCGTCGACGAGCGAGCTGAGCACGGTGCGCCGAATGAAGTGGGAGGCCGGGCCGATCACGGCAAAGTAGCGACGAAATTTTGCCCAGGCTGCTTCATCGGTCGCGGCGACGCGGAGTTCGAACTCCACCTCACAACGCAGCTCGCTACGTGGATTGACGCGAACCGACCAAGCCACCTTGATGTAGTCCGGCGTATCGAACCGGTTGAACTCGTCGATGCTGGTAACGTGCACGAAGGGGATCTCTGCTTGCCAGACCTTGCCGATCGCACCAACGCTGAACTCGCGCGGGGGGTCGTCCCACAGGATCTGAAAACCTGGCCGCTCCGGCGTGGACTTGAGGTCATCGATACGCACCGCTGTGTCGACGGCTTTGTGACGGAGACGGTCCGGCAGCGTCCGCAGCGCGAAGAGCGCGCGGATCAGCGGCGATTTGCCGAGATCTCCGTGTCTGAGGTAGTCCCACACAGCCTCGGCCGGGGCGGCGATCACCTTGCGGTCAACTTCGACCAAACCTGGAGTAGGAATCAGAGAGTCCAACATGTTCAGCTCCGCTAGTGGATCCGCGCTTCAGGTTGGGCGGAGGGGCGACGCGGAGCTCGTGCTCCTAGCGCCAGGCGTACGTGATAGACACCGGAGTCGAGTCGGGTCTCCACGGAAAAGCCACTCCTGCCGAAGATCGCGAGCATGGGCGCGTTATTGACCAGAACCTCGGCGGTGAAACCGCGCACGTCGCTGGCCAGCGCGAGCGCCACGAGACCGTTGAACAGCGCGCGGCCGAGCCCTTGACCCTGGTACGCGTCCAGAACCACGAAGGCGATGTCCGCGAAGCCGGTCGCTAGATCCAGATCGTAGCGTGCGAATGCCACCAGTTCTCCGATCTTGGTCTCGGCGACCAGTCCCGCGGTACCAATCTGGTCGACATCGAGCATGGCCTGCAGCTCCGCGTGCGAGTGACGGCCCTTGTGACAGAAGAACCGTTGATAGCTGGCGTCCTCCGACAAGCGGTACAGCAACGCTTGAAGCCGATCCTCGTCCGCCATCACGACCGGTCGTAGCCACAGCTGCTCGCCATTCTTCAGCGCGAATTCGGAACCACGCGCAGAGGAAACCGCGCGCGGTACTCGCTGATCGGTAAACACGTAACTGCGCGCTTTGGCGGCGTCCATCAGCTCGCGTCGAAAGTCTGGGTGCGCGATCTCGATCAACGCGGTGGCACGCTGACGGATGGTCTTACCCCAGAGATCGGCGATGCCATACTCCGTGACGACGTAGTGCACGTCACCGCGACTAGTCACCACGCCGGCGCCAGCCTCGAGAGTAGCCTGGATGCGACTGAGCCTCCCGTCGTCGGCCGTGGATGGCATACAGATGATCGGTTTTCCTCCAGAACTGCGGGCCGCACCACGGATGAAGTCGACCTGGCCACCGATGCCAGAAAAGAAGCGACCACCCAGCGTGTCGGCCGCAACTTGCCCGGTGAGATCCACGGCTAGCGCGGAGTTGATGGCGACCATGTTCTCGTTCTGCGCGATCACCAGCGGATCGTTCGTGAAGTCGCTCGGCCACAGCTCGACGCAAGGATTGTCGTGCACGAAGTCGTAGAGCCGCTTCGTGCCCATCACGAAGGAAGTCACGATTTTGCCGCGCATCAGCGTCTTCTTGCGGCCGGTGATGACGCCGGCTTCGATCAACTCGAGCACGCTGTCGGACAACATCTCCGTGTGGATCCCCAGATCTTCACGTTGGTGAAGGGCGCACATCACGGCGTGCGGCAACTTGCCGATGCCGGTTTGAAGCGTAGCGCCGTTCGGAATCAAGCTTGCCACGTGACGCCCGATTGCGACACTCACCTCGTCCAAAGGCTCGAGTGGATGCTCCAGAATCGGAGTTTCGACGGGTACCAACCAGTCCACGTCGTCGACGCGAATCATGGAGTCCCCGAAGGTGCGAGGCATCAGCGGGTTCACCTCCGCGATCACCAGATCGGCGGAGTCTACCGCCGCGCGCATGACGTCGACCGAAATGCCGAGACTCATTTGCCCGTGCCGGTCCGGCGGCGTCACCTGAAGCAACACGACGTCCACGCGCAGACGCCGAGAGCGGATGAGACGAGGTATCTCCGACAGAAAGATGGGCATGAAGTCGGCCCGGCCGGCCTGCACCGCTTCGCGCGTGTTCGAACCGATGAAGAACGCCGTGTGGCGGAAGCGCGCCTGAAACTCCGCACGGACGTAGGGAGCCGGGCCGAGCGTCAGCAAATGCACGACGTCGTTGTCCGCCAAGTGTGCGCCGTGCTCGACGAGCGCATTCACCAGCGTGACCGGCTCTGCAGCGCCCGAGCCGATCAGAATGCGCCGGCCCGCGGCGATCTTCCGGATCGCAGCGGCGGGCGAGATCACGCGGGCCTGATTACGATGTAGCCACTCACTGTCGTACATGATTCTCCCCCCGCACCCACAGCAACTCTTGCGCCAGACACGGAATGCGCTCGTCCGCAGTGCCTTTCCTCGTTAACACGGCGCGCGGACGGCGCATGGACGACGCCGGACAGCGTGAAGCGCAGCTATTGCGCGCACGGTTTGCGCCGAGACCTCACGCTCCGAGCGGGTTGGAGTGCTTCAGCGTAAGAGTCATGCCGACTTGTGTTTGGCGCGTGGCTTGCACACCAACATTCACCGCGAGGTAGGTAGTCATGAACACCATGCAAGCCGCTGTATTCGTCGAGCAAGGCAAGATTGAGCTGCGCGAAGTCCCGAGGCCAGTTCCCGGTCCTGGCCAAGCGCTGCTGAAAGTCACGCTCACGACGATCTGCGGCACCGACGTTCACATTTTGAAGGGTGAATATCCGGTCAAGCCCGGGCTCATCGTTGGACACGAGCCTGTCGGGAAGATCGCGGAGCTTGGACCGGGTGTCACGGGCTTCGCAATCGGCGACAGGGTCATCGTCGGCGCGATCACCCCTTGTGGTCAGTGCCGCGCCTGCCTCTCGGGCGATGGGGCGCAGTGCAGTCACGGCGGGGACGGATTCGAGGCGCTGGGCGGTTGGCGTTTCGGCAACACGATCAACGGCTGCCAAGCCGAGTACGTTTTGGTGCCAGACGCGCAAGCGAACCTCGCCAAGATTCCAGAGGGCTTGGCCGACGAAGACGTCATCCTGTGTCCCGACATCCTGTCCACGGGATTCTCCGCCGTGGAAAGCGGTCGCGTGCGCATTGGCGATTCGGTGGTGGTGTTCGCACAGGGGCCGATCGGCTTGTCCGCTACGGCCGGCGCACGCTTGGCCGGGGCCTCCTTGATCATCGGCGTGGATAGCGTGCCCCGTCGCCTGGAGCAGGCCAAACGCATGGGGGCGGACGTGGTGCTGAACTTCAAGGAGCAGGACGTGGTAGCGGAAATAAAGAAGCTGACAGGCGGAGGCGCCGATGTCGCGATCGAAGCGCTGGGCACGCAACAGACCTTCGAAGCGTGCTTGCGCAGCGTCCGCGCCGGTGGCGTCGTCTCCAGCCTGGGTGTCTATTCAGGGCACCTGAACGTTCCGCTGGATGCCTTCGCCGCGGGGCTTGGCGACCATACCATCGTCACGACCTTGTGCCCCGGCGGCAAAGAGCGGATGCGGCGCTTGATGAGCGTGGTCGCCGCGCAGCGCGCGCCATTTCGTGAGCTCATCACGCACTCCTTCCCTCTCTCCGAGATCGAAGCCGCCTACGATCTGTTCGCGCATCAACGCGACGGCGTCATGAAAGTCGCCATCCGGCCTGGATGAGCCCGCTCCTGTCGTCCGGGCTGAGCACTCAGGCCCGCTACTCTGGCAGCGGGATAAACTCGTGTTCATCCCCCGGCACGCTGCCGAACGCGCCGCTCCGCCAGTCCTGTTTGGCCCGTTCGATGCGCTCACGCGAGCTACTGACGAAATTCCACCAGATGTGGCGGTGACCGTCGAGCTTTCCGCCGCCGAGCAGCAGCACGTCGGCGGGCGCCTCCGCGCGCAACTCAGCGACTCTTTCGGGCTTGAGCACGATCAGACTGCCGTCACCGAATGTGTGACCGGAGCACGTCAGGTTGCCTGCCACGACCAGCGCCGCGCGCTCTTCGTGCTCGGCGTCGATCACCAGGCTCGCACCAGGCTCGAACTGAGCGTGCGCGTACAGCGTGGGCGATACGACGCCAGTGTTGGCGCGCGCGCCGAAGGCGCTGCCAGCGATCACGCGTATCTTGACGCCGTCACGTTCGACGACCGGCAGCGTGGCTGCCGGGTGATGCTCGAAGCTCGGCGCTATCTCTTCATGTGTTTGCGGCAGCGCCACCCAGGTCTGCACGCCATGCAGGGGTCCGCCGCTCGCTCGTACTTCCGCGCCCGTTCGTTCGGAGTGCGCGATGCCGCGGCCGGCGACCATCCAGTTGACGTCTCCGGGTCGGATGACCTGGTTCGAACCCAGCGTGTCCCGATGCGTGAACTCACCGCGAAATAGGTACGTGATCGTGGCGAGCCCAATGTGCGGATGGGGGCGGACGTCCAGCCCGACCCCACTCGGTAGCTGCGCTGGCTCGATGTAGTCGATGAACACGAACGGCCCTACCGCCCGCTGCTCAATCGCGGGCAGCAGCCTGCGCACCGAGAACGCACCGATATCTTTGGTAGCGCCTGTCAAGACACGCGCAATGGCGCTCGCTTCGGGAAACGTGAAAGACACCTGGCTAGACATCTGTATGCACAGGGCATACTCGGTGTCTCCCAAAAGTCGAGCACCCGAACCAAGCTGGCGTCGAGAGAGAGTAGATTTGTGCGCGCGGTTCAACGTAAAGTCATGCGTTCTGGGATGGAGCGCACAGGGAGCACTACGCGATGAACACGGGTGAAGTATCGAATCTGGGCTGGGTTTCCGTTAAATGGTGGGCGCTACTCGCGGGCTGCTTCGCGCTACTCACGCCGCAAGCCGCGTTGGCGGACGGCGCGCCCGCAGGCAGCGCAGCTCCCGCTGGCGAACAGCTGCCCTGGCAAGAAGGACCGAAACACTTCGATCTCGGGCACGAGGTGACACTCGACATTTCGGAGCGTTATGCGTTTCTCGAGCGGGGGCCGGCCGCCAAGCTGTTGGAGAAGAACGGCAACATCTACAACGACAATTTGCTCGGCGTGGTGGTCGGTACGGCCGCTGAAGAAGATTGGTTCGCCGTGCTGCGCTACGACGAAGAAGGCTACATCAAGGACGATGAAGCGATCGACGCCAAGGAGCTGCTGGAATCGATCCGTGAAGGCCAAAACGAGGCGAATACCGAGCGCAAGCAGCGTGGTTTCGAGGCCTTGAACATCGACGGTTGGCAGGAGTCTCCGCACTACGACAAGGCACTGCATCACTTGGTGTGGGGTCTCAACGTGAGCTCGGCGAAGAACGGAACCTCGGTCAACTACAGCACGCGCATCTTGGGACGGCGCGGCTACGTCTCGCTCAACTTGGTCACCGACCCGGTCAAGCTGAACGTGGACAAGCCCCACGCCGCGGCGCTGCTCAAGATGACCCAGTTCAAGGGCGGCTCGCGTTACCAAGACTTCAACGAGAGCTCGGATAAAGTTGCGGAATATGGCCTGGGAGGCCTGGTGTTGGCGGGAGCGGGCGTCGGAGCCGCCAAGCTCGTGAAGGTGGGGCTGCTGGCGAAATTCGGCAAGATCCTGATTGGGCTGTTGATCGCCGGCAAGAAATTCGTGGTGGTGGGTCTGCTCGCGCTGGGGGCGCTGGTCAAAGCTCTGTTCAAGCGCAAGCCGGCGCTTCCTGACGGGGCGCCACCACAAGAAGGTTGAACCGCGCGGACGTTCGAGCAGCCAGAAAGCGACGCTCGCGCACAACAAGGCGTGAAGAAGCGACTAGGCTGACCGACATGTTCTTCGAAGCCATCAATCAGTTCAAACGTTCGCTCGGTCAGCTAGACACTTGGCTCGACAAGGCCACCGCGTTCGCGGAGAGCAAATCCTTCGATGTGAACGTGTTGCTGAATCAACGCCTGGCGCCGGATCAGTTCCCCTTCCTGCGCCAGGTGCAGAGCGTCTGTGACACTGCGAAGTTTGGCGCTGCACGCTTGGCGGGCCTCACACCACCTTCGCATCCGGATACCGAGCAAACGCTGGCGGAGCTCCGCACGCGCATCCGCACCATCCTCACCTATTTGGACACGTTCAGCGCCAAAGACTTCGAGGAGGGAGCTAGTCGCGTGATCAGCCTGCCGCGTTGGGAGGGGCGCAGCATGACCGGCGCGGACTACTTCGTGGAGCACGTCCAACCGAACTTCTTCTTCCACTACGCCCACGCCTACGCCATCCTGCGCCACAACGGGGTCGACTTGGGCAAGCGCGACTACTTGGGTACGTTGAGCATGCGACCCGCACCGAAACCTTGAGCTTCGCCCGCGAGTCTCAGCGCGTCATTCCGCATTTCATGCGGTGAGACGCCGGCTGAGCGCGGCTGCGCGGGGTGTGCAGTTTCCTCCTCGAATTGGTGGCGCGCTAGCCGTGCGATTTGGGCCCTACGCGGGAGCCCGGTTGGGTGTATGGTCGAGGTGGACTCGCACTCTGCGCGGACCGCAGAGTGCGAGAGTAGTGGTCGGGTCGCAGTGGCGCGGTAATTGGTGGGCGCTCGAGACCCGGATGACGGGCAAGGAGCTGGGTCGATGCAAGTTCGGAAGAGTTGGGTAGTGAGCGCGGGCGTTTGCGCCTGGCTTGCCGCGTGTGGCGGCTCGAGCGATCCCGATTTGTTCAGCGACGGCTCAGACCCGAAAGGTGGCTTGGCCGCTGTTGCTGCGGGAACGACGGGCACTGCCGGCCTCGCCACCTCCGCAGGAGGTCGCAGCGGCTCCGTTGGCGGAAGCGTCAGCAGCGGCGGAGCTGCGACCAGCAGAGGCGGCAACAGCAGCGGTGGCTCGCAGGACGGCGGCGGCGACGGCGGTACGAACATGGCTGACGGCGGAACGACCGTCGGCAGCGGCGGGCAAAACCGTGGTGGCCAGAACGCCGACGGCGGCGTGTCGCCGAGCGGCGGCAAGACCTCCGGCGGAGAGAGCAACGGCGGCAAGAGTGGCCTCGGTGGCACCACCGGCAACGGTGGCAAGAGCAACATGGGAGGCCAGCACGCAGGCGGGACGACCAACGGCGGCACGCTGGGCGGAGGCGGAAGCACGAGCAGCGGCGGCACCCTCGGTCAGGGTGGCACGGGCGCCGGAGGCAAGCTGAGCGGCGGCACGACGAGCAGCGGCGGCACGACCGCGAAAGGCGGAACCACGAGTCTCGGTGGCAAACAAGGCTCCGGCGGCTCCGACGAAGGCGGCGAAGGGGGTCGGGACTCGTGCGTCACCTTGCGCATGAATGCCGCGGAGTATTTGCAGGAGGCGCAGGTTTGTCGGAACGATCAGAGTGCCGAACCCTGCACTGGCTACGAACTGAATGAATGCGGTTGCAAGCAGCCCGTGAACGTTCCGTCGACGGGTGCCGCGCTCGAATACCGCAAGGTGATCGAGATCATCAAAGAGTACTGCCAGGAAAGCTGCCCAACCAAGTGCCCAGACTTGGGTCGGGTACGCTGTATGAGCGCCGGCACGTCCTCAGTGGGGCGCTGCGTAGCGGACCGCTGACACGTCACTCGGGGTAGGCGCTCACAGCGCAGCCTCAGGCGCTTGCCACAACCAGTCGAGCGCCGCGCCCATCGTCTTTTCTGGAGTTGGGCCCATGGATCCGTGCGTGGCTTCCGGGATCAACATGAAGCTCGATCGTACGCCTCGGCGTTTCAAGCGTTCCGCGCTGTCCTTCATCAGGTCACGTCGGTCGCGTTCACCCGCCATCATCAAGGCAGATACCAGGTGCGAAAGTCCGGCTGGATTGAGCGGGGCTGGTGCGGCCATCAAGACCAGCCGCGAATAGACTCTCGGATAGGCGCGCGCCAGCGCTTCCGCGCGCGTCGCGCCCTGCGAGTAGCCGAGCACGCACACGTCTTCCAGCGTGGTGCCGTCGCCAAGACTGGCGAAGGTGCGCTCGATCCGCTCTTGCAACTTCGCGGTATCGCCCGACCATTTTGCCCACGGACCGTTGCCACAACGAATGTCGGCCTGAGGCGCGATCAGTCGTCCAAACTTGGCGGCGCTGTTCTGGAAGGACTGGGCGTAGCCCAAGCCGTGGCCACACATGCCGTGGAGAAACACCAACTTGCCACTCCCGCGCGGCTGGCCCTGAAGTACGAACACACTCGGATCATCTGCTAGCGGCTCGACGCGAATGGGATCGAACCGTGGGGCAGGCACGGCCGCCTGACTGACCATGCGCGTGGGGCCGCGGCGCGGACGTTCTTCGTCCGGGGCGCGACACGCGATCCCAACTGCGAACGCCAGGGCAGCGACTTGCAACCAGCGCGGGAACACACCCCAGTGTAGTGCAAACCACGTTCCCGAATCGCAGCCGTGGCAAGACAGCGGAACATTCCGCGCCCGGCGCCGCGCTCCGCGCCGGGTCTGCCGCGTTAGCCGTGGCCTCGCGGGGCCACTTCGACTACACCGATGGCCCCTTGTCTCGCTCCCTCGCCACGAGATGCTTTGCCGCAGCCGTGGCAGTCTTGGCGGCGAGCTCGCCCGCCGGGGCGGAGAGCGGTTTGGACCTGGAGCTGGCACCCGCGCCTGCTGGCGACCGTGGTCTACTGGTGCCGGAACCGGATGCGCCGGGCGCTCGCTTGCTGAGCGTGCGCCTGCTCAGCAGTTACGCGCGGGCGCCCCTGGTACTGACAACCCCGCAGCTGCACCGTCATGAACTCGTCTCGCACCAGCTGTGGCTGCACGCCGCTGTATCCGTCGCGTTGTTCCATCGGCTGCTGCTGTCGGCGGACTTGCCGTATCTAGCGGACAGCGCGGGTTATGGCCCCGTTGACATGAGCCCGACCGCGGCACCTGCACCAACCAGCCAGCGCTCACTCGGCGACGTGCGCATGGGAGCCCGCTTCCGCTTGTTCGGTTCGCCGAGCAGCCCCGAGCACATCGGAATCGGCGCGGATGTCTGGCTTCCGACGGGTAAGGAGTCGGCGTACGCCGGGGACGGGGCCGTGCGCGGTCAGCTTTATGCAGCGGTAGGTGGTCGGCGCACGAGGAGTGTGTGGTCGGTGCAACTCGGTGCCTTGTTGCGCGGCTCGGACACCTTACCGTCCGCGTTACCGACGCGCAGCGGCTCGGCCATCGTGCTCGGCGCCATGAGCCGCTTCGCGGTGGATCCGCATGCGCGTTTCGAAATCGGGCCGGAGCTCAGCGGCCGCTTCGTGATCGGCAATGGTGGCTCCCTGTTCGATCCGCGCAGCACGCAGCTGCAATTGCTGGTAGCGGCGCGATTCCGGCCGTTCGGCAACGCCTTCGAACTGGGCGGCGGCTTCGGTCCGAGCCTTGGACAAGGCGCGGGCAGCGCGGATCTGCGCGTGCTCGGATTTTTGGGTTGGGCTCCGGTAGAGCCACCGCCGCCGCCGGATCGGGACAACGATGGCGTGCCGGACAGCTCCGACACCTGCACCAGTTTGCCCGGCGTGGCCGCCAGCGACCCCGTGATGAACGGTTGCCCGGCGCTGCCGCTCGACACGGACAGCGATTCGATTCCGGACGCCTTCGACGCCTGCCCGCGCCAAGCCGGCAAGGCGACGCAGCAGCCACGCACTCACGGCTGCCCGCCTGCACCGGACCGCGACGGTGACAACGTTCCCGACGAACAGGACGCCTGCCCCGATACTGCCGGAGTCGCGGCGGAGGCTCCGACGCAACACGGCTGCCCGGCGCAGGCGGCCGCCGCAGAGCTGGTCGGTCAACGCATCGAGATTTCCGAGCAGATTCAGTTCGAAACCGGCACAGCCATCTTGCGCGCGACGAGCGCGCCCATCTTGGCGGAGATCGCCCAGGTGCTGCGCGAACATCCCGAAGTTCAGAAGCTCGAAGTTCAGGGTCATACGGACGACACGGGAACGCGCGAGCGCAATCAGCTGCTCTCGGAAGCGCGAGCTCGGGCCGTGGCCGAGTGGTTACAGCAGCACGGCGTAGAGAAGGCACGCTTGCTGGTACGAGGCTTCGGGCAAACCCAACCGCTCAGCGACAATGCGTCGGAAGCGGGCCGCGCGCGCAACCGACGAGTCGAATTCCGAGTGCTTTCTGGCCCTCAGGACTCGGGTGAAAAGCCATGAAGTCGCGCCTTGGCATGGTTCTGCCCTTGATCACTGCGCTCGCCTCCACGGCAGCGGCCGCGGAGCGCGTCTCGCTCGGTCCCTCCGTGATCCAGCTCTCGACCTTCGAAAAGAAGGTGGAGCGCGGCATCCTCACACCGGTGCCGATCGAACTGGAGCTGCCGGGCGAACTCCAAGCCGCACGCGTACTGGTTCACTATCGCATCCACGGTTCGAACGCTTGGACGACGCTCGAGCTTCGACGTCGCGGAAGCAAGTGGGACGGCGCCATCCCCTGTTTGGAAGTGAGCACCATCACCGGCGACGTCCGGTTTTACGTTCGCATCCACGACGTGCGCGGCGAGGTGATCGCGTTCAGCGGGTCACGACACGATCCTTATCGAGTGGCTATCGTGCACGATAGCCTGCGCGCGCCGGACGCCGCGGACGGCGCGCGCTGCCCAGATCCCTCGGATTGTCCGCCTGGGCTGCCCGGTTGTCCCAGCGAGAAGGTGGAGAAAGTGCCGTGTCGCTCAGACTCCGATTGTGAAGGCGAAATGTCCTGCGGCTGGGACGGATTTTGCGAGCTGGATCAACGCCGCAAACACTGGTTCGAGCTGAGCGTTGCGTCCGGGCTCGGCGTCATCGGCGCGAACGGCGTGTGCAGCATCCCCAGCCAAGAAGAGAGCGGCTACGCCTGTTACCGTGAGCGCGACGGCGAGCTCTACAAAGGCAATCCGGTTTATCGAAACGAGGCGCTCGCGGTGGGTCGCGTGCCGCTGCGCATCGTGCTCGGCTACGAGCACCTGCTGCACTACCAAAATAGCCTGGGGGTGCGCGCCGGTTACGCGTTCTTGGGCTCGGGCCCAACCTCGCCGGGTGGAACCGCGTTCGTGCCGTATTCGGCCGAACTCCGCGTTACCCATTACTTCGCGGAGGATCCGTTCGCCGAACTCGGACTCACGGGTTATGCTTTCGTTTCGGGCGGCTACGGTATGTACGACGTCAAGACCCGCATCCACGTGCGCGAAAACACCGAACGGCGCGGCGCTCAGGGCGGCAACGATCTCGAGCAGCGTCTGGAGGTCTGGAAGCGCGCGGGTGACGGCTTTGCGGCGATCGGCGGCGGAGCGCGCTGGTTCTTGAGCCGTGGCACGGCCGTATCTGGAGAGCTCAGCGCCGTGGGCGTCTTTCCGTTCAGCGCGTTAGTACTCAGCGCGGAGCTCGGCGTCCGCACGGGGTTTTGAAGCATGCGCGCGGCGGATGAAGCACCCTCGTTATCGCGCCGCTCAGCGCTGGCGACAATCTGCGTCGCCGCGACGCACGCGCTCGGCTGTTCTGCAGATTCCAAGCCCGCACCGGAGCCGGACTCGTTCACGCCCGGCGCCTTCTTGGCGCGCGAATCGCAGCCGGGAACTTTCCAGCTGTTCCGCACGCTGATCGTGCTGCGCATGGAAAACGGCAAGTCGGTGATGTTCATGATCGAATACTCCGGCACCTTCCCTTCGCTCGACGTCGCACGCGAGCGCGCGCAAGATCCGAGCCTGCATGTGCGCGCACCAGTCATCACCTACTTGGACGAGGCGTTTCTCAACGTGCCGGTGCAGGTCGTGTGGTTTCGCACGCTGACGGAGGAGGAGGAAGATGCCTATCGCTAACTTGCGTACCCTCGCCCTGCGCGTCGCTTCAATCTGCGTGCTGGGCGCCATCGTCTACGCCTGTTCGCGCAAAGCCGACCTCGGGGAAGACCCTTACGACGGCTTCCGCCCTCCTCCGCAGAATCCGTTGGCCGACGCGGGCCTGATCGATCTCGATCCGACCGTGGGCTCGGCGGGCAGCAGCAGCTGTTCGACGCGAGAGTTCGATGAGCGCTGCGCTGGCGCCAACGACTTTCCCTGCGATTTCGAGGGCTGGGTGCACCGCGTGGGCACCCAATGCCAGAGCCAAACCGGCTGCATCAGCAACGGCTGGTTCTCGGCCGAGCTGGGCACGGAAGGCTGCATCACGCGCCTACAAATGAGCGAGCCGAACGACGCCTTCGCCGCGTGCGTTGCTCGCGAAGCCGCGCGCGCCCGCTGCGAGTGCGTGCCGCAGACAGGGCGGCACTTCTTGGGTCTCGGTAACGATGGTTGTGCGCGCACCACCTGCAACGCACGCGAGTTCCCCTGCCCGCCGGGACAACTCTGTATCGACGGTTACTGCGAAGCCGGCAGCGGCGGCGCAAGCAACCAGTAGTCCCGCTCACACCTGCGCGACGGGGCGGACATTGCCCAGGATCTTGAGCAGGGTGTCGGGCGCGACCGGCTTGACGATGTGATGATCGAAGCCGGCTTGAGTAGTGCGTTGCCGATCGGCCTCGGTGCCCCAGCCCGTCAGCGCGACCATGACAGGCGCACTGTCAGATTCCGCACGGATTCGACGGCACACCTCCGCGCCGTCCATGCCGGGCAGCCCGACGTCGCACAACACGATGTTCGGCCGCGTCTCCAGCACCAAACGACAACCATCCGTTCCGGTCGTAGCCAGCTGCACGCGGTGCCCCATGCGTTCCAGCCACAAAACCAGCGTCTGCGCGACGTCGTCGTTGTCCTCGATCACGACGATGTCGAGCGCAGCGATCGCCGCCGGCGGCTGGCTCTGCTTGGCGCGCTCTTGTTCGATGCGCGCCTCGTTCAATCCTGGAAGTGTCAGCACGAAGGTTGCGCCCTGGCCCTCCCCCGCGCTTTCCGCCTCCAAGGTGCCGCCGTGCAGCTCAGCTAACTTTCGCGCCAGCGCCAGGCCGATGCCGAGGCCACCGTCGCTCCTCGACTGCGCGCTCGGGATGCGCGCAAACATTTCGAATACGCGTTCCAGTTGCTCGAGCGGGATGCCGACGCCTGAATCCTGGACGCGGATGACGCCCGAATCCTGTTTGCGTTCCAACGTCACCTTCACTTCACCACTCACGGGCGAGTACTTGGCGGCGTTGTGCAGCAAATTGCCGATGATTTGGCTCACGCGCGTGGCGTCGATCTCAGCGATGCAGCTGTCGCGCAGTTCGACGACCGTACGAACCTTGCGTTGCTCCAAGAACGGTCGCGCTGTTTCGAGGGCCTGCTCCACGACGGAGGCTAGATCCACCGTGGCTTTGCGCAGCTCCAGCGTGCCGCGCGTGACGCGCGAAACATCGAGCAGGTCGTCGATCAGCCGCACCATGTGCTCCAGCTGTCGATTCATCGCCGGCAACACGCGCGAAGCCGTAGGCGTCGGGGCTTCCGTGCGCAACAGCAAATCCAGGCCCGTGCGCAGCGGGGCCAGCGGATTGCGCAACTCGTGCGCCAACGTGGCCAAAAAAGCGTCCTTCTGTTGATTCGCGCGCTCGAGCTCCGCCGTGCGCTCCAGCACGCGTTGCTCGAGCTTCTCGTTCAGCTCCGCGAGGGCACGCGTCTTGCGGAACAGATCCGCGAACACACCCAGCTTGTGTCGCAAGATCTTGGGGTTGACCGGCTTGGTCAGACAGTCCACCGCCCCGGCGCCGTAGCCCATGGCGATGTCCTCGTCGTCGAGCAAGTGGGCCGTGAGGAAGACGATCGGGATCTGACGGTAGCGCCTGGTGCCCTTGATCAACTTCGCCAGCTCGAAGCCGCTCATGCCTGGCATCTTGATATCGAGGACGATGGCCGCGACGTCGTGCTCCAGCAGATGCTTGAGCGCCGTGTCGGCATCCTGGGCGCGCAGCAGCAGATAACCCGGCTCAGCTAGGATGGCCTCCAGGGCGTCCAGATTGCGCTGCTCGTCGTCCACGAGCAGGATGTTGACCAGGTCCTGCATCAAACCTTACCTATACAACCATACTCTAAGGAGTGACAGCAGCTGCTCCGTGTTGACAGGCTTAGAGATATAGTCCGAAGCGCCGGCTTCCAGGCACTTTTCACGATCACCCTTCATAGCCTTGGCGGTGAGCGCCAGGATCGGCAGGGTGCGGAACCGCGGATCTTTGCGGATTTCTCGCATGGTCTCGTAGCCGTCCATCTCGGGCATCATGATGTCCATCAGGACGACGCTGAGGCTCTCCTCCTCGCGCTGGATGAGCTCGATGGCTTGGCGGCCGTTGGTCGCGCTGAGTACGTCCATCTCCTGGCTCTCCAAGATCGTGGTCAGGGCGAAGATGTTGCGCGCGTCGTCGTCGACGACCAGCACCTTCTTGTTGCGCAAGACCTCGGCTGAACCATGTAGCCGCTCGATCATCGCGCGTTTTTCGATGGGCAGCTCCGCCATGACGCGGTGCAAGAACAGCGCGGTCTCGTCGAATAGGCGCTCGGGCGACTGCACGTCCTTCAACACGACGCTCTTCGCCACCGTGCGCAGCCGTCCCTCCTCTTGGCTAGTCAACTCCTTGCCCGTGAACACGACGACCGGCAGCGTCGCAAGTGCCGAGTCGTCACGCAGCTGGTCGAGCAGCTCGAAGCCGGTCATGTCGGGCAATCGCAAGTCGACCACGCAGCAATCGTAAGTTTGCCGCCGCAGCTGCTGCAGCGCCTCTGCGCCCGAACCCACCGCGGTGATCTCGATGTCCTCGTGCTCCAACAGCGCGATGATGCTGGCGCGCTCGAGCTCGTTGTCTTCGATCACGAGCAGCCGCTTCGTGTGCGGTGCCACGTACGTCTTCAGTCGCTGAAACGCGCTCTCCAGCTCCGTGGTGGTCGCGGGCTTCACCAGGTAGGAAAACGCGCCGTGGGAGAGGCCATGTTGCCGCTCCTCCTCCACCGACAACATCTGCACCGGGATGTGTCGGGTGCGCGGATCGAGCTTCAAGTTGTTGAGCACCGTCCACCCGAGCATGTCGGGCAGGAAGACGTCCAACGTGATGGCCGTCGGCTCGTACTCGCGCGCCAAAGCCAGCGCCTGCTGGCCGCGATTCGCGACTATGCCGCGAAAACCCTTGGAGCGAGCGATACCGAGCAAGATGCGCGCGTAGTGCGCGTCGTCCTCGATGATCAGCAGCGTGGAGTCGCCCGGGCGAACCTCCGCGCGATCGTCGAGCACCGTCTCCTCAGCGCTCGCGATCGAGAGCACCGGGATGCTGATAGGTGCGGGCGCCTGCGCGCTCGAAACGCTCATTGGCGTAGCCGCCGCCTGGCTGGTACCCGTGTAGGAGACCGGCAGGAATAGCGTGAACGTGCTGCCGCTCCCCGGCTTGCTAGTGAGCTTGATCTCGCCGCCCAGCAGGTTGGCCAGTTCGCGACTGATGGCAAGCCCGAGGCCAGTGCCGCCGTACTTGCGGCTGGTGCCTGCATCGGCTTGCTGGAACGCTTCGAAGATCAGCTTTTGTTTCTCCGGCGCGATGCCGATGCCGCTGTCGGTCACCACGAAAGCAACCACGCCTCCAGCTCGATCCAAGACGGGATGCTCAGGAGTCCAGCCCGCGGTCGCGGTCTTCACCGACAGAGACACGGAGCCGGCGGCTGTGAACTTGAAGGCATTGGACAGCAAATTCTTCAAGATCTGCTGCAGGCGCTTGGGGTCGCTGATCATCGAGCGCGGCAGCTTGGGATCGATCTCCAGCTGGAACGCCAGGTTCTTGCTCTCCGCGACGTGATGGAAGGTGCGGTGCACCGTGTCGCGTAGGCTGGAGAACGGAATGTCCTCCGGCTCCACGGTGACGGTACCCGACTCGATCTTCGAGAGATCCAGGATGTCGTTGATCAGCGTGAGCAGATCGCTGCCGGCGGACTGAATGTTCTTGGCAAAATCTACCTGCTTGAGCGTGAGGTTGCCGCCCCCGTTCTCCGCCAGCTGCTGTCCCAAGATCAGGATCGAGTTCAGCGGCGTGCGCAGCTCATGCGACATGTTGGCCAAGAACTCGGACTTGTACTTGGAGGTCAACGCGAGCTCTGCGGCCTGCTCTTCCAAAGCGCGGCGAGCCTGTTCGACTTCCTTGTTCTTGCGCTCGACTTCGGCGTTCTGCTCGAACAGCTGCTTGGCCTTGGTCGCCAGCTCCTGATTGGTCTGCTGTAGCTCCGTCTGGCGGGTCTGAAGCTCCACCGTGAGCTGCTGCGACTGCTGCAGCAAATTCTCCGTGCGCATCGTGGCCTCGATCGTGTTCAGCACGACGCCGATCGACTGCGTCAACTGATCGAGGAACTGCAGATGTGTGCTGGTGAAAGCTCGCAGCGCCGCCAGCTCCACCACGGCCATGGGTTCGCCCTCGAACAGCACAGGCAACACCACCACGCTGCTGGGCGAGGCTTCGCCCAAGCTGGAGTGGATGCGCGTGTAGCTGGGCGGGACGTCGTTGAGCAGGATGCGCTGCTTGCTGGCCGCGGCTTGGCCCAGGAGACCTGCGCCGAGTGGGATGCGCTCCGGCTGATCCGTGGCGTTCGCGTAGCTGGCGAGTAGGCGTAAGGTGCGCGCGCCGCCGTCTACCTCTCCGGGGTCGACACGCTCCATCTGATACATGGTGCCTTGCTGCGCTCCGACCAGCGGCGCGAGCTCGGACAGCAGCATCTTACCGACGGTGACGAGGTCACGTTGACCCTGCAGCATGCGCGTGAACTTGGCGAGGTTGGTCTTCAGCCAGTCCTGCTCCTGGTTGCGATCCGTCGTCGCGCGCAGGTTGTCGATCATGGTGTTGATGTTGTCTTTCAACTCCGCGACTTCACCGCGCGCCTCGACCTGGATCGAGCGCGTCAAATCACCCTTGGTCACCGCCGTGGCGACGTCCGCGATGGCGCGAACTTGATTGGTGAGATTGGCCGCGAGCAGGTTGACGTTGCCAGTCAGATCTTTCCAAGTACCAGCCGCACCGGGCACGTTGGCCTGCCCGCCCAGGCGACCGTCCACGCCCACTTCGCGCGCGACGTTCGTGACCTGCTCCGCGAAGGTCGCCAGCGTGTCGGTCATGTTGTTGATCGTGTCCGCCAGCGCCGCGACTTCACCCTTCGCTTCCACGGTCAGCTTCTGCCGTAGATTGCCGGTTGCCACCGCCGTCACCACGCGCACGATGCCGCGCACCTGATTGGTCAGGTTCGCCGCCATGAAGTTCACGGAGTCCGTCAGGTCCTTCCAGGTGCCGGCCACGCCCTGGACCTCGGCCTGACCGCCGAGTTTGCCTTCGGTGCCCACCTCGCGCGCCACGCGCGTCACCTCGGACGCGAACGAACGCAGCTGATCCACCATGGTGTTGATGGTGTTCTTCAGCTCCAGAATCTCACCCTTCACGTCGACGGTGATCTTGCGCGACAGGTCGCCGCGAGCGACGGCCGTGGTCACTTCCGCGATGTTGCGCACCTGTGCGGTCAGGTTCGTGCCCATCGCGTTCACGGAGTCCGTGAGATCCTTCCAGGTTCCGGCCACGCCGGGCACCACGGCTTGCACGCCAAGACGTCCTTCCGTCCCCACTTCGCGAGCCACGCGCGTCACTTCGGAGGCGAACGAGCGGAGTTGCTCCACCATCGTGTTGATGGCCTCTTTGAGCTGCAAAATCTCGCCGCGAACATCCACCGTGATCTTGCGCGACAAATCGCCGTTGGCGACGGCGATGGTCACGTCCGCGATGTTGCGCACCTGATTGGTCAGGTTCGAAGCCATCGAGTTGACGTTGTCCGTCAAGTCCTTCCAGGTGCCGGCCACGCCGGTCACTACGGCCTGGCCGCCCAACTTGCCTTCCGTGCCCACTTCACGAGCGACGCGCGAGACTTCGGAGGCGAAGGCATTGAGCTGATCCACCATGGTGTTCAGCGTATTCTTCAGCTCCAGGATCTCGCCTTTGACGTCCACCGTGATCTTGCGCGACAAGTCGCCGCGCGCGATCGCGGTCGCGACGTCGGCGATGTTGCGGACTTGACCGGTGAGGTTGGAAGCCATCGAGTTGACGTTGTCCGTCAAATCCTTCCAGGTGCCGGCCACTCCGGGCACCTGCGCTTGCCCGCCCAACTTGCCTTCGGTGCCCACCTCACGCGCCACACGCGACACCTCGGAAGCGAACGCGTTGAGCTGATCCACCATGGTATTGATGGTGTCTTTCAGCTGCAAGATTTCGCCGCGCACGTCGACGGTGATCTTCTTCGATAGATCGCCCTTGGCCACGGCGATCGTGACATCGGCGATGTTGCGCACCTGATTGGTCAGGTTCGAAGCCATCGAGTTGACGTTGTCCGTCAGATCTTTCCAAGTGCCGGCCACTCCGGGAACTTGCGCCTGGCCGCCGAGCTTGCCTTCCGTACCCACTTCGCGCGCCACGCGCGACACTTCCGACGCGAAGCCGTTCAGCTGATCCACCATGGTGTTGATGGTGTTCTTCAGCTCCAAGATCTCGCCTTTGACGTCCACCGTGATCTTGCGCGACAGATCGCCGCGCGCCACGGCCGTGGTCACCTCCGCGATGTTGCGCACCTGACCCGTCAAGTTCGAAGCCATCGAATTGACGTTGTCCGTCAGATCTTTCCAAGTGCCGGCCACACCCGGCACCTGCGCCTGCCCGCCCAACTTGCCTTCGGTGCCGACCTCGCGCGCCACGCGCGACACTTCGGAGGCGAACGCGTTGAGCTGATCCACCATGGTGTTGATGGTGTTCTTCAGCGCCAAGATCTCGCCTTTGACGTCCACCGTGATCTTGCGCGACAGATCGCCGCGGGCCACCGCCGTAGCGACTTCCGCGATGTTGCGCACTTGATCGGTCAGATTCGAAGCCATGGAGTTGACGTTTTGAGTCAGCCCACGCCAGACGCCGGCAACCCCCTCGACCTCGGCCTGCCCACCGAGCCGGCCTTCCGTGCCCACTTCGCGCGCCACGCGCGTCACCTCGGAAGCGAACGCGTTGAGCTGATCCACCATGCGATTGATGGTGTTCTTGAGCTCCAAGATCTCGCCCTGGACGTCGACCGTGATCTTGCGTGACAGATCGCCGTTGGCGATCGCGGTGGCCACGTCGGCGATGTTGCGGACTTGGCCGGTCAAGTTCGACGCCATGGCGTTGACGTTGTCCGTGAGGTCCTTCCAAGTGCCGGCGACACCGGGCACCTGTGCCTGACCTCCTAGCTTGCCCTCCGTACCCACTTCGCGTGCCACGCGCGACACTTCGGAAGCGAAGCCGTTGAGCTGATCGACCATGGTGTTGATGGTGTTCTTCAGCTCCAGGATCTCGCCTTTGACGTCCACCGTGATCTTGCGCGACAGATCGCCGCGCGCCACGGCCGTCGTCACCTCTGCGATGTTGCGCACCTGACCCGTCAGGTTCGACGCCATCGAGTTCACGTTGTCCGTCAGATCTTTCCAGGTGCCGGCCACGCCGGGAACCTGCGCCTGACCGCCGAGCTTGCCTTCCGTGCCGACTTCGCGGGCCACGCGCGACACCTCGGAGGCGAAGGCGTTCAGCTGATCGACCATGGTGTTGATCGTGTCTTTCAGCTGCAAAATCTCGCCTTTGA
>Ga0247764_1000153_pt1 | contig 24843 bp, 21 predicted proteins | sample UWRJL051202B4_FD_179932 | JGI IMG/M metagenome (GOLD analysis project Ga0247764, IMG submission 179932) | Plant litter microbial communities from Arlington Agricultural Research Station in Wisconsin, United States - UWRJ-L051-202B-4 | ecosystem: Environmental > Terrestrial > Plant litter >...
AGCCGGAGTTCTGCAAGCAAGCCAAGGAAGCCGGCCTGCGCTTGTGTTACCTGCAGTTCGACGGCGTCACCAACGAGGCGAACAGCCACCGCAAGGTCGGCAATCTGTTCGACGTGAAGCTGCGCGCGATCGAGAACCTGGCAGCCGCGGGCATCGATGTCGTGCTGGTGGTCACCGTCGTCAACGGCGTCAACAACGACCAGATCGGGCCGATCGTTCAGTTTGCGATCGACAACGCAGACAAGATCACGGTCGTGTCGTTCCAGCCCGTGAGCTTCACGGGTCGGGACGAAGAAATCGGCGACGCGCAGCGCCACGCGCAGCGCTACACGCTGAGCCACCTGGCTCACGACATGCACGATCAGCTGGGCGCGACGGAGCCGATGCGAGATTGGTTCCCGCTCAGCGCGATGAACCCGATGAGCGACGTCGTCGACAATCTCCTCGGCGCGAGCGCAGAGTTCGGCGCGCTGAAGTGCGGTTGTCACCCGAACTGCGGCATCGGCACGGTGCTGCTGGTGCACAAGCACACCAAGCAGATGGTGCCGGTCTCGCAGTTCTTGAACCTGGAGCAGCTGCTCAGCGACATGCAACACGTCGCAGATTCAGGGCTGAGCAAGCGCCAGACGATGTTGTGTTTGGGCCTGTCTCTGATCCGCAATTTCCGAGCCGACAAAGCGCCGCCCGGTTACGGCGTCGCCGAGTTGTTTCGTCAGCTGACGAGTCAGATGGGCGCTACTGGCCAAGCTGTCGGTGCGACCGAGGGCGACGCGCACAAGTTCGAGTGGCGCTTCTTGTTCGTGGCCGGCATGTGGTTCCAGGACCTGTTCAACTACGACTTCCGCCGCACGGAGATGTGCATCATCCCCTACGGCACGGAGCTCGGAGAGATCTCTTTCTGCGCCTACAACACGGGCGTCGGCTTCCGGCAAATCGTCGAAAAGATGAAGATGACCGCCAGCGTCGCGGACTGGTTCCGCACGCACGGCCGGCACCCCGTCTACGCCAAGAACCAGCAGCTGCCGCTGCCGGAAACGCCCCTGACCGTGAAAGTGCGCCCGCAAGAGCCGAAGCGGCGGTTGCCGCTGATGGCTTGAGCATTCACCGAAATCAGCGAGCGCGGCCAGCGCCGCGACGATCCACCGGGCCGTCGAACGCTGGCCGCTGCAGCTCACCGATTTGCGCGATGCGGGCTTGCGGTAGCGCGGCGGCTGCGCCGTCACGAAACGCCTCCGTGCCGACATAACCGAACGTCGTGACGTAACGAGCGAGTGAGTTCAGCGGTGCGAGCGCGTCTGCCGTGGCTTGCACTAGCAGGTGACGCCCCGTCGGCGGGAGCACGAATGAGACCGCGGAGCCGAGGACTCCGATGGCGCCGGCGTTGGTGTCGTAGAAGTCCCCCGCGTAGCGCAAAGTTTGGCGAAAACTCGTGAGTTCCTGCTGCTCTTCCGCGGAAAGTGCGCCGCGCGGCACGCGTGAGGACCAAGCTTCCAGCGCAGCCTGCAACGCTCGCGCGAAGCCTCTGGCCGCTTCTTGGTCACCTTCGAACAAGATCGTGCGGGGGCTCAGACATCCGCGCTGGTCGAACAGCACGACGTCCCGCACCAGAACGTTCGCCAGATCGAACAGCTTCGATTCGCTGGGTAACGCGCTGGCTTGTACCAGTAGCAGTCCGAAGCCCATGCCGTGGCTATGGCAGCGAACGCCCGTCGGCAGCGTGCTGCGAACCGTGGCTAGCGTTTGGTCGCTGCCAAACGCAAACAGCTGGTCACGCGAGGTTGGCTCGAGCGCCTCCACCAGCTCGAAGCAGCCGTGGCTGGCTTCGTGGAGAAAGCGCGCCATTTCCGGCTCGCGACGCGAAGCACGTACGAAAACGTTCGGCGACGCGGCCAGCGCCAGCGCGATCGCGCGATGCGCCGCGACGAAGGCGTTTGCGCTGAGTAAGACGTGACTGCGCTTGCTGGGGGTCACGCTCGCGCACAGCGCGGTCAGCTCCTGCTGCGAGGGGTGCGCTTCCAAACACAGCTCGATCGCCAGATCCACGCCAGCGCGCGAAAGCCCCGTCTGCGCCGTGAGCCGTTCGCGCGCGGCGCAGCCCAGCACATCTGCAGGATCCTGTAGGCGTTGCGCAGCCGCGAGGAGCGGTGCGAGTCGCGCGGCTTGCTCAGAAGTCATGTGCCCCCGCGAGCAGCGCCTCGATCGACAACGAACACCCGCGCGGTGGCGCTCCCGCTTCGCGTCCGAGCAGCTGAATGGCGCCGTCCACCTCGCGCACCCGGTCGCGAGTCACGATCGCCACCGCGGAGTCGACGTTGGCGAGATCCACGAAGCGCGCGAGCCCTGGCTCACCGGCCTCTCGCACGGCAAGTGATACAGGGTCGACGGCAGAGACGCGCAGCCACGGCGGGGACAGGTAAAGCTCGGCGGCCGCGTGCAACGCGCCGCCGGGCAGCGTGCCCTCGTACAACTGGCTGGATAGCTCAGTCATGCCGTATTCGGAGACGATCGCCGCTTCTGGAATGCCGAAGGTGCGCGCGAGCTCGATGCGTAGCGTACGCGCGGCGACCTCGCGCGTGCGTCCCTTGAAACCGCCGGTCTGCATCACCACACTGCCGGGCGGCAATGCGCGCTCGGCGCCGCCCAAGGCGTCTAGCAGCCCTACCAGCGCGAAGGACGTCGCCAGCAACAACAAGGGCTCGGCGCGTTGGGCGGCCACGGCGCAAGCGCGATCGAGACCGGTCAGATCGATGCCTTCGGCACGGACTAGCCAGCGATTGGGGTCGTGCGGCGCGAAGGTCGCGCCGTCCAAGCCACGGCCGTCGAACTCCTGCATGAATGCCGCCATCATGTAGCCCAGCGAGGAGCTGGGCGGCGTATCGAGCACCGGTGCCAGCGCGACCACGGTCAGACGTTGAGCTGACGTCAGCAAAGCGCGCCGCCCAAACGCCAGCGCTACTTCTCGGTAAGTCGTGGTCGTGCGCAAGGCGTGTATGCCGCGATCGCTGCCGGTCGTGCCGCTGGTCGCAAAACGCACTTCATCGAGGTCGGCCGGGTGCGCGGCGACGCGCGTGAGGCGAAACGCATCCGCGGGCACAGCCGGAATGTGATCGACGTGGTCGAGCTGGCCGCCCGTCTCAGCGAGCAGACGCGCAAACCCCGGCACATGTCGTCGCTGATAGTCCGCGATGGCCAAGGCCAGCGCGTCGAAGCCTTCGCTGCGGCCCCACGAGGCGCAAAACGCGCGGACCCGAGCGTGCAGACCTTCCGACTCTTGCAACCAGCTCATCTAGCCCTCAGCGTGGCAACGGCGGCGGTCAGCTCTTGCAAAAAGCCTTGGAGCTGCTCGTCCGCGATGATCAAAGGTGGAGTCAGCACCAACACGTCGCGTCCGCCACCGCCGGTGGAAGTGATGTATCCGCGCGTCAACAGCTCGCGCTGCAGCGCGCCGCCGAACGCTGGCGAGGCGTTGTTTGCCTCCAAGCCCAGCATCCAGCCGCGGCCACGGACCTCCACTCCGTACGGATCGAGCGCGCGGCTCAGCTGTTGACGAAACTCGAGTCCGCGCGCCGCGGCGTGCTCCACCAACGCGTCACGCCGCAATGTCTGCAGCGTGGCGAGCGCTGCCGCGCAGGCCAGCGGCGCGCCCGCGAACGTGGAGGTGTGCACGACTTCGCCCGCCTGCTGCCAATGCGAAAGCACCTCGGCGTCACCGATCACTGCGCTGATCGGCAGTCCGCCGCCCAACCCCTTGCCGAGACAAATCAAGTCAGGAACACACTCCGAAAGCGACGACAACCACGCGCCCGCACGACCGAGTCCAGTCCAGATCTCGTCGGCAATCAGCAGCGTCCCATGCTGATTGCACAACGCGCGGAGCTCCGCCAAAAAACCGAGTGGCGGCGTGATCACACCGCCACGTCCGAGCACCGGTTCAAGCACCAGCGCGCCGATCTCAGCGCCGGACAGCGCCTTCCGGGCCGCGGCGACCGTTTGCACCAGCTCGTCCAGGTTGCCGGGGTAGGGCAGGAACGTCACGTGCGGGTTGAGCTGAGCCGCAAACGGCTCGCGATAACTCGAGCGTAGCCCGCACAACGCCAGCGGTCCGTACCCGAGTCCGTGATATGCGCCCTGAAACGCGAGCACGCCGGGGCGCCGGGTAGCCAGCGCGGCCGTCTTGAGCGCTGCCGCCACCGCGTCCGAACCCGACTGCGCCAGGATGCAGCGCGACTCGTGCGGATACAGCCCGTTCAGTTCCGTCATCAACTGCAGCTTCACGTCCGACGGATACACATCACCCAGCGCTTGCAGCAGGCGCTGCGACTGCGCCGCCACCGCCGCCACCACCGCCTCGTGTGAGTGCCCGAGCAGCAGCGCGCCGAAGCCAGCCGCGAGATCCACGAATTGATTGCCGTCCACGTCCAGCACGCTCGCGCCGCGGCCGGCGGCCATCACCAACGTGGGCACCACGTTCGAACTCGGCTTGGGTCCCATGGGGGCCGACTCGCGCGCCTGCGCACGCAGCAGTTCTTGGGCGCGCGGACCGGGAAGGGGCACGCGCAAGCGGGGCAGGCCGTCGACCAGATCGGAGGGGCTCGGGCTGGTTTGCACGAGCGGGTTGTAGCCCCGCGGCGGGCCGCTGCCACGCCTGACCGAACGAACTAGGCCTTGACCTGGTTTCTTCCGCCGCGCTTGGCTTCGTACAGCTTCTCGTCGGCGCGCTGGATCAGATCGGCGGCTGTCCGATCTTCCTTCGCCAGCTGAGCGACGCCGACGCTGATGGTCACCGGGATACGCTCCCCTTGGAATGCGAAGCCGTGCGCCGCCACGCGCGTGCGCAGGTTTTCCGCCAGCGCCTGTGCACCAGACAGACCCGTCTCCGGAAGCACAATCACGAACTCTTCGCCGCCGTAGCGCGCGAACACCTCGTCGCGACGAATGCGCTCTTGCACCACGCGCGCGAGTTCACGCAGCACGTGATCGCCCGCCAGGTGCCCGAACTGATCGTTGATCCGCTTGAAGAAATCGATGTCGAAGATCAGAAGCCCGAGCTCGCGCTCGTAGCGGCGCGCACGGATGAGCTCCTTGTCGAGCGACTCGAATAGATAACGCTTGTTGTGGATCTGCGTCAGACCATCGATGATGGTCATGCGGTAGATCTCTTCGTGGTACTTGGCCTCGGCATCCAGCCCGGACAAGAACTTCAGGATGGTCGGACCGACCTTGATACGGTCGCCGTTGTTCAGCTTGTTGTCGCGAGCAACCTGTTCCTCGTTGAGGTAGGTGCCGTTGGTGGAGCCGTCGTCCACGATGAACCAGTCGCCGGTCCGTCGCTCGAAGTGCGCGTGACGACGCGAGACGCTGTCGCCTTCCAAGACGACGTGATTGTCCGTGCCGCGGCCAACCCGAAGCGGGCTGCGGTCGAGCACGAAACGCTTACCCAGCAGGCCCTGCTCGGCCGTATAAATCACGACAAGGCAGTCGGTGCCGCTGCCCTGTTCGGGTGGCGGCCCCTGAACGACCTGGGTGACCCGTGTTTTTTCGTCCTGCTCGCTCACGGGAGGTGCCCCGCTTTCCCATAAAGGGAGCACCGCCTAACTACTACGAAAGCCACTCGAACATCGACTCGGAATGTCGAGCGCACGAACCGACCCAGCAGCCTTTTCTGCTGATCGACCCGTGAGCTAGTTCCGCGAAACTTCAGCATGTTCCGAACACTTCAGGATAGCTTGAATTCGTTCTCAGGGTCAAGGTCGTCCGACTTAGACCACCTTTAACTACCAGGCATGTTTGGCGCGCCAAATGCATTTCGACTGCTGTGCGGCAGGCAGCGGCTAGCGCAATACGGTGAGGGGTTACTGCGGCAGAGTGGTTCCTGGGAGACTTCGGTTGTCCGTCATGTCGTCTCCTGTCGTCTTCTGTCTTGTCGCCTGTCTTCGCACATGTGCGCGAGTTCGGGTTCCTGACCTTCGCATGATTGGGTGAAGGCTCCTCACGCGCGCTATTCTCGGTCGATGTTACGACGGGCGCAGGGAGAGTTGACCGTGTTCACCTTCAAGGAAGGGCTGCTGTCTCCCGTCGCGCACGACTTGCGATTGCGCGCGTTCGGGGCCAGCGCAGAGCTCGAAGGGGAGAACTTGGTTGTGCGGCTTCCTCTCCACGAGCTGCGAGTGGAAGGTGTGATGCGCTCCGGGGTACTAGACCCGCGCGGGCTCAGCCCGGCGCAGTACGCCGAGATCGAACGCGCAGTGCGCACCGAAGTACTGCACACCGACCGATTTCCGGAAGCGAGCTATCGAGGGCGATGCACTGAAACATCGGACCAATTCAGCGTAACAGGAGAACTGGAACTGAGCGGTCGGCGCGTAGCTCTGAGCGGGCAGGGGCGACGCTCATTACACGAGTACAATCTCAGTCTGGAGCTGGTTCCCAGCCGCTGGGGCATCGCGCAATACCGCGCGCTGCTGGGAGCGATCCGTTTGAAAGACGTCGTACGCGTGGAAGTGAGCTTCCGCGAGGCTGTCTTCGAGGGCTCTGCGCCCGCCCCTGTGAAGTGATTCATTGGGGACCTCGTCCCCCAGGTTTTGAGGCTCCCAAACGACTCGTTCGTTCAGATACGGCAGGCGCGGAGCTACTCGAGCGGGACACCCAGGCCGACACTTTGCATCAGGCGCAGTGCGTTCCCCGAGGTGACCGGTCCCGGATACAGATGATAATCGAACGTCATCACGCCTTCCGTGACGTTTTCCCTGAGGTGTACCAGCTTCACTTGGCGCATCAGCGCATCGGGAAGCTGACAAAGCTCTTGATCGTGCGTCGAGACGACGCCGATGGCGCCGAGACGGAGCAGCTCGGCCAGCACCCAGCGCGCACCGATCTGGCGCTCTCTGGAGTTCGTGCCGTGTAGAATTTCGTCGAGCAAGAACAACGCGGGGGCGCGCGTGGTGGCCGCCTCCACCACCCGTTTCAACTTCGAGACCTCCGCCAAGAAGTGACTCACGCCTCGCTCCAGCGAGTCGCTGATGCGAATGCTGGTTGCGACGGTCAGCCTCGAAACGCGGAAGTTCTGTGCCGTCACTGGGCAGCCGGCTTGGGCCAAGACACAGCTGACGCCCATCGCGCGAAGCAGCGTGCTTTTGCCGGACATGTTCGAGCCGGTGATCAGCAGGGCCTGAGTGGTCGCATCGAGCGCGACGTCGTTCTTCACGCGGCGGCCAGCGGGGAGCAGCGGGTGCGACAGCCCGCGGGCCTCGAACACCGTGCCTGCGTCCACCAGCTCCGGGTAGTGCACGTCAGGTTCGTCGGCGGCAAACGCGGACAGGGAAGACAAAGCTTCGAACCAGCCGATGGTGTCGAACCAAGTGCGCAGCTGGGGGCCAGCCTGTTGCTTCCAGCGCTCCAGGGCCAGGCTGCAATTCAGATCCCACAGCAACGAGATGTTGACGATCGGGTAGAGCAGCCCGCCATGCCGCAGATCGAACCAGGACATCAAGTTACGGAAGCGCCCCATCGCAGTCGACGGCGCGCCCGCTTTCGTGGTCAGGCGCTCGCGCAGCTGAGCCAGCAGCGGATCGCTGCTTTGATACTGCTCGATGATTTCTAGCAGCGTGCCGTAGCGCAAAAAGGCGCCTTCGGTCGCGGACACCGCGTTGAAGACGGCGCCTGTGTCCGGCGTGCTGCGCAACAGCACGTAGGCCTGGATCAGCAAGCTGAGCAGCGGAACGTACGGGCTGAGACCGAACATCAGCGTCGCCGTCAACGTCAGCACGCTGATCAGCGGCAACAGCTTCGAGCCCCAAACCAACAACGGGCTCCCGAGCAGAGTGGTGGGGCCCTCCGCCCACGCCAGCAGCGGACCCGGATCGGGAGGTAGCCGCGTGCGCACGCCGCTACCGCTGCGTTGCGAGCCGACGACGCCCAGCGCGTGCGCCTCGAAGCGTAGACGAAGCTCGCTCTCTTGGCTCAGGCTGCGCACGGCCGCTTGGCGCTGACGTACGCGCGTCGGTTCGTCGCTCTCGAGCAGCAGCTGCGCCAAACGCTCGCGCCCGAAACGTGTACGCGCGACGGAGAGTCGTTGAAAGACTGAGCCCTTGCCGAACAGGTCCAAGTCGCCGGAGTACAAATGGTCCGGCGGAACCAGGCCTTCGCCGGTGTCCGGCAACTGCGCCCACTCGTGATCCAAACGGCGTACGGCGTCTTCGTGCACGTCCACCCAGCGCTCCGCCAGATCCAGCGCTTCGAGCACGCGCGCATGGCGCATCACGAACACGATGAAGATGATGCCCGCGACCGTCGCGGTGATGAAGCTCGGTTCCGGAGGCGCACCAGCGAAGCCCGCGATCGTGGCGATCGCCGCAGTGCCGAAGCTGAGGCCGCGGAGGTTCGAATGCAACGCCGAGCGGCGTCGGTGTTTTTCCGCTTCGTCTTGCCAGCGGCGCGCGCCTGCGAGGTACGTTTCTTTTTGCACGGGGTTGCTCGAACTGGGAAATTTTGAGGGCTACTTAGCGACCTTTTCGAACTTCACCGTCAACGTGGCGCCGACGAGCGGCGCGTCCGGAATGCCCACGTGACGTCGGTCCACGACCTCTGCCACGCAGCGGGCCGCGTCTGCGGAGACATTGGTCGGTGGTTGCGCGCTCACTCCTTCGGCGATGCCGCGCGAGCGCACAAGGAAACGCACGTGGACCTCCCCGGACTTCCCGCGCAACCCGCCGTTGTCGAGCACACAGCGTTCGAACTTATCCTTGGCGCGTGTCAGCTTGGTGAGGCTCAGCTCGCCCTGATCCGCGACGATGGGGCCGACCGTCACCTCCAGTCGGGTGTCGGCGCTGGCTGGTGGCTCTACGATGGCGGCGCTCGCGCTGGCTGCGGGCGCGCTCGCGGCGGCTCCGCCGCTCGCTGCGTTCGGTGCGGCTTCCGGTGGCCGCGGAGCCGGCGCAGCAGCAGGTGAGCGCTTGAGCAGGGCGGCCGACTCCTCCTCGTTAATGCAGCGCACCACCATGCCTTTGCCGTTCGAGATGCGACCGAAAGGGCAGGCCGGGTCGAACGGGTAACGCCGCAGCAGCATTTCTTGCGTTTCGCGCAGCTCGGCCGCGACCGTCGCAGCCGCGAGCAAGCCGACCGCCAGAGTCGCGAGGCGAATTCCCGGCAGATGGCGAGTGCGCGGCGAGCGCGCGGCGGGCCGCGGAGCACTCCGCTGGGCGGTGGAGGAGCGAGCGAGGATCATCGCGCGAATCTTTACCCGAGATCTGCGGACGAACGAGGGATTTCCCGTTGCGGTGCAGAATCGCCGATGGTAGCTCCCGGCCATGCTTCGCCACCCCGTCGCCGCTTGGATCAGCTGAGGGCCTGGGCGGCAAGTCAAAGGCGCATGCTGAAGGGCGAAATCGTTCGCGGCGAGTGCTGCGTGCTGGAGTTCGGCGAGCTGTACTTCGCGGTGGACGCGCGCCGCGGCGGGCGGGTGGTGTCGGTGCGTTGTGGCGCGAACGAGCTGCTCACGGACAGCAACGTGAACCCACTGAACTTCGGGTCCACGTTTTGGACCAGTCCCCAAGCAGATTGGGGTTGGCCCCCGGTCGAAGCCATCGACGCCGCGCCGTACGAATTGAGCGAGCTCACGCCGCTCTCCTTCCGCATCCGGAGTGGCATCGTGCACGGCGTCGGTCCGCGCGTGGACGGGGTCAGTATCACCAAGACCTTCAGCGCTAATCTGACCGCTCAGGCCGTGGACGTGGCGTACGAAATTCGGAACCATGACGCCGCGCCCAAGGAGCTCGCAGCCTGGGAGATCACCCGCGTCGCGGCGAACGGCCTCACCTTCTTCGCCACCAGCGCGGAGCCCACCGGAGAGCGACCGCCACCTTTCACCAAAGCCTTGGGCGCGGTCTGGTTCCAGCACCACGCGGATGTAGCGCCGGACTCCAAGTTGTTCGCCGACGGGCAAGGTTGGATCGCGCACGTGACACCCGAGCGGCTTCTGCTAGTGAAGGCGTTTCCGGACGTGGCCGCTGGCTCCGCCGCGCCGGGTGAAGCAGAGATCGAAGTGTTTTCCAGCCCGAAGTACGTGGAGGTCGAGAACCAGGCGGCCTACGGCGTCATTCCCCCGGGTGGAGTCTCGCATTGGAACGTTCGTTGGTATTTGCGTCAGTTACCGCAGAATCTCGCACTGCTACCCGGCGACGCCGAACTCGCAGCTTGGGTAACCAACACCCTTCGCTAGATAACGTGGCCCAACAACCCGCGCCGACCAACGCCGCAGAAGCGGTGCTCACCTTCCTGGAAAGCGTCGGCCGACGTTCGGAGGCAGAGCTTTATCTTCGGCTGTTTCGACAGCTGCCGAAGGAGAGCTTCGCGATCATCGCGCCGGGCGGTCCCGTGATTCGCCACGCGCTCGGATCGTTGGTGGAGCAGCTGCGCTTCCTCGGCGATCTGGGCCTATTTGCGCCGATCGTGCTGGGACTCTACACGCCGGAGTCCGCCGTCACTGGTTCGGAGCGGCTGGTCAAACGGCTGCCGACGCTTGGGTTAGACGCCTGCCCTCACGAGTTCGGCGAGCCAAACCTTGCGTTGTTCGTGCGAGAAGAGCTGCGCGCGGAGCGCGTGCCGATCGTGCATTTCCGTCCGCGCGAAGGCGTGGGCTTGAAGGAGCGCCTGGCGCAACTTTCGGAGCTCGCGCTGGCGCTGGACACACGTAAAGTGGTGCTGCTGCGCCGTCGCGGTGGCCTGGTGACCCACCCGGGTGAAGGACCGTTGGAGCTGGGTCCGGGACATGAAGTTCCGCGTTCGGGCGATCGCCTGTCGGTGATCAACTTGCGCACGGATCGGGAAGCGCTGCTGAACGGTCGTCACCTGGGCAAGCGCGAAGCGGAACTGGTGGAAGCGGCCAATGCGCTGATCAGCGCGCAACCCTCCGACAATCCATTGCTGGTCAGCATCACCTCGCCGCTGAACCTGCTGAAGGAGCTCTTCACGGTGAAGGGCGCCGGCACGCTGATCAAGCCCGGCACCGCGGTGGAGCGGCGCCTCAGCTTCGACGACGTGGACAAGACACGCCTCACGCGTTTGCTCGAAGCGAGCTTCGGACGCGAGCTGCGCTCCGACTTTTACGATCGGCGCCCGCTGTCGGTCTACTTCGAGCCTAGCTACCGCGGAGTCGCGATTCTTCTGGATGAAGCGCCGGCGCCCTATCTCAGCAAGTTCGCCGTGGAGCCGGCGGCGCAAGGTGAGGGTATCGGCAACGACTTGTGGCAGGCCATCCTGCGCGACTATCCGGCGCTATTTTGGCGTGCGCGGGCCGACAATCCGATTCACGCCTGGTACTTGAGCGTGTGTGATGGGATGGTGCGGCTGCCTCGTTGGTACGTGTACTGGCGCGGTATGCCTCCCGAGCGCGCGGCGGAACTCGTCGCGTGGGCGGACGCTCAACCCCCAGACTTTCAGAGCTAGTTCAAGCGTGTTTTACCTGTTCCTGCTCGTGCTCGCGGTGCTTGGAGTCGGCATCTACCTGCTGTTCTTCTTGCAGCACGTGCCTGGCGCCGTGGAAGAGCGCTGGGGCGCTTTGGAGCCGTTGCCCGAGAATCTGGGGCAATGGCAGGACGATAGCTCGGCCGAGGCCGAACAGGCGCGCTCGCAGGGCCTCCAGCGTGAAGTGCGCTGGTTTCTGGACGAGAGCTCGATCCCTGGCCGCCTGTTGCGGCAGGCGCGTTATCGCAGCCTCGCCACGGGCGAGATCGTGCGCGCGGATCCAGATCAAGTCGTCAAGCGCAAGCGCGTGCGTCGCGCCTAGCGCCATCAGGGATCGAGCACGATCAAGCGATCCGGATACACGCCGACCTCGACGGCGCCGAGCACCTCCAACGTCTCGGGATCGATCCGCACGATGGAGCCATTGCTGCGGTGGTCGCCCTCGCACACCACGAACGCCTGACCGTCGCGCGTTACCCGCGCTTCGTGCGGATTTTGGCAGACCTCTTCCGAAAAGGTGGTGTCCAGCGAAAGCTCGCCGCTGAGCGTATCGATGCGCGCGAGGCCGCTGGGTGCCTGCATCGGCACGAGTGCGCTGTGGTCACTCAGGTACGCCCCGAAATATGGCGCACCCAGCACGCTCGTCGTCAGCGTCCGGGTCAGCGCGTCTCCCGTCTGCAGCACGCTCAACGTCCGCGAAGCCGTGTTCGAGACCAACAGCTCCGTTCCGGTTTCATTCAATACTAACGCGTACGGCTCGTGTTGTGGTGCGCCGGGCTTACCGACGCTCGCGGCGACGTCGACGCGCGCGACCACCTCGCCGCTGCCCACGTCGACTACGGCCACGTTATCTTCGCCGGTGCAACTGACGTACAACAGCGGGCGTGCGCGATCGTACTGGATGGCGTGCGGCGTGATGCACAGGGCGATTCTGCGTACCTCCGCAGCGTCCTGCAAAAGGCCGGCGGCCGGATCCACCAGCACCAGGTTGGCGCGTCGTGCCTCGAGCTCCGTCTGTTGCTCTGCGCGCAGCAAATCGAAATGTGTGATCGCCAGCTCGCCGTCGTTGGACAACACGACGTCCCCCGGATTTTGGTCTAGCCGCAGCTCCGCCAATGGTCGCAAGTCCCACAAATCCAGAACTTGCAGATAGCCGGCGCGCCGTGACAAGCCGTGTTGCGCGTGTGGGCCGAGCACGATGTTCTCGACCGGATACGACAGGGCCACGTACAGTAGGTCCCGGTCGCGATCGACCGCGAGATGGTGCGGGCCGTCGAGATCGATCGGATCGCGCCCGACGGGAACCCGCGCGATTTCGGTCATCGCCTCGAGATCCAGGATGCTGATCGAATCCGACAAACTATTGGAGACGAGCCCGAGTCGCTGCTCCATACCCGCGTAATTGGTGCGCCGATTCGGGTAGGCCGAGGCGCCCGAGTAGCTCGCTAGCCGCTCCTCCTCGGAGCAGCCGAGCGCCGCTAAGAGCAGCGCCGCGCTCGCTCGGCGCCCAGTGCGGGTATGCTTCATTCGATCGAGAAGGTGACCGAGCGGCCTTCGAACGGTCCGCCATCTTTGATGAGCGCATTGTTGTCGAACGTGGCGGACACGATGTGGAGCGTGATGGGCTGCTTGGCTTGTGCGAGGCCAGCGAATGCGTCGGCTTCGGGCGTGTAACTTGGCTCGGGTGTGAACACGCGCAGCGGCGTGTGGCCCGCGTTGTCCTTGAACACGAGATAAAAAGCGCTGCCGTTGTACGGCGCGCCGTGGGCGTGTGCCTGCGCGATGGGTCCGAACAAGTGTCGCAGATCCGTCAGCACCCGACGTTTGAAGCTGACGCCCGCCATTCGGGTTGGCGTACGGCTGGGCGAGGGCTGGCTGCGGGCACTCTCTGCGAAGTGCCAGCTAAACTCTGGCTCGGGGCTGCTCGGTAGCTCTGCGCCAGCGCTCGGGGAATCGATAGTGAGCAACTGCGCGTCGTCGTTCTTCAACGGTGCGTAAATCAAGCGTTCCAGCGCCTCGTCCGTTGTCGCGCCCACATACACGACCTCGTCGAGCCGCGGGTCTTCTTGCTCTTCGGCGGACGGCGATTTGCTGGAGCACGCCACGCTCGCAAGAAGCAGTAGCGACCACAGTCCTGCGCTCAAGCACGACGTCATGCCTGAAACTTGCCCGAGAACTCGCGAGGCGCCAAGCGGCGGCGCCGAAAACCGAGTCCGATCGCGACCAGCAGCCAGGTCATGCCGTGGGTGTGGCGAGGGGACGAGATGGTGCAGCCCCCGCCGCCGGGGCGTCCCGTCCCACCGCCCTCGTTCGGCGTGCCGCTGGCGCTCGCTCCGCCGGAGCTGGCTCCGCCGGAGCTGGCTCCGCCGTTGCCCGCGCCGCTCACGCCACAAGTTGCGCCCAATTGCTCCGCGAGCGGCCGCCACGCGCCCGCGCAGCTCTGCGTGAGGGGGTCCGACGCTGCGCAGCCACTGGCTTCGCACAATCCGTCGACGGTGAGTACGGCCGAAAAATTCGCGCCCGCATCGATCGACTTGCCCAGCAGGTAAGGCGCAGCCGCGTCGCCGCAGGCGTACAGACCTTCTGCGTCCCAACTCAAACAACTCACGGTCGCGTCGGAGCGCTGGCTGAGCTCCGAACCATCCGCTCGCGCCCCCCACAGCCCGTCGCTGGGTCCGCCGAACACGATCTCCTCTCCGTCGGGTGACAACGCGAAGCCAAGCAGTCTGCCTCTGGCTGTGAACACCCGTTCCTGACTCGCGCCGCCATCGCGACTCAGCCACAGCACGTTGCCTTCGGGATCGTTGACGCGCACGTAGAGTCGCTCCGCGTCGTCCCGGTGAATCGCCGCTAGAAACGGCAGCCGTAGGCTGCCTGTCTCCGGGACGATGAACTGTTCGAAGTGCTGACCACCATCGGTGGAGCTCAGCAGCACGCCTTCGTAGTTGCGCACGTTGTTGGCGCGCGCGGTCAGGTAGATGCGGTTCGAATCGTTCGGTGCGATGTCCACGCTCAGCGGCAGGAGGTCAGAAGGCAGCGGCTCGCCGAGCGGCTGAAACGACGCGCCGTCATCGAGCGACTCATACAGCTGCGCAGCGAACATGCTTTGCGGCAGCCCGCGCACGTTGAACGTCACTATGCGGTGTGGGTTCTGCCGATCCAACGTGAGATCCGGCATGAACTCGCCTTCCAGCTCGGCCGGTCGCGTGAACTCGCAACGTCCCGTGCGCGTGACGATGCCGTGGTTAGTCGACGCGACCAGCCGCCCGTCGGCGGTGAGCGCGACCATCGGATCTTCCTGCACATCGAGTTTCAGCGCCGCTTCGCAGGTCCAGCTCCCGCTGTGGCTTGGCTCGTCGATGTCAATCAAGCCGAACGTGGTGCGCAGCAGCAGGTGAGAGCGATCCGCTGGATCGAACGCCAACAGGCTGGCCGTGGGAAAGCGACCGTTCGCCTGCGCGTTGATCGCTAGAGTCAGTCCAACGCTCAGTCCAAGCGCAAATCTCCCAAACATGCGACGACGCAGTATGTCACGCCGCTTCGGGAGCGGGACGTTGCTGACTGAGTCCGCTGTGTAGGCAGGCCTCCGGCCGAACCGACGGCGACCCGACGGAGGGACGCTCGCTGGGATAGGCCTCGGGCCGCCGCGACATCGGCGCATGCAACTCCAGCTGAATCAGCCGCTCTACCAACGGCTGGCAGCCGCCGCAGCCAGCGCCAGCACCACACGCCTCGGCCACGTCGTCCAACGTGCAGGCGCCCTGGCGGACAGCTTCACGAACTTCTCGATCGGTAACCCGGAGGCAGTGACAGACCAGCACGGCTTTGATTGAAGGTAGACTAATGAAAGTGATTGTCAATATCACGTGCAGCGGCGTTCTCGTCCTTGGTGCGCATCCATGCGAAACCTGGTCGTGAAAGGGCGGGGGGCGGCGCCTGCATCCGCCGGCCGCATGCGGTCAGAAGTTTCGTGAAAACAGCTAGTTAGCAGTGCACGCAGGTGTTACTCGGGGGCGTGTCGATTTTTTTGCCGCCAGGGCTGTTCGCAGCTCTTGCGCGGCGCGCCACTGTAGCCAAAGGTCCGGTTGCCCGAGGAGGCCAGCATGAGATCCGACCCGCAAATCATCGAAGCCCTGAACGAAATCCTCACCAGCGAGCTGACGGCCATCAACCAATACTTCATTCATTTCCGCATGCTGGAGAATCAGGGCTACCCGCGCCTGGCAAAGAAGAAGCGCGAGGAGTCGATCGAGGAAATGAAGCACGCCGATCGCGTCATCGCGCGCATCCTCTACCTGGAGGGGGTGCCCAACATGCAGCGGCTATTCCCGGTCAAAGTCGGGGAGGAACCGGTGGAAATGCACAAGCTCGACCTGGAGTTAGAGCAAGAAGCGGTGGCGCGACTGAACCGCACCATCGATCTGTGCATCGCCAAGAGTGATGGCGGCACGCGCGATCTGGTCGAATCCATCCTCAAGGAAGAGGAAGACTCGGTCGACTGGCTGGAAACCCAGCTCGCCGTGATCAAGGACATCGGTCGCGAGCGTTATTTGGCGCAGCAGATTCAGGAGTAGGGAGGCCCTGGGCCCGTTCTCGTTCACGAGTAACGAACGCATGGCGGCGGCGGCGGCGAGGGGCTAGATACCGGCCGCGTTGGCAGAGATGAAAACTTCGAGCGTAGCCATTTTGGATTGTGGTGGTCAGTACATCAAGGTCATCGACCGCCGCGTGCGTGAGCTGTGCGTGCACAGCGAGATCCTTCCCGTCACGACGCCCGCCAGCAAGCTGACGGGTTACGACGCCATCATCCTTTCTGGCGGCCCGGAAAGCGTGTACGCGCCCAACTCGCCGCGCCTGGAACCGGGCGTGGTGGAGCTCGGCAAGCCGATCCTTGGCATCTGTTACGGCATGCAGTTGCTGGCCAAGGAGTACGGCGGCGTCGTGGAGGCGGGCGGCACCGCCGAATACGGCGTGGAAGAGATGAGCATCGCCACTGACAGCGCGCTGTTCGACGGCCTACCGCGCACGCAGCGCGTGTTGATGAGCCACGGCGACCACGTGAAAACGGTGGGTCCCGGTTTTCGCGTCAGCGCTCGCTCGGAGAACTTTGCGGCGGCGATGGAGCATCCCGAGAAGCGCGTTTACGGAGTGCAGTTCCACCCCGAGGTGGATCTGACCGAGTTCGGTACGCCCATCCTCAAGAATTTCCTGGAGAAGGTGTGCAAGCTCGAGCGTAACTACGTGCTCGACGATCGCATTCAGTCCGCCATCGCCGCCATTCGCAAACAGGTCGGCGATAACCCCGTGGTCGTGCTCGTCAGCGGTGGCGTGGACTCCGCCGTCTCCGCCGTGCTGCTCGTCAAAGCCTTGGGGCCGGAGCGCGTGCACGCGCTGCACATCGATCACGGCTTCATGCGCAAAGCCGAGAGCGACGAGATTTGTGAGGCGCTCACGCGCATGGGCATCGAGAAGCTGACGCGCGTCAACGCGGAGGATCTGTTCTTCAGCGCCACCACCGAACATGGCGGCAAGAAGATCGGACCCATCACGCAGCTGCAGGACTCCGAATACAAGCGCGTCCTGATCGGCGACTCGTTCCTCACAACGCTGAACGATCACATCCGCGGCTTGAACCTGGATCCGGACAACACCTACTTCGCGCAGGGCACGCTGCGCCCGGACTTGATCGAGAGCGGCAATCCGGGCATCAGCTCCGTCGCCCACAAGATCAAGACACACCACAACGACGTGGAGTTGATCCGCCGCGCGCGCGAACGCGGTCACGTGGTGGAGACCAACGCGGATTGGCACAAAGACGAAGTGCGCCGCGTCGCGCGCACCCTGGGCATTCCCGCGGCCATCGCCGAGCGCCAACCGTTCCCCGGACCGGGCCTGGCCCTGCGCGTCATGACGTACGACGGCGTAGAACGCGTCAGCGACGAAGAGCAGCAGAAGCTCGATCAAATCCTGCAGCCTACGCGCCTGTCCGGCACGATCCTGCCCGTGCGCACGGTCGGCGTGCAGGGTGACCACCGTACGTATCGCTTCTTGGGCGTCGTCTCCGGCGACAACGCTGCGCGCGCGGAGGCCCCGGAGCTCTCACGCAAGATCACGAACGCGCACAAATCGATCAATCGCGTCGCGTTCACCGTGGGCGAGATCGTCGACTGCAAGCAGCTCAAAGCCAACGCCTGCTGGCTCAGCAAGAACAACGTCGATGCGGTGCGTGAAGCCGACGCGATAGTGCGCCAAGCGCTGGCAGATCTGCACCTGAGCCAAGTGCTCGCGATTTACGTGCCTGTCTCGCGAACCGGCCAGGGCTTTTCGGTCGCGATTCGCACCTTCATCACCAACGACTTCATGACGGGGCGCTTCGCTCTGCCCGGCTCCGATATCACCTGGGAACGCATCGAGACGCTGGCGCGCGAGCTCAAGGCCCACGTTCCTGGCGTCGATTTGGTGCTGTACGATTTGACCAGCAAGCCGCCCGCCACCGTGGAGTGGCAGTAGCTCCTACGAGAACAGCGTAGAGACGAGCCAACTCGCCGCTAGCGCCGCCGCCGTCCAGCTCGCGCCCAGTGCCAGCCCGCGCAGCGAGCGCCGGGTGCGCACGAAGTGCACCAGGATGCAAAGTGGTCCGAACGTCACCACGGCGGACCAAAGGCTGGCGTCGTTCCAAGAGCGGGCTAGCGGCTCACCGCTCAAGCGCGCCAGGTCACGCCGCACCACCCAAGCGGGCACACCGATCGACAGCGCGATCGACACGGTCAGCTCCAAGACCTCGCGCATTCACACTCGAGCGCGCCGAGCGAGCGCGACGCCGGCAGCGGCAGCGCACAACGCGACGGGCAGTGCGTGTCCGAGCAGCAAGTGATCGAGCGCGACGCGCGTGCAGTGCAGTCCCACCAAGGACGCTGCCAACAAACCACAGCCGCAGCCGATCAGCGCGCTGCGCAGCAACGCGGCCGCAGCGAAGGTGCGCGCCAGCACGACCCAAGCCAGCCCGGCAGGCACCACGCTCCACAACAAAGCCAAGCCGAGGCAACGCGCATTGGCCGCGGCGCTCGCAGGCAGCGACGCGGAACCGCTGGTCAGGGCCACGAACACCGCTGCCAGCCACAGGCACCCCGCGAGCAGCACCCCGAGCAACACTCGTCGCGACGCTCCCAACCCCAGCCGGCCTCCCGAGAGCGCCAGCGCGTAGCAGGCGGCGGCTCCGAGCACCGGCACTACCACCGTGCCCAGCCACCAGGACGACGGCAACGCTGCAAGATCTTTGCGCAGGCCGAACCACGACAACTGCGCCGTGAGCCAGACGACGACCAGCAGCACCAACCCACCGCGTCGCCGACGCAGCGCGCTGCGCGTCGGCCCCGGCTCCGCCCGAGCGGCTACGGCCGCGCTCGCTGACGAATGTGCCGAAAACCGCAGGGGATCCGGAATATCCGCGAACGGCAGATCCTCGCCTGCGCGCGTCTGCGCGCGGTTCTGAGGGCGAGGCCATGAATCCGGAGCGGACATGCTCAGTCGCGGCTACGCCCAAGAATCGCGCGCGTTTCCTGGAAAATTCGGGTTTTCGGCATTTGGCGAGCAGGTGTGGAGGTAGGTGAGCGGGCGGCAAGCAGCGTAGGTGACGAACGCCACGGGGATCTAGCCTTCCGTTTCATGCAGATTGCGATGCGGTATGGTAATGCACACGCCGATGGCGGAAGAAGCGCAATACACCTCCAGCTGCAGCAGCTGCGGAGGCACTGGGGAGCTGCCCACCGACTTTGGTCCCGCAGACTGCCCAGATTGCGGCGGCGCCGGCTACCTCCCAGCGCGCAGCACGCTGGTCGACTGGCGCTCTCGCGACATCGAGCGGGCGGTCAATGCGGGCCTTCATCCGGTCTCCGGGGACATCCGCTGGCTCTTGGCGGAGCTACGCAACGCCCGCAAGGCGCTGACCGAAGTGATCGCGCTGGCGCACGATGCGCCCGATGCGGACGGCATCGCGATGAGGATCCGCGCGGTGTCCAGCAAGGCGCTCGGCCTGTAGGCTGCTGCATGCTCAGCTCTGGCTCAGTCGCTTGACCGCCTCACCGGCGAGCAGGTGATGGGCGCTCCGTAGCGCACCGACGATGCGCTCAGGAAACGGGCTGTTCGCGACCGCGCGCCGCACGGCGGACTCGTCGAACTCGGCGGCGTTGCTACCGGGGAACCAGGAGTCGCCGCGGCCCAGCAGGTTGTAGCGAAACTTGCCGTATTCAACCAGGCCGAGCCCGGCCGCGAACGTATACAGCCGCACGATCTCGCGGATGTTGAGCTGCCCTGGCGCCTGGGTGTGCTCCGGCAGCCCTTCCGTCCAGCGTTGCCACCACTCGAGTCCGTGCGTCTCGACCAGCGCTTGCTCTAGCCGCGCTTGGATCGGCGCAACAACGTCGTGCAGCTGGTCGTAGTACTCGAGCGCGGCCACGTGTTCGTCGAAGTCGCTCGGCCTTGCGGCGCCGATGCTCAAGGTATGCACCGCGGGGTTGGCCAAGCAGAACAGATCGTTGAACTGCATCGGACTGAGCGGCTGGCACAGCTCGCGCAGTTTGCGGGGCGGATCGTACAGTTTGCCGCCCTTGTCGTTGGGGCTGATGATGAATACGCCCATGTCCTTCTGCGCGGCGAGCTGCACCGCCGGCAAGGTGGGCTGGTTCACGAAGTAGTAGTGCAGGTTGATGTATTCGAAGTCTGCCGCCAGCGCGTCCAGGATGATCTCCAGCGTGGCGTGGGTAGAGAAGCCCACGTGACGCACCAGGCCGCGCTCCTTCAAGCGCAGCGCTGCTTCCAAACAACCGCCCTTGCGCAAGGCGTGATGCAAGCTCTCGCGGTCGTTGATGCCGTGCACTGAAAACAAATCCACGTAGTCGACCCGCAAACGCTTCAATGAATCGTCGAACTTGTGCAGGAACTCTTCGGCGGTCGCGGTCGGGCTGATCTTGGTTTGTAGGATCAGCCGTTCGCGCGGCAGGGCCGGCAGGATGCGCCCGAGTTGCAGCTCCGAGGTGCCGTAACCGCGCGCCGTTTCGATGTGCACTATGCCGAGCGCGAAGGCGCGTTCGATGGTTTTCTCGAGATTTTCTTGATTCGCGCGCGGAATGTCACGCTCCGGCACGTCGCTCCAAGAATGTTGATAACGCATGCCACCGCAGCTCAGAACGGGCATGGCAAGCTCGGTACGGCCAAAGCGTCGGTAGCGCATCGCAGGCATCAGCCGCATCTTGACATAGTTACGGTGTCTTGCTGCGCGTGGGGTGGGGGACGTCGTAGCTGGTTACGGCCTTGCTGGGCACGCTGTCGGCCGTCTTCCAGCGGAAAGCGTGCGGCTGCATGGTGCGGCCGAGCAGGTACAGCGCGCTCGCCTCGTACTCGTCCATGGGCGGTGTGGTGCTCCCCGCACGATGCAAAAAACCGGGATGGTGCGAGCCGCGATCTAGCTCCAGCACGTCTTCGCAGCCCACGCGTAGCAGCGCGGCGGCGAGCCCGTCGCTGCTGTCGTGTTCGGCGTGCGCAAAAATCAGGCGGCCGTTGGGCGTCACGCACAGCGCGCCGCGCCGCCGCCGATCCCCGCGTTCGCGTGCGCGCTCGAGCGGCTGTCCGGCGATGGCCAACAGCGGCAGCTGCACGGCTTGTTGCTTCGATGTCAGCGGCGGCGGCGCGGAGCTCGGGCGCACTACGCGCAGCGGCTCACCATCCTCCAAAATCAAAGTCGCGTATTGCGGCTTGAGCGGCGACAGCAGCTCCGCGCCTGCGCCGAGACCATAGCGCGTGGCGTCCGTGGTGTGACCAAGGCCCACGGCCAAGAGTACGTGCCCATAGTCCGCCTCATTCAAGGTCAAGCCGGCTTGTTCACGCCGCGCCTTGCCGAACTCGCGCGACCCCGCGCGCAATCTGGCGTTCGCTCGGCCCTTCTCCACGCTGACCAGCTCCACCTCCAGGCTGCCCAGCGTCAGCTTGCCGGAGTAGATGCCGGGCAGCCAGGCGGGGGGCGGCTGCGTCCCGCCATCTGGAGTCCAGCTCACCTCTGACGCATCTCGTGGAGTGGCGTCGCGGACGGAGACGTAGAAGAAGTCTTTGGCCGACCAGCGCGCGTACTTGTCCGGCGAGATGCGCATCTCGTCGTCGAGCAAACGTAACGTCATGTCGCCGGTGCGCGGGTTGCGCACGTCGGAGAACACGAAGCCGCAGTGCGCCGGGTTCATGTCCAAATGAATGGCGTAGGCACAGCCTGCTTGATAGAGCGCGGTGCCGAGTGTCTTGCCGTCGATCTCGTGGGCGAACGCGTAATACAAGTGGCCAGCTGGCGTCAGACACAGCGCGGTGCGCTGCGTGAGCACGCTGCGCCCTTCCAATTGCCAGCCCCACAGTTGACGACCGGTTGGGTTGGGCACGCCGTCTTCCACCAGCGGATCCAGGTTCTGCCGATAGCTCACCACGTCCGGCGGGATCTCTTCCGATTGTGGCCAGCTACCGAGTCCGATCTCGCGCGCGTCGTTGACGATCACGGAAGCGCCGCCCTTCTTCGGCGGGAGCAGCACGCGGCGCTGCACCATCATGCCATACGCGCCGTGCGTGGTCTTGAACGCGCCGTTGAACGTTGCCACGACGCGCTCGTACACCTGCGGATCGCGCGGTAAACGCCCTTCGCCAGGCGGCCCTGCGGTGGGCTTTGGATCTTCGTAGCCCGCCTGCATGTTGAGCTCGAGTTGGCGCGTGTCCATCGCCACCAACACCACGCGCGAATAGGGACGTTCCCGATCCGGGCGGATGAAGGTCCGATAGAAATAGGCAGGCGGCGGCGCGTCGGCGTTGTTATTGGTGCCGAGCATCGGCTTCAGGAACGCGTATTTGACCGGCTCCCACTCGCCTTCGCCCGGCTTGATATCCGTCCACAACGAAGGGATGCGCGGCGGCGGCCAGGTGTCTTCCGTCGCGCCCAACGCAGAAGCGTCCAGGACGCGCGCGCGCACCGGCGTGCTCGCGTTGGCGAGCGCCGTCTTCGCGGGCTGTTGAAATAGCGAATACGTCGTGCGCTTCACGCTGTCGCGCGCGCCGAACACCACGTTTTCGAGCCACGCGATCGGCGCGGGGCCGACCTCGTGCCGCACCGTATCTACCGCCCACAACAGCGGCGGTTTCGAGCCGTGCGCCTCCGGAACCACGCGCGCCGCGTAGGCTTCGCCGCCGTCCGAGCCCCGCAACGTGCGCGGCTCCAGCTCGTAAACCAAGCCGCGCCCCGCTTCGCCGAAATCCGCCGTGAGCCGCGCGCCATCCAGCGTCAGGCGGGCGCTCTCTGCCGGCAGCTCCAGCACGATGTCCGTGCGCCCGATGCCGCGAATGCTGCCCGTCTGCTGGAAGTTCGTGACGGCGAGTAACGCGCGATCCAGCGCGCTCTTTGGCAGCTCCGCCTCGCGAATGCCGGCAGGCTCCAGCACGCTCAACGCTTGAATCTTGCCAAACGCGAGGGTCGCGAACACGGCACGTTGCGCGCTGCTCTCGAGCGCCACGTCGTCGCCGTGCGGTGTCTCGGTCAGATTCCGCACGCCCCACACCGCGATCGGCGAGCCATCCAGCGTCAGGCGGACGCGTGCGCGGTACACGTCTTTGGGCGCGCCGGGCGCGGGCGCACCCAGGAACAGCAGGCGCCGCCCAAGGAACGTATCCACCAGAAACCCATCACTCGGCTCCCAGACCAGACCTTCACTCGGCACACTTCCGGCGATGGCCGTGCTCAACATCTGCGTCAGCCCGGCTACGGAGTGCCCTTCCGGCCTTTGGCTGCCGCAACGCGCCGCTGCGGCCGCCAAGAACAAGCCGCCCAGGGCCCAGGCGCGCAGCCGAAAGAAGGCGGCAAAGGGCAAGACCACGGCACCGTCGTAGCGGGCACTCCACGCAGACGCAAGCTCCGCGCCGCCGCTCGATAGCGGTTTTATGCGCTTTTTGTGGGGCGGCACCGCCCTGCCGCCGCCGGGTGCCCGCGGGTTCGCGTGCTTGCTGGCGCACCTCAGGCTGTTCGCCTAGGCTGCGCGGCGACATGAAGCCGGATCTCACCAGGCGCGTGGTGCTGCACGCGAAATTTCGGGCCAAAGCCCTGTTGGGCGTCAAAGGGACGTGCAAGTTCGGCCCCTTCTCGATCGTGCTGCCCAAAGACCATGTCCTGCCGCGAAGCCTGAAAGAACATCCTCGGTACGACAGGTTTTTGCCTTACCTGTCCCGAAGCCTGCCGCAGGGCTCCACCGTGATCGACGTCGGCGCAAACTGTGGCGATACCTTGGCGTCGATGCTGGCGACGAATCAGTCCCTGAGCTTCGCTTGCGTCGAGGCGGATGACACGTTTTTCAAGTACCTCGAGCAGAACATCGAGCGAATCCGCAACGTCAATCCGAGCGTGAACGTCCGCGCCATCAAGGCGCTGGTGGGCAAGGAAGTCACGAGCGCCTCCTTGGAGTCGAGCAAAGGCACGGCCCATGCCTCATTCAACGGGGCTTCGCAGTCGAAATCGGCCAAAACCCTGGATGATATCGCGCGTGAGTCGTCCCTGCACAACGTGAGCCTGCTGAAATCCGACGTCGATGGCTTCGACTACGACGTGCTGAACTCTGCGGAAGCGCTGATCCGCGAGCAGAAGCCGCTGGTCTTCTTCGAATGCTACGTCGAAAACGCGAGACAGCGCGCCGGCTTCAAGAACACGCTCGGCACGTTGCAAGCCAATGGCTACAGCGATTGGGCGATCTTCGATAACTACGGCGAGCTGATGCTGCGCACCACGAGCGTCGAGCAGATCGAGCAGTTGCTCGACTATTGCTGGAACGTGACCAACGGGCGCAGCACGCGAACGCTCAACTACTTCGACATACTGGGTTCGACCCCGCGCGATAAAGCCCTGATCGACAAAGTGGTCAACGGCTACACCTTGGCGGACAACTCCGAACTCGCAATCCCTTGAGGCAAACTGCCTTCGGCTGATACGGGAAAATCACCTTGGCCAAGAGCAATCTCGCCCTGCGCTTGTTGACCGCGGCAGTCGTTGCCCCGCTGCTGATCCTGCTGTTGTTTTGGGGCCCGTCCTGGGGTTTTTTCGCGCTGGTGCTAGCAGCGGCCTTGCTGGCGGCGCTGGAACTCTTCCGCATGACCCACCCAGGGGACTTGGTGTCGCAGGTCATCGGCATCGCTTCCACGTTGGCGGTGACGAGCTTGATGTATCTGTTTCCGAACGACCCGCGCGTGCTCATCGCGCTGTTGATGACCTTACCGGCGCTGGGCGTGCTGGTGCCGCTGCTGCGGCTGGGCAACATCGCGACGGCGTCCGTGCGCGTGATGGCTGGCGTCGCGGGTCCGCTGTACGTCGGGGCGGCG
>Ga0247764_1000154_pt1 | contig 24635 bp, 16 predicted proteins | sample UWRJL051202B4_FD_179932 | JGI IMG/M metagenome (GOLD analysis project Ga0247764, IMG submission 179932) | Plant litter microbial communities from Arlington Agricultural Research Station in Wisconsin, United States - UWRJ-L051-202B-4 | ecosystem: Environmental > Terrestrial > Plant litter >...
CTGTTGTGGTCGGTGGGTCTCGCGTTGCAGTCCGGTTCGGACCTGGCCCTGCTCTACGACAGCCTCCAACTGGCCGGCCGGGAGCAGGACTATGAGCAGGTCGCCGGGCGCTCCTTCTCGATCATCCTGCTGGCCCAGGGGGTGTCGAGCGTCGCGGGCGGGTTGCTCGCCGGCATCGCCCTCAACCTGCCCCTGCTGGCCACCAGCGTCTGCACGGTCGTCGGGCTGTTCTTCGCCCTCAGCCTCAAGGAGCCGCCGGTCGAACGGGTCGGCCGGCCGTCGTACACGAGAACTCTGCGCGAGGCCGCCGGCCTCGTCCGCCGCCGCCGCGGTCTACTGCCGTTGATGCTGTTCAGTGCGACCTTGGGGGTCGTGCCGTGGGTTCTGCTCTTCGTGCTCTTCCAGCCCTATTTGGACGGGCGGGGAGTGCCGATCGCCTGGTTCGGCGCCCTTTTCCTGGTGCTGCGGCTGGCCGGGGTCGCGGGATCGCGGCTCGGCCCGCGGCTGATCCCGCCCGAGGCGCGCCAGCGCTGGCTGACGGTCGTGCCGCTGGTCTTCTGCGTGCTCTTCGTGGCGATGGCCGTGGTGCCGCCGTGGGCGGTGGTCTTCGTGCTGATGTTCGTCGTCGGCTTCCTGCAGGGCTGCGTTCGGCCGGCGCTCTCCGATCTGCTCAACAAGCGGCTCGAGGGCAGCGTTCGGGCGACCGTGCTGTCGTTGCAGAGCCTGCTGCTGACGCTGCTGATCGCGGTCTTCCAACCGGCGGCAGGCTGGATCAGCGACCGGACCAGTCCGACCGGGGTCTTCGTAATGCTGGCCGGCGTTTCGCTGGTGGCGGCCTTGCTGCGCGAGCTGTGGAGGCGTTCGGAGCGGGCGGGCGCCGGCGCGCCGGCGGCGGCACCGGTCGTCAGTTCGCCGTAGCCCGGGGCTGCTCGGCCAGCGCCACCAGCAGGGTCGGCATCGCGGCGGACTGGAAGTCCAGGCCGGGCTCGAGATCACGCAGCGTGCCCTCGACCGCCATGATCGAGACGAGCGGGAAGACGAACTCGGGTGCGGCGTAGAGACCGTAGGTGCGCTGCAGGTCGAAGAGCCCGGCGCTGAAGGAGACCAGGCTGAAGTCCCGGGCCGGCACCCCGCTGAACCGCCGGACCAGGTCGATCACCCCGGCGGTGAAACCCTCCTCGTCGGCTTCGGGATGCCGGCCGGCCGCGCTGGCGATGACCACCTCCGCGCAGCGCCGGCCGTTGCCGCGGCCGAAGTTGAAGAAGAACTCGCTGAACAGGCGGCGGGTGCGGTCGTCGAGCCAGACGCAGAAGCCGGCGTCGAGCACCACGATCCGGCCGTCGGTGTCGTGGTAGAGATTGCCCGGGTGCAGGTCGCAGTGGACGAAACCGTTGACGAAGAGCATCTCGAAGACCACGTCGAGCGTCGCGTAGGCGAGCCGGGAGCGAAGCAGCCGCCCGCTGTCGCGGACGGCATCCAGCCGCAGGTCCGGGACGAACTCCATGACCAGGCAACCGGGCCTGGACAGTTCCTCGTGTACGGCCGGGACCAGTGCGGCCGGCACCAGCGCGAGGTGCTCGCGGAGCATGGTCAGGCTCTGCCCTTCGGTGCCCAGATCAACCTGGCCCTGGACCGCCGCGCAGACCCGTTCCACCATTTCCACGACCGGCACCCCGCGCAGCATCGGCAGCCGGGCGCCGACCCGGGCGATGCTACGGACCAGTGCCAGGTCGGCGGCCATCCGCCGGGCGATGCCGGGTCGCCGTAGCTTCAGGGCGACGACCTCGCCGGCGGGCAACGTCGCCCGGTAGACACAGGCGATGCTGCCGCTGGCGACCGGCTCGAAACGCAGCCCGGGAAAGAGCCGGTCCAGGTCGGCGCCGTACTCGCGCAGAAAGGCCCGCCGCGAGCGGGCCGGCGTCATCGGCCGGACGGATTCCTGCAGCGCTGACAACTCCGCCACCACGATCGGCGGCAGCAGGTCGCGCCGGGTGCCCACCAACTGCCCGGCCTTCACGAACGCGGGCCCGAGCCGTTGCAGCAGACGCGCCGCCTTTCGGCTCGCATACCGCAGGGCGGCGTCGCGGCCCCGGCCGCACCGCACCACGAGCGCCCCGGCGGCGATGGCCGGCAGGGTGACGCCGGCGACCGCGGTGGTCACCGCACCCCGGGCCAGAACGGCTAGAACTTGATGATCGGAAGAATTCCCCGTGGCCATGATTAAGTGCCTCTCGATCGGCGCTCCGGACCGTCCGAGGCACATTCTCGGCGCGATTCCACGGCGAGGCGCCGTCGATGATGCGGCAATAAAACCGGCTCCGGGCTTATTGCGTCATGTTGGGCAACAAAGGGCAATGCCCCGATCCTCGATCGCTATAGCTTCGCAATGTGATCGCCGCTGACCGGGGGGTAGTCGTGGAACGCTCGTGCCTGAATTCCATCACCGTGCACGCCGACCGCGACCGGGTCTGGGCCGCGCTCACCGACCCGGCTGAGCTCAACCGCTGGGAGACGACCGACGCCCATCTCGACCTTCGGCCCGGCGGCGGCTTCCTCTACGAGTACGCCTACGGCCCGTCGCGGCCGGGGACCTTCCTGGTGGTCGATCCGCCCCGCCGGTTGATCCAGGACAACCTGGTCTTCAACAACAACCGCAGCTTCCATTACCTGAACACGCTCGAGCTCGCGGCGAAGGACGACGCCACCGAGGTCTCCGTCCTGGTCGAGGGCTACGGCGACGACCCCGACGAGCAGTGGCTGCGCGAGAGCATGGACCTGGGCTGGGCCACCGATCTGCTGGTGCTCAAGGCCTGGGTCGAGCGCGCCGAGGACATCCGTCCGCAGGTGTGGAAAGGGCTGCGGATGGGGCTGCGCTACACCAGCGCGAGCAACGTTCCGGCGGCCGGCTGGCCCGCCGGGATCCTGCTGCTCGAGGTGTTCCCGGCGACCCCCGCCGAGCAGGCCGGGCTGCGCGCCGGCGACGTGGTGACCGCACTGGACGGCGACAAGGTCGACGACTTCCGAGGATTCCGCGCCCTGCTCGGCGAATATTCGCCGGGTGACACCGTGAGGGTCTCGGTCGCCCGCGGCCCGGACCACTTCGATCTGCGGCTGACCTTCGGCACGGCACTGTAGCGATGGCTGCCACTGCGGCTCAGGGCGCCGACACGGTCGTCGTCGGGCTCGGCGAAGAGCCAGACATGCTGGTCCAGGACTTCAGCCTGCGGCACGCTTCGTGGGCGGTGCTCAGCACGCTGATGCTCAAGCTTTTCCGGTACGACGACAGCTGGCGGGGCTGGCCCGAGCTCGCCGAGGAGATCCCCTCGGGCCGCAACGGCCTGCTGCGCCGGCTGCCGGACGGGCGCGTCGAGCAACGCTGGCGTTTCCGCCCCGGCCTGCGGTGGCACGACGGGGTCCCGGTCGGGCCCGGCGACGCGGTCTTCACCTATGAGCTGCTGAGCCGCACCCCGCCGCCGTATCCGCATCACCTGATCATCGAGAGCATCAGCGAGATGCTGGTGGCGCCGGACGACGATCGGACCCTGATCGTCCGCTGGAAGGCCGGCAAACCGTTCGCGCATCACGAGGAGTGGGGCACCGTCCTGCCGCGGCATCTGCTCGAGGGCGCCGGCCTCGAGCGGGAGCGGGGTGACCATCCGTTCGCGCGGGCACCGATATTCCACGGACCCTTCCGGTTCGTGGGGTGGGAGCCCGGCTCCCACCTGGTGGTCGAGCGGTGGGGCCGGCACCCGCTCGGCGAACCGCAGGTGCGCCGCATCGTCTTCCGGTTCTTCACCGACCCGGCGGCCCTGCGCGCTGCCGTGATCGCCGGCGAGGTGGATGTGACAGACCTGACCGGCTTCAGCGCCGACGACGCCGCCGCCATCGCGGCCGCCGCCGCGGACACCCGGGTCGTCCACACGCCTTCGCTGATGTGGGAGCACATCGACATCAACCTCGACGATCCGGTGCTGGCCGACCGGCGAGTGCGGCACGCTCTCGCGCACGCTGTCGACATGGCCGCCGTCGCCCGGGTGCTCTTCGGCGAGGCGCCCGAGCCGGCCCGGTCCTGGCTGCCACCACGGCATCCCGCGCACAATGCGGAAGTCGCCGGCTACCCCCATGATCCCGAGCGGGCGCGGGAGTTGCTGACGGAGGCCGGCCTGCGGCCCGGCCCCGACGGCCGGTTCTGCCTGCCCGACGGGCAGCCGTGGCAGCTGCGGCTGCTCACCACCAGGCCGGCCGATCGATCGGGCCGGTGGACGGCCTCGCATGCCCGGCCGGAGGCGGCCCGGCTCATCGCCGATCAGTTGGCCAAGGTCGGCGTCGACCTGCGGATCGATCTGCTGCCCCCCGACGAGGCCTTCCCGATCATCCGGCGCCGTAAGTTTCCGCACCTGGCGTTGTTCGTCTGGTCCATGGGGCTGGAGACGAACGGCTACCTGCTCTGGCATTCCTCCAAGATCCCGTCTGACGACGAGTGGTACGGCATCAACATCTCCGGCTGGCGCAACGCGGAGAACGACGAGTTGCTCGACCGGATCGCCGCCGCCGACGACCCGGCCGATCGCGACGCCCTGCTTCATCAGCAGCAGGCGGTCTGGGCCCGCGAGCTCCCGTCCCTGCCAGTGGCCTTCCCGGGGAGCTGGACCACGCACAAGCAGGGGCTGCGCAACGTGCGCCCGGTCGGTGTCTTCGGGTGCTACCTGCCGTGGAACGCGTGGCAATGGAGCTGGGACACCGCGGGGGAGACGTCGTGACGAAGTCGGTGGTGATCGCCCGGCCAGCCGGTGTCACTGTGCTCAACCCGCTGCTCTACAGCGATCTAGCCACCGGCGAGGTGGTGAACCGGATCTTCGATCACCTGGTCCTGACCGATGACCGGCAGCGCTACGTACCGGGCCGGCTGGTCACCTCGTGGCGGTCGTCGCCGGACGGTCTGACCTGGGATTTCTTCCTGCGCGAGAGCGCCCGCTGGCATGACGGGCGGCCGGTCACCGCGGACGACGCGGTCTTCACCTTCGAGACGATCCTCGACCCGGCCACCGGCAGCGTCCGGCGCTCCGAGTTCCTGGTCGGCGACGAGCCGTTGCGGTTCGAGGCGCGGGGGCCGCACCAGCTCCGGGTGGTCGCGCCCGAGCCGTTCGCGCCGCTGCTGGCCGGCTTCGCCTGGCGCCCGTTGCTGCCCCGGCACATCTATGCCGGGCGGCCGCTCGCCGATCATCCGGGCAACGAGCGGCCGGTGGGTTCCGGCGCGTTCCGGGTCCTGTCCCGGACGCCGGAGCAGGTCGTGCTGGGCGCGGAGGCTCGATACCACCTCGGCCGGCCGCCACTTGACGAAGTGGAATGGCGGCGCACCGGCGATCTCGACGCGGCGGTGGCCGATCTCGTCGCCGGAACAGCCGACTACGTCCCCGGCGTCACCGTCGGGCTCGCCGCTGAGCTCGCCGACCGGCCGGACCTCCGGCTCGTGCGGTCGGCCGACACGAGCTTCACCTACCTCGGCTTCAATCTCGACGTGGAGCCGTTCACCGACCTGCGTGTGCGGCAGGCGATCGCCGCCGCGATCGACCGCGAGGCGTTGGTCGCCGACGTGCTCGGGGGAAACGGCCGGGTCGCCCAGGGACCGATCGCGCCCGGCAGCCCGTGGCACCACCCCGGGCTGGTCGGCCGGGCCTACGATCCGGCCGATGCCGGCCGTCTGCTCGAGGCGGCGGGCTGGGCCCGGGGACCCGATGGCCGGCGCCGGCGAGACGGCCGCCGGCTGCGTTTCACGATCCGGACGGTCGCCGGTGACCGGCTCAAGGAGCTCACCGCGGCGCGAGTGGCGGCCGACCTAGCCCGGGTGGGCATCGGCGCCGAGGTCGTCGCCCAGCCGATGGCCCGGCTGCTGCCGGAGCACATCTACCCGCGCCGCTACGAGGCCGCGCTGCTCGCCCTGGTGCCGAATCCGGATCCGGCCTTCCTGCGCTTCTTCTACCATTCGGCGATGCTGACACCGGTCGGCTGGAACCGGTTCGGCTATGCCAACCGGCGGGTCGACGCCCTGCTTGACGCCAGCCAGTCCGAAATGGATCAGAGCGCCCGGGCCGCGCTGGTCCGCGCCGCTCAGGAAAACATCGTGCGCGAGTTGCCGCAAGTCTTTCTTTTTCATCCCGAGGTGCTGGACGCCGCGCGTTCCGATATTGTTCTGCCGGCGTTGCCGACGCACGCCGCAAATCGTTTCATGTATCTGCATGAATGGGACCGCAAAACGGACTGAGCAATTTACGCTGTGCGGGCCGGCTCGGGGACCGTCACAAAGGCGTCGATAGCCGCGATCAATGCGGGCGGGACTCGGTCGGGGCGCAGCCGCTCGCCGGCGCGCACCATCCAGGCCAGTTGCTGCTCCCCGCGGGCCACGATCTCCTCCCGGCCCTGCTGCTCGCGCCAGTAGTCGAAGATCAAGGTGATCCTGTTCTGGACCACGGAACCCTTGCGCATACGCAGGACGACCTCGTCAAATGCGTACAACTCGGCGAAGTACTCGCACGAGCAGCGGGTCGTCACGATGCTCGCGCGGCCGTCGATCGCCTCGAAGACCTCGGGGGCGTAGGCCTTCAGGAAGAGCTCACGACACGCGCCCTGCCACCGCAGATAATGCGCGAAATAGACATTACCGGTGACATTGGTCTCTTCCAGGGAAACCGTGTGCCGGTATTCGAAAGCGGGTGCACGGTCCACACCGGACATCACGGCTCCGATTCGTCGGTGGGATTGGCGGGCTTTGGAAGCAATGATCGCAGCCTATCGCGATTGTCGAAGGGGGCTTGTCGTATATCGGCGCAACACACAAGCAGGCAGCGGATATTGCTGTCGACAAATGGCCGGTACCCGTTGACAGGAATCTGCCGACAACACCATGCTGAGTGGACCGGCCGGAACATGTATGAGTTCGGGGGACTCGCGCATGATTTTCAACCGATTCAATCGTCCATGCTCGGCGTCCTGGCCGGCGTGCGCCTCGGATCCGGCTCCCCGCTGCGTTCGGAAGGCGGCCACCCCATGAATCCCGTCGTCGCCGTGGTCGGCATGGCCTGCCGCTATCCCGAGGCCGACAATCCGGCCGAGCTGTGGGAGAACGTGCTCACCCAGCGCCGGTCCTTCCGCCGGATGCCGCCGGGACGGCTCTCGCTCGACGACTACTACTCGGCCGACCCGTCCACCCCGGACGCCATCTACGCGGAGCACGTCGCGGTGCTCGAGGACTATGTCTTCGACCGGGTGCGGTTCCGGATCTCCGGCGGCACCTATCGGTCGGCCGACCTGACCCACTGGCTCGCCCTGGACGTGGCGGACGCGGTCCTGGCCGATGCCGGCTTCGGCGAGCGCCTGACCGCAGACCGATCCCGGGTGGCCGTGATCATGGGAAACACCCTGACGGGCGAGTTCTCCCGGGCCTCGGTGCTGCGGCTGCGCTGGCCCTACGTGCGTCGCCAGGTCGCCGACGCGCTCAGCCGGCACGGCTGGGCGGAGCGGGAGCGGGCCGATTTCCTGACCGAGCTGGAGCGCGACTTCAAGGCGCCCTTCCCCGAGACGGGCGAGGAGACGCTCAGCGGCAGCCTGTCGAACACGATCGCGGGCCGGATCTGCAACACCTTCGACTTCGGCGGCGGTGGGTACACGGTGGACGGCGCCTGCTCGTCTTCCCTGCTAGCCGTCACGACCGCCTGCGAGGCGCTGCTTCGCGGTGACGTCGATCTCGCGCTCGCGGGCGGCGTCGACCTGAGCCTGGACGCGTTCGAGCTGATCGGCTTCGCCAAGACGAAGGCGCTCGCGACCGATCTGATGCGGGTCTACGACGAGCGCTCGGCCGGTTTCTGGCCCGGCGAGGGCTGCGGCATGGTCGCCCTTGCCCGCTACGAGGACGCCGTCGAGCAGGGCGCCCGGGTGTACGCGACGATCCGGGGCTGGGGCGTCTCGTCCGACGGCCGGGGCGGCATCACCCGGCCCGAGCGACGCGGGCAGATGCTCGCCCTGGACCGTGCGTACGAGCGGGCCGGTTATCCGATCAGCTCGGTCGCGCTCTTCGAGGGGCACGGGACGGGCACCGCAGTCGGCGACGCCACCGAGCTCGGCGCGCTCAGCGATGCCTGCCGAGCCGCCGGCGGACAGGATGCTCCCGCGGCGATCGGCTCGATCAAAGCCAACATCGGACACACCAAAGCCGCGGCGGGTGTCGCCGGGATGATCAAGGCCATTCTCGCCGTCGACCGTCAGATCCTGCCGCCCACCACCGGTTGCGAGCGCCCGCAGAGCGCACTGCTGCGGCCGGATGCCGCCTTGCGGGTGCTGCCGGGCGCGGAGCCGTGGCCGGCCGGGCGGCCGTTGCGGGCCTCGGTCAGCGCGATGGGGTTCGGAGGGATCAACACCCACATCGCGATCGAGGGGGTCGCCGCCGCCGGTGGCCGCCGGTTGACCAGCCGGGAAGGGCTGCTCTCGGCTTCGGCCCAGGACATCGAGGTGTTCCCATTCGCCGGAGACGATCGGGCCGCGCTGGCGGAGCGGGTCGCGGGCCTGGCCGCCGCGGCCCGGGGGCTCAGCTTCGGTCAGCTCCGCGACCTCGCCGTCGAGCTCGCCACCGAGGTCGAGCCGGACCGCTCCGTCCGCGCGGCGGTGCTGGCCGCGACCCCGGCCCAGCTGACCGAGCGGCTCGGCCGGTTGGCCGAGGTCCTGCGCGGCGAGACCGAGCCGGACGGCTCGACGGTGCTGTTCGGTGCGGGCACCGCGCGGCCCCGGATCGGCTTCCTCTTCTCGGGCCAGGGCTCACCGACCTATCTGGACGGTGGCGCGCTGGCCCGGCGCTTCTCGGCGGCCGCGGCGGTGCTGGCCGCCGCCCGGCTGGAAGGCGGGCCGGACCTGCGCGACACCGCGGTGGCCCAGCCCGCCGTCGTGACATCGAGCTTGGCCGGGGCGGCCGTCCTCGAGCAGTGCGGGGTCGTGGCGGAGGTCGCCGTGGGGCACAGCCTCGGCGAGCTGACGGCTCTGCGCTGGGCCGGTGCCCTGGATGACGCGTCCCTGCTCGAGCTCGCCCGGGCGCGCGGCCGGGCGATGGCCGACTGCCCCGGCGAGAAGGGCATCATGGTCGATCTGGCCACCGACCCCGGCACCGCCGGCCAGCTCATCGGCAGCCTGCCGGTGACGATCGCGGCTTTCAACGGCCCCGAGCGGACAGTCGTGGCGGGGACCGCCGGCGCTGTCGGCCAGGTGGTGGCGCGGGCCCGCGACCGGGGCACCCGGGCGACGCCGCTGCGGGTCTCGCACGCGTTTCACTCGCCGCTGGTCGAGCCGGCCGCGCACGCCCTGCGGGAGTGGCTCAAAGACTTCACCTTCGGCCCGCTGCGGCGACCGGTCGTCTCGACCGTCACCGGCACCGTCCTCGACGCCGAGACCGACCTCGACGAGTTGCTGGTCCGGCAGGTCACCTCGCCGGTCCGATTCATCGACGCGCTGGCCGCCGCCGGCCCGCTCGACCTGGTCATCGAGGTCGGCCCCGGGCAGGCACTGGCCGGGCTCGCCGGCGACTGCGGAGTGCCGGCCGTTGCCACCGACGCCGCCGGGCCGGCCCTGGCGCCCTTGCTGCGGGCGGTGGCCGCGGCGTTCGTCGCCGGCGCTCCGGTCCGGTTCGGCCTGCTCGCCATCGGGCGCAGCTCCGGCCGCCGGCCGGCGCTCGAGCCGCGCACCTTCCTGGCCAACCCCTGCGAGCAGGCGCCGGCCGGGGAGCCGGTCGCGCCCGGGCGTCCGGTCGCCGCTGTCGCCCCCGTCGCCGACCCGCCCGCCCAGCCGGCGAAGGAAGCCGGCCGAAGCCCCGTCGACCTGCTGCGCGGGCTGGTCGCCGCGCGCGCCGAGCTCCCGCTCGAGGCGGTGCCCGCGAGTGGCCGGCTGCTGACCGATCTGCACCTCAACTCGATCACCGTGGCCCAGATCGCCGCGGAGGCGGCCGGGGTGCTCGGGGTCCGGCCGTTGCTCGACCCGACCGAGTTCGCCGACGCTTCGATCGGCGAGCTGGCCGACGTCCTCGCCGCGGCCGAGCCCGACGACCCGGCCGCGGATGTGGTGAGTGGGGTCGCCGACTGGGTGCGCGCCTTCGAGACCATAGCCGTGCCGGCTCCCCGAGCGGCTGTTCCCCCGGTGCCTACGCGCTGGCAGGTGATGGTCGACGAGGCCGACCGGTGGGCCGAGGCAGCGCGGAGCGTGTTCGGGCCCGACGGGGAGGAGGCAGCCGCCGCCCGGGGCGTCGTCGTGGTGCTCGGCGAGCGGCGGAGTCTCCCGGCGGCACACCGATTGCTGGCCGCCGCCCAGGCCGGTCTCGAGCAGGCCGACCGGTTCGCGGTCGTGCATCGTGGCGGTGCCGCCGGCCTGGTGAAGACGCTCTTCCTGGAACGACCGGCCCTTGCCGTGCGGGTCCTGGAGCTGGCCGGTGCCGGTGACCTGCCGGCCGCCCGGGCCGAGGCCGAGACAGGGCGGGGCTTCGCGGAAGTGCGTCTGGCCGGCGGACGGCGCACGGTCCCTCAGCTGCGACCGATCACACCCGGCGCCGGCGAGTCCTTTCTCAGCGGCTCCGATGTGCTCGTCGTCAGCGGCGGCGGCAAGGGGATCGGCGCGCTGTGCGGCCGGACGCTCGCCGCGGCCTCGGGGGCGCGGCTCGCCCTGCTCGGCCGGTCACCGGTCGACGACCCCGAGGTCGCCGAGACCGTGCGGGCCGCGAGCGCGGCCGGAGTGCAGGTGCGATACCTGATCGCCGACGTCGCCGACGCGCAATCCGTCCGGGCCGCGATGGGGCGGGTTCGGGCCGAGCTGGGGGAGCCCACCGCGCTGCTGCATGCGGCCGGCGTCAACGAGCCCGCCCGGCTGGGCCAGCTCACCCCGGCGGAGCTGGACCGCACCGTACGCCCGAAGTCCACCGGCCTCGACCACCTCGTCGCCGCGACCGACCCACAGAGCCTGCGCCTGCTGCTCGCCTTCGGGTCCATCATCGGCACCGGCGGCATGCCCGGTGAAGCGCACTACGCCCTCGCCAACGACTGGCTGCGACACGACGTCGAGGAGATCGCCGAACGGTTGCCGCAGGTGCGCTGCCGAGTCGTCGACTGGTCGGTGTGGTCGGGCGTGGGCATGGGCGAGAAACTCGGTCTGCTCCAGTCGATGTTGCGCCGCGGGGTGAGCCCGATCAGCGTCGACGAGGGGGCGGCCTGGTGCCGTCGGCTGGTCGACGCGAGCGACGCACCCACCGCGGTCGTGGTCACCGGCCGCTATGGGCAGCTGCCGACGCTGCCGATGGCCGGCGACGACGCGCTTCCCCTGCACCGATTCCTGGATACGCCGCTGGTCTGGTATCCGGGTGTCGAGTTGGTGGTCGAGACCCGGCTCTCGACGGCCGCCGATCCCTATCTGCTCGATCACTGTCTGGCCGGTGTGCCGCTCGTTCCGGCGGTGCTCGGGCTCGAGGCGATGGCCCAGGTCGCCGGCGCGCTGACGGGACGGCCGGTGACCGGCTTCACCGGCATCGACCTGCCCCGGCCGATCTCGGTCCCGGCCGACGGCGAACGGGTGGTCCGGATAGCGGCCCTGGTCGAAGGGGACGAGGTTCACCTCGCAATCCGCAGCGCCGAGACGTCCTTCGCCGTCGACCACTTCCGGGCGAGGTGCCGCTTCGGCGAGCCGGACGGCGACGTCTTCGCCGAGGCCCTCGAGGCCGGGCCGCCGATCGGCGCCGGCGCACTCCCCGAGGGGCTCTACGGCCGGCAGCTCTTCCATGGTCCGCGGTTCCAGCGGGTGCTGGGCTATCGGGAGTTGCGAGCGCGCCGCGCCGTCACCGAGATCGCCGTCGACGACGAGGCACCCTGGTTCGGGCAGTACCTCTCCCCGACGTTGCTGCTCGGCGACTTCGGCGCGCGAGACGCCTTCCTGCACGCCGCCCAGGCCTGCGTGCCCCACCGGCGGGTGCTGCCGGTCGCCATCGGCCGGATCGATCTGCTCCGGCGGCCCGGCACCGGCGTCGCCCGCACGGTCGCGGTTGAGCGCTGGTCGGATCCGACGACGTTGTGCTTCGACCTGGCCGTCTTCGGAGCCGACGGCGCGCTCTGCGAGGTCTGGCGTGAGCTCACCCTGCGTACGGTGGAAGAGCTGGCGCCGCCCGCGAGCTGGCCGGCCGCACTGGCGGTGCCCTATCTGGAACGCCGGCTGGGTGAGCTCGGCCTGCCCGGCATCGGGCTGGCCCTGGCCGGCACCGGCTCCGGCGAGCACCGCAGCGGTCCCGCGTTCGCCCAGCTTCTCGGCCCGGAGGTCCCGGTCCGGTATCGCAGCGACGGACGGCCCGAAGTGGCCGGTGGCCACGTTTCGGCGGCACATGGCGGCGGGCTGACGCTGGCGCTGCGCAGTGCCGGCGTAGTGGCCGGCGACCTCGAACCGGTCACCGCCCGGGAACCCTCGACCTGGCAGGCGATGCTCGGCGCGGACCGCTATGCCCTCGCGGAGCAACTGCTCCGGCACGGTGTCAGCTCAATCGACGAAGCGGCGACCCGGGTCTGGTCCGCGGCCGAGTGCCTGCGCAAGGCGGGCACGGTCGGCGCACACCCGATCCTGCTCGAGGGCGATCGCCAGGACGACGGCTGGGTCCTGCTGCGGGCCGGCCGCTGGCGCATCGCCACCGCGCGCATCTCCGTCGCCGGCTCGGCCCATCCGTTGATCACGGCTGTGCTGACCGGTCTCGACCTGTAAGCCCGCCCGGCCCCACATCTGGAGGACAGTGTGCAGGAACGACAGGATGGCAGCCCGATAATTCTCTTGATCAACGGTAGCCAGACGGAGCCCTCGCGATCCCGGGCCCTGCTCGACGCCGCCGCCGACCTGATGGTCACGATGGGCGCCACCCCCGCCCGGTGGTATGCCGCGGGGGACGGCACCGGCACGGTCCCGGGTGAGCTGCGCGAGCTGGCCAATGCCGCGGCCGCGTTCGTGCTGATCACGCCGGTCTATCACAACTCCTTCTCGGGCGTGCTCAAGGGCGCCCTCGACCACCTCAACGCGGGCCACCTGACTGGCAAACCGGTCGCCCTGATGTCGACCGGTGGCACCTACAACGGCCAGGCGGTCGATCAGCTGCGTACGGTCGTCGGTGCCTTGCGCGGCGTCGTCGTGCCGACCCACCTGATCGCCACCGAGGCCGACTTCGCCTACCTGATCGACGGCTACCAGCTCACCGGCCAGCAACTGCGGGCCCGGCTGCTCGACCTCGTCGACGAGCTGGTCTGGTTCATCGCGCGGCTGCGGGACCGGCCGGCGGCCGGTGACCCGGTGACCACCGCGCCGCCCGAGCCCGATCGGGTTTCCCCGTGGAAGGAAACCGGGATGGTCGCCCCGCGTCCGTGGAACGGCCAACTCTCCGACGCGATCACCCGGGCCGTCGCTTTCATCCGCGACAACTACGACGACAGTGAGCTGTCGCTCGACCTGGTCGCCCGGGAGGCGCACATCAGCCGCTTCCATTTCTCCCGCAGCTTCAAGGCCCAGACTGGCCGCCGGTTCATCGACTACCTGACCATGCTCCGCTTGAGCCGGGCGCGGACCTTGCTGGCGGAGACCGAGGATTCGGTCACCGGCATCTGCCACGCCGTCGGCTACCGCGACCTGAGCCACTTCGAGCGCACCTTCAAGAGCTGGTTCGCGGTGTCGCCCTCGGAGTTCCGGCGCCGGCAGCGCCACGAGCTGGCCACCCGGCCGGCCACCGCGCTGCGGCACCGCCCCGAGCCGGTGCTGGCCGAACCACTGACCGGGCGGAGGACAGCATGACAGTCGCCGACCACGAGGTGGCGGCCGATTGGCGCGCCTTCTTCGCCCACCCCGAATATCCCCGGCTGGTCAGCGCGATCCTGACCGAGGAGCGCACCCGCGACGAGCTCGCGGCGCTCACCCGGGCCGCGGATCTGGGCCCCGGCGTCACCGTCCTCGACCTGGGCTGCGGGCAGGGCCGGCTCAGCGTGCCGCTGGCCGCGCTCGGCTGCCGCGTGACCGGCCTGGATGCGAGCCCGCAGCTGCTGGGCCGGGCCGCTGCGGCTGCGGCCGCCGCCCAGGTGCGCGTCGACTTCGTCCGGGCCGACATGAAGGACCTGAGCGACGCCGGTCGTTACGACGTCGTGCTCAACATCGGGACGGCCTTCGGCTACGCCCCCGGCGCCGAGCACGCGCAGACCCTGGCCGCGGTGCGCCGCGCCTTACGGCCCGGCGGCACGCTCGTGCTCGACACCGAGAACCGGGAGCGGCTGGTCCGGGCGAACGGGCGGATGTCGTTCGATCGGATGGGCACGACCGTGCATTGCGAACGGTCCTACGACTTCCACACCGGACGATGGCGCGAGTCACTGCGCTGGGAGCACGACGGCCTCGAGCAAAAGGCCGAGTACACGCTACGGCTCTACACGGTCGCCGAGTTGGTCGAAGCGTTGGGCCGGGCCGGTTTCGACCGGATCGAGGCCTGGGGCGACCTGGCCGGCAGCCCGTACGGGCCGGAGAGCCCGCGAACCGTGTTGCGCGCCCAGGCTGCGCTCTGACTGTGCGTTTCCGGCACCCCGGCGGCACGGTCGTGCACCTGGCCTGCGGCGCTAACGTACCGCTGGGCGCGTTCGACGACGTGCTCGCCCGGCTCATCGGCAAGGTCGAGCCGGTCCGTCACCACCTCGGCGTCGACACCCTCGGGCTCGGTCTCTGGCTTGCTCCGGCCGCCGCGACGGCCTTGCTCGACGAGCCGGGTGCCCTGGCGCGGATGAGAGCCGGACTGCAGGCGCACGGTCTCGAGGTGGTGACCCTCAACGGCACGGTCTACGCCGGCGGGGCGCCGATCGCCGGACGGGGGGCGTACGCGGTCGACTGGTCGCATCCACAGCGTTTGGCGTACACCCTGGATCTGGTCCGGTGCCTGGCCCGGCTGTTGCCGGACGGTGTCGCCCGCGGCAGTGTCTCCACCCTGCCCATCGGCTGGCGGCGCCCGTGGTTTCCGGAGCAGGAGGCCGCCGCCTACCGCAGCCTGGCCGCTCTGCCGATCGGGCTGCGCCGGCTGGCCGAGGAGGAGGGCCGTCCGGTCCGGATCGGCTTCGAGCCGACCGTCGGCTGCCTGCTCGAGGCGACTGACGACGTGCTGCGCCTGCTGGACGGCGTCGACCGCGACTGGGTCGGCGTCTGCCTGGACACCTGCCATCAGGCCCTGACCTTCGAGGAGCCGCGGCGAACCGTGGACCGGCTCGGCGCGGCCGGCCTGCCGACGGTCAAGGTGCGGCTCTCGGCGGCGCTGGCCGTCGACCGCCCCACCGCCGCCGCCGTCCGGCCCGTTCTCGAGCGGCTGGCGGCCGACCAGTCGCTCCGCCAGGTCCGTGAACGGTCGGCGCGGGGAGTTCGCGGTGTGGACGAACTTTCGGCGGCCCTCGGCGGCCGGCATCGGCTGCCCGGCCGGGGCGCCTGGCGAATGCATCACCATGTGCCGTTGCACCGGCCGCCCGGCGAGCCCTTCGACGGCGCCTCCGGGCCGGCGACCGATCTGCTGGCCGCACTGCTGGGCGGTGAACGCGCCGGCACCGACCACATCGAGGTCGGCACCCAGACTTGGCGGCCCGTGCGGGCCGGGGAACAACCACCGGCGGCGGCGACGCTCGCGCAGGAGATCGAGTGGGTGCGGCGCCGGTTACGCGGCCTCGGCCTGGTCGAGACGGCAGAATGAAGACAGTCCTGACGGCTGGGAGGAACCCGTGCGGTATGCGCTGCTGATCTACCAGACCGAGAAAGAGTGGGGTGCGGCCGACGAGGAGACCCGGGCCCGGACGTACGCCGCCCACGGCCGGTTCGCCAGTCTGCTCGCCGAACGCGACGCCGATCGGGGCGGCGAGGAACTGGCCCTGACCGACCTGGCCACCACGGTGCGCATCCGGCAGGACGAAGCGGTGATCACCGACGGGCCGTACGCGGAGACCGCCGAGCAGCTCGGCGGCTTCTACCTGGTGGACGCGCGGGACCTCGACGAAGCGCTCGAGTTCGCCACGGCGCTGGCGCGGATGGGCGACATCATCGAGGTGCGTCCGATCGTGGAGCATCCCGCTGGTGAGCAGCCCCGGGCGGCGACCTGAGCGCGGTCGAGCGGGCCTACCGGGAGCATTGGGGTCCGCTGCTGGCCACGCTCATCGGTGAGTTACGCAGCGTCGATCTGGCCGAGGAGGCGCTGCAGGACGCCTTCGCGGCGGCCGCCCGGCAGTGGTCGGCCGAGGGGGTGCCCGAGCGGCCGGCGGGCTGGCTGGCTGCCGTCGCCCGCCGCCGGGCAGTGGACAGGCGGCGCAGGGAGGCCACGCTCAACCGCTACCTGCCGTTGCTGATCACCGACGAGGTGCAGGCGGGGCCGGAGCCCGACGACGATCCGATCGGCGACGACCAGTTGCGACTGATCTTCACCTGCTGCCACCCGGCCCTCGGCCTCGAGGGCCAGATCGCGCTGACCTTGCGTTTCGTGGCGGGGCTGGGCACCGCTGAGATCGCCCGGTTGTTCCTGGTCAGCCGGGCCACGATGGCCGCCCGGATCACCCGGGCCAAGAAGAAGATCGCCGGTGCCGGCATTCCCTTCCGGGTGCCGGCGGCCGGGGAGCTGCCGGCCCGGACCCGGAGCGTGCTGACCACCGTCTATTTGATCTTCACCGAGGGTTACCGGGCCACGGCCGGCGAGCAGCTGATCCGGGCCGAGCTCGCCGCCGAGGCCATCCGGCTCGGCCGCCTGCTGCACCGGTTGCTGAGCGATGACCCCGAGGTCGCCGGCCTGCTGGCGCTGATGTTGCTGCAGCACGCCCGGCGCCGGGCCCGGCTGGCCGGTGGCCGGCTGGTCCTGCTTCCGGAGCAGGACCGGTCCCTGTGGGACACCGGCGAGATCGCCGAGGGTCTCGCGCTGCTCGCCGGCCGCCCGGCCTGCGACTACGTGCTACAGGCCCGGATCGCCGCCGAGCACGCGCTCGCGTCCCGGGCCGAGGACACGTCCTGGCCAGCCATCGCCGCCCTCTATGCCCGCCTGGAGGAGCGCACCGGTTCGCCGGTCGTCCGGCTCAACCGCGCGGTGGCCGTCGCCGAGGCGGACGGGCCGGAGCCGGCGCTGCGGTTGCTCGCCGGCCTGGACGCTCGGCTGCCCGACCACCACCAGCTGCCCGCCACCCGCGCCGAGTTGCTGCTCCGGCTGGGGCGTCCGGCAGCCGCGGTCGAGGAGTACGACCGGGCCCTGGCCTTGGTGGGCACCGTGGTGGAACGGGAGTTTCTCGCCGGCCGTCGGCGCGCGGCTCTTAAGTTGCGCAGGCCGACGCAATGATGACTGCGCGGCGATCGGGCTTTGTCGCAACAATGGCCAAGTCGGGCATCCGGTCCGTGGACGAGATTGGAGGCAACCCGGAAAACACCGGACCGCGAAGGAGCAAGCAACATGAACAGCAGCAGAATCGCCACCGAGCGGCTCACCGAGTACGACAAGGTGCTCCAGCTCGACTACGCGAAGTCCGAGGTCGGTCTGCGGACCAACGACGGGCGCACCGAGCGGATCGACATGGAGACCGCTTGCCCGACCGAGTTCATCGTGCACGAACCGACCGCCGCCGACAACGGTGACCTCACCCTGAACCTGGAGATCATCCGGTTCGAGCTCGTCGGCGTCAGCACCGAGCTGTGGCCGGGCGCCCAGATCAAGGTCCTCGGCGGCGCCCTCAGCGCTCCCGACGCCCGCCCAATCCTGGGCACCGTCTACGTGCCCGCCGGCCGCCGTCTGGTGGAAGGCGTGGACAGCGAGCAGATCCTCTTCCTCACGGTCGAAACCCCCGACGGCGTGCTGCACAACAACACGGCGATCCGGATGGCCGGCAAGCTCTACCGCATCCCGCCGCTGGGCTCGCGCTTCGAGTCGCAGGGTGACGTCCCGCTCTACGACGTCGACGGGATCCGGCGTCTCGAAGTGTGGGCCTGCGCCAACGAGGGCTGACCAGCATGACTGTCGGGGGCGGCCGGCCGCCCCCGACCCGTCGTCCGCCGTCTGTAGGGGAGAGCGCTTGTTCGACGTCGTTGTCGTCGGTGGCCGGGTCGCGGGTGCGGCCACCGCCATTCTGCTGGCCGGCCAGGGGCATCGGGTGGCTCTCGTGGACAGCGACCCGGCCCCCCGCCCGACCCTGTCGACGCACGTCTTCGGCGACTGGGCGGCCTTCGGACGGCTGGGCGTGCTCGACGATGCGCGACTGCTGGCGGCACCGGCGATGCGACGCTTCCGCACGGAGATCGACGGCTGTGCGACCGAGGCCGCCATGCTGGCGACGCCCTATGCGCGGGCCTTGCGCCGCGAGGTGCTCGACCCGCTGCTCGTCGAGCGGGCCTGCTCCTTCGACCTGGTCACCTGGCTCCCCGGCGCCCGCGTGACCGGGCTGCGCCACGAGAACGGCGTGGTGGCCGGGGTTGACGCGCTGATCGACGGTACCGTGACGCCGCTGCCGGCCCGCGTCGTGGTCGGCGCCGACGGCCGCAGATCCCTGGTGGCCCGGGCCGTGGGTGCGGAGGCCTATCTGACCCGGCCGCGCGTGCGGTGCGCCTACTACGCGTACTTCGAGGGTGTCGCGACCGCGGGACTGCCGACCCTGGAGTATTACTGGCAAGGCGATGACGTGGTGATCGTGGCGCCCTGCGACGGCGGCCTGCACTGCGTGTGCGTCATGCCGCCCGCGGCCGACTTCGCCGGCTGGCGCGCCCGGCACCGCGACCGCTATGCCGAGGTCCTCGCCTCGATCGAGACGCTGGCGGCCCGGATGACCTCGGCGGTGGCGACTGGCCCGGTCCGCGGCACCGGCAACCTCGCCAGCTATCTGCGGACCCCGGCCGGGCCGGGCTGGGCGCTGGTCGGCGACGCCGGGGCGGCCGTGCATCCCTGCATCGGCGCCGGGATCGACCACGCGGTCTTCTCCGCGGGCCTGTTCGCCGACACGGCCCACCGCTTCCTGAGTGATGAACAGACCTGGGCCGAGGCGATGGCCGACTATGCGACCGGCCGGGACGCGCGCATCCGGCCGACCCTCGAAACGGCCGTCAAGCTCGCCGCCCGCGGCCGGGTGCCGTCGGAAGACGTGCAATGGCTGCAGGTGCTGCTGGGGATGCCGGGCTCGGCGCACGACCTCGGCCGGCACGCCGTCGAAGTCCTGCGGACGATCGCCGGCGAAGCGACGGTGGCCCGGTTGGCCGCCATGTTCGGCGACGCCGTCGTGACGGCGGCACAGGAGGCACGATCATGACCGTCACCGCGCACCGGAAAACCCCGAAACCCGCTTTGGTACGGCGGGCAGTGCTCACGGCCGTCCGTCGCGACCCGGGCCGCTTCGCATCCCTGCTGGACTCGTTCAGTCTGCGCGACGCGTGGCAACGCGAGCGGACCAGCAACGTGCTCGCCGCGTTCCTGGCCGGGTACAACGGCTTCGCGAAGGCGGACGATCCGGCCCGGGTGCATGACGACCTCGCCGGGATCGAGCGCTACTACCGGCCGTTCGGCTACGAGGGGGCGGGGATGGGCTTCGGGCCCTGGGCCTATCTCACCGGGCACGGTTACCAGGACTTCGACGCGGTCATGACCGGCTTCCACGCTCCGACGGTCTACCAGAACTACGTCGGGCTCGGCTGGTGGCTGGCGACCCGGCCGCCGGTCACGAAACCGCGGACCAGCGGGGTCACGGCCGCGTTGCAGGTGCACTTCCGGCTGCTCCCGTACGAAGGCATGGGTTTTCGGGCCGGCTTCCTCGGCGCCGGGCGCACCGCGGTGACCCGTCGCTTCGCCCGGACGGGTCCGGCCGCCGCCCATGTCTGCCACCAGGGCTACGGTCGCAGCCTGTGGTTCGTCTGCATGGGCGACCTGGCGCGGGCCCGGGCGCTGATCGCAGCCCTGCCCGAAACCGTGCACGGCGATTGCTACAGCGGCCTGGGGCTGGGGTTCGCCTACAGCTGGCTCGACCGCGCCGATCAGCTGACCCGGGTGCTGGGCGAAGTGCCGGACGGCCACCGGGCGAGTTTCCTGCAGGGCGCGGCCTTCGGCTGGGAGGCGCGGCAACTCGCCGACCGGCCGCTCTTCGACGAACTCGTCGCCCTCGTCGAACCCTGGCAGCAGGCCCACATCGCGGCCTCGCTGGCGGCGGTGGCGGCCGCCCGCAATGATTTGGACGCCCGCGGCGAGACCGAGTCGTTCTATCAGCTGTGGCGCGCGGAGACGCACCGGCGGTTGCCGTCGATCTGATCCTCAGGCGGTGCGGCGAGCCACGATCCAGAGGTAGCAGCAGCGCACCAAGCATGTGACCGTGAGGCAGAAGAAGATCCCGTAGGCGACATGGATGAGCATGAAGCCCGCATACGCGGCCGCCGCCCCGACCGCGAAGAAGACCTGGTTGCGCGGGCGGGACGGGGTCGTGCCGGGGTCGGTGATCATGTAGTTGGTGAACAGGATGAACGCCGTGCCGGTCATCGGCGACAAGGCCGCGAGCACCGAGATGTCGGTGAACAGCCCGCGCAGCAGCGCCTGCGCCGCGAAGGCCCCCAGCCAGGCGGCAACCGTCGGCCAGCGCCCGGAGAGCTTGATGTTCAGCATCAGCCCGGTGGTCAGCAGGGCCAGCGGCACGATCCAGTCGAGGACCCCCCAGGTGGTCTCGGTGAACTGGTACGGCAAGCCGATCCCGACCCAGGGAAAGAGCAGCAGTGTCAGCGAGATGCCGAGATTGGAGGGGTTGAGCACGTGCCGCAGGCGCCCGTTGACCGGCGCCTTGATCAGGAACTTGGCGCCGACCGCCACCGCCGTGGCGAAGGCGAAGGGCCACAGCCGGGAGCCCGGATAGATGAGCATCGCGATCGCCAGCCCGGAGATGTGCGCCGGGAGCAGGAACGTGACCAGCGCCCCGAGACCGCCGGCATAGCGCGGGGGCCGATCGTGGGTGCGCGCATCCAGCCATTCCAGGCTGAGATCGAGCCCGTACGCGGTCACCAGCACGATCACCACCGAGGCCCAGGGCGTCTCGAAGCCCAGCAGCAGGTGTCCGACCACGGTGAAGACCGAGATCGACAGCGCGAAGCGGCGCAGGGCCGCGACCCGCTTGTCGATGACCCGGACCGGTGCCGCGTCGATCGGCTCGTCGACGGGTACCGCCTTGACGTCGGTGCTCATGACTGGCCTCCCGGCAGCAGGATCGTCCATCGTCCTGGTGTGACCTGGTAGTCGGCGCTGCGTACGGTGCCCGCGAAATCGCGCCAGCGCACCGTCACCGGCAGGGGGGTCGCGGCGCTCAGCTCGCCCAGCCCGAAGTGCAGCACCGGGCTGCGCACACTGGCGTGCCCGTTGCCACCGTCGACCTGCGCGCTGATCCGCTTGCCGCCGGGCAGCGTGATCGTCGCCTCGGCGCCCACCGCGGGCACGCCCGGGATGCGGTCTCCGGCCGCGTCTCGTTGCGGCTGGGCCGGTGCCGGAGCCACGCCGACCGGCGGGAGCACCAGCCGCAGGTCGAGCCCGGCCGACGGCGACGTGCTCTGGTTTAGATAGAAGTAGGACTCGCCCCACTGGGTGGCGACGCCGAAGTCGAGCTTGCCGTCGCCGTTGACGTCCGCAGTGGACACCGCGCGGGTGAGCCCCTGCCGGTCCAGCCCGAGCGCGCCTCCGATGTCGGCGTAGCGGCCGTCGGAGCCGGCCGCGAAGAACGCCGGGTGCTGATGCCCGGCCAGCTCCCAGCCCGGGGTCTGCCGCATCCACGCCGACGGGTCGCTGAGCAGGGTGTCGTTCGCCATCGCCAGCTCGGAGACCTGTGGCCACAGATTGTGCTCGCCGGCGGCGAAGCCGGTCGCCTGGACCACCTCCGGCCGCCCGTCGTTGTCGAAGTCGGCGAGCTTGGCATCCCAGCCCCACCCGCTGCGGGCCAGGCCGAGCTCCTCGCTGCGGTCGGTGAACGGGGCGTTGCCGCCCCGCAGCGACGCCCCGGTGTTGACCCAGGCGAAGTTGGTCTCCATCAGGCCGAACTGGGCGGAGATGTTGCTGACGAACATGTCGGTGCGGCCGTCACCGTCGAGGTCGCCGAAGTCGATGCCCATGCCCTTGAACGAGTCGTTGCCGAGCACCTTCGACTTGGGCACCGTGAAGCCGCCGCTGCCGCGCAACTCGGTCAGCTTGACCCGGCCCGGCGTGGACTCGTTGCGCAGCATCCGGTCCGGGCCGAAGTCGTTGGCGAAGTACAGCTCGGGCCGATGGTCGCCGTCGAGGTCCTGAGCGCCGATCGCCAGCGTCCACGCCGTCGCGGTCTGTGGCTTCAGCACCCCGGGCTGGTCGGCGAAGGTGGCGTGCGGCTGGGCGCCCTGGGTGGCGCCCTTCCAGAGCATGATCCGGTTGGTACCGCCGTTGAACGCCCGCGTCATCGAGTCGTTCATCTGCAGCTTCGGGTCGTCGTGGGCGGCCGGATCGAGCAGCCGGGCCCCGTCCGGGAAGTAGTTGCCGATGATCAGGTCGGGGTGCCCGTCGCCGTCGACGTCGGCGGAGTCGACGGTGTCGGTGTACCAGCGCTCGACGGTGGGCCAGACCTCCTGGGCCGTGAAGGAGGCGGCATCGAGCGGGGCCGCCCCGCCGCGGTGCAGATGCAGGATCGGGGTCCGTCCCCAGTAGTAGGTGAGCAGATCGGTGCGGCCGTCCTGGTTGAAGTCGCCGGGCAGGCAGCCGGTCGGGGCCGTGGTGACCCGGTCGAAGGGCAACGCACCCGGGCCGAGCACGAAGGGCGCGAAGCGGGTCCCGGTGCCCGGCGCGGGTGAGACGGTGATCGTGTTGGTGCGAGGGTCGACCAGGCAGACATCCGCGGGCAGGCCGCTGCCGGCGATGTCAGCCTGGGCCAGCCCGGCGCCGACCCCGGATATCCACGTCCGCAGCTTGGCCAGGGCCGGCTCGACCTGCCTGATGGTGCGATATCCGTCGACCGGCACGGAACTCATCGGCGCGCTTTGGAAACTGTATCGCTCGCGCAATTCCGGATCGTTTCCGATATTCGCACCCGGTTGTCTAGTGACTATTCCTATACCCACCATGACCAGCAGTGCGGCAGCGGGCGCGGCATATTTTTCGAGCGCGACCATCGAGCCTCCCCGTCGGTGTGCCACCAGTGACCGAAGTTACGCGGGAAAGCCGGGAAATCGCAACGGTGACAGCGGCGGAGTTGCTTGCCGCAATTTATGCAGTATTAGCGGAGGGCAATTCGTATCAGTGTCAGCTCAGGCGGAACTTCTGGGCGGCCGTGTTATTGCAGTCGTAGAGCTGGAGGCGGTCACCGGCCTTGGCGGTCCCGCCGGTGTCGTCGAGGCAGCGGCCCGAGGCGGGGTGGAGGATCGTCCCGTCGGCGCGGGTCGTCCAGCTTTGGGCGGCGCTGCCGTTGCAGTCCCACAGCTGGACCGCGGTGCCGTTGGCGGTGCCGGCGTTGCGGGCGTCCAGGCATTTGCCGAAGGTCCGGATCGTCCGGTCACCCGGCGCCGACCAGCGTTGCGCGTCGCTGTTGTTGCAGGTCCACAGCTGGGTGGGCGAGCCCGAGGCCGGGTCCGCGTTGGCGACGTCGGCGCAGAGGCCGGCCGGTCCGGCGAGCTGACCGGGCGGCAGCTTCCAGACCTGGGTGGCCGTGCCGCTGCAGGTCGCCGCCACGATCGTCGCCGCGGCGTCCAGGCAGCGGCCCGTCGCGGTGTCGACCAACGTGCCGTCCGAGCCGTGCCGCCAGGTCTGGCCGGCGCAGGTCGTGATCGTGCCGGCCGCGGTCAGGCAGCGGCCGAGGATCTGCACGGTGCCGTCCGAGCGGTAGCTGACCTGCTGGGCGGCGGTGTGGTTGCACGCGTAGAGCTGGACCGGCTGGCCGTCGGCGGAGACGCCGCCCTGCACGTCGAGGCACTGACCGTTGGCGGCGAGCACCTCACCGGCGGTCGGGTTGCCGGTCGCCGAGCCGGCCAGGGTGACCGTGTGGGTGCCGGCGGCCAGCGAGCCCGTCGTGACCGTCACCGTGCGGCTGTCGGTGTTGTAGGACCAGGACGTCTCCGGCACTTGCGCGCCGTCGACCGAAACGGCGGTCGGTGCTCCGGCATTCGACAACCGCAGCGTGTACGCCCGGGGAGCCGCCGCGGTGACCGTCAGCGTCCGGGCCGTGTTCCGCCAGGCGAAAGTGGCGTCGCCGTAGAGGGTGAAGTCACCGTCCGCGCCGGCCGCGACGTTGGCGGTCAGCTGGCTCACGGCCGTGGTCTGGTTGTCGGTGTAGTCGGTGCGGGCCGGCATGATCCCGCCCGCCTTGATCAGCACCGGCATCCGGGAGAGCGGCGCACTCATCGTGACCGTGGCCGGGCCGGTGAACGTCTGACCGGTGAAGTAGTCGGTCCAGCTGCCCGGCGGGACCCAGACCGAGGTCGAACCGGAGGCGCTGGTGATCGGGGCGACCAGCACGTTCGGGCCGTAGAGATACTCGCCCGTCGCCGAGTAGGCCGCTTCCGAGGTCGGATAGTCCAGGTAGAGCGGGCGCACGATCGGCACGCCGGTCGTGTTCGCGTCGTGGGCCAGGGTGTACGTGTAGGGCACC
>Ga0247764_1000155_pt1 | contig 24556 bp, 16 predicted proteins | sample UWRJL051202B4_FD_179932 | JGI IMG/M metagenome (GOLD analysis project Ga0247764, IMG submission 179932) | Plant litter microbial communities from Arlington Agricultural Research Station in Wisconsin, United States - UWRJ-L051-202B-4 | ecosystem: Environmental > Terrestrial > Plant litter >...
AAGAGACTTATCGCGATCCTTTACAAATACGCGTCCTGTCGATACCGTTACCTTAACCTCTGGTGCTGCCTCGTAAGAACGTATGTTAAATGAAGTTCCTAACACGCGAATGTCCAGTGTCCCGGTATGCACGATAAAAGGTTTCTCTGGATTCTTCTGAATTTCAAAGAACGCTTCACCTTCATCAAGATATACCTCGCGTTGCGAGCCATGAAACGCAGACTGCACACGTATGCGCGAAGCAGCATTGAGCCATACAACCGAGCTATCGGGCAGGGCTATGCGCCGCACAACGCCGGTATTCGTGGCGACAAGATGGTAGGGATCTTCTTCTGTAACTGGTGTGCGTTGATGATATATATAGTAGAATATGCCCACGGCGCAAAGCAGGGCAATGCTTGCGGCAGCACGATATAGAAAAACGTGTGTGACCTTACCGATATGCTGTTCGCCGGTAACCGCGTGCAGATTTTTCTGCAACGAAGCCCTGACTCGCTGGTTTTCAGTTTCATCCAGTGGCTTAGACTCTTCGGCCTGATACGATTTATACCAGGCGTCGACCAGCGCTTTTTCGGTCTCGTTAGCTTCATCCTGGGCATAACGGCCCAATAGACTTTTAAACTTTTGTAAATCCATGGAACATCTTCTCACCTTACAGTCGGCAAGTCCTGACGTTGGTACCTGGATTCCAGATCAAGTATATGTTAACTATTTGTTAAGCAGGGCCACGATAACGGCCAGGTAGGTGAGGTGTTTCTCAGGATATTTTTCCTTCAGCGCAACCCTCAGGCGGCGTAGTACTTCAGAAATATAATTCTTAACGGTTTGGTCCGCCAGGCCGGTGCGCGCTGCAATTTCTTTGATCGATAAATTATCGCTGCGTAGCAGATAAATGTTTCGAAGCATCTCGGGCATTTCGCTTACTGCATTTTCCAACGTTTGCTCCAGCTCCAGGTAATCGGCTATATCGCTGATGGAGTTCTCAAGAATATGCACACGGTCTAAGGCTTCCTGCAGTTGACGCTCGCGCACCTTACGCGAACGGAAATGACTGATAACGCGTAACTTGACCGCTCCAAGAAGATAGCCCTCCAACGATGTTTTGATCTCCATTTCCTCGCGCCGGTTCCAGAAGCTGATCAAAACTTCCTGAACGATATCCTGTGCATCGTCACTGTCGTTTAGCCGGGGCGAATGCAGCCCGGTAAAGCTTTTCCCAATGCCGGTTGAATAACGCATCAAAAGCTGCCGTATCTCCATGCCGGATTCTGGAAAGCAACTTTTCGTCAGAAAGGGAGGATGCGTTCATGCGTTAAATATCGTAGGCAGATCGGGCAAAGGTAAACACCGAATGTTACCTTAATGTTTAATCTGCCTTCCAATATCAGTCACGTACCTGCTAAAACAGATGCACTAACGCTGCTATTAAACGGATACCTGCGAATCCATAAACTCTCGCATCATTTGCAGGGCCTCCTGACTTTGCGGCATAGTGATATCCGAAAGTAGCCACACATGCGTAACGTTCTCAAATACTCTCAAGGTAGAGGACCTGTCCGCCTGCTCCAGCGCGCGATGCAGATCCAACGAATCATCACGCAATATTTCCTGCCTACCCACTAACGTAAGGGTAGGGCCGAACCCTTCGAACGATCCGAGCACAGGCGACACTAAAGGATTGGTGATATTCTCCGGGGCTGTATAACTCGCAGCGGCATACTTCATAAAATCCTTTGTAAGAACAGGATCATTCTTTGCGTTTTCGGCATAGCTTGCCGCATCAGTTCCCATATTCAACCAGGGTGAAATCAAAACCTGGTACCGCGGCAGTGGCATATTCAGCATTTTCAGATTCAGCGCTGTACTCATCGCCAGGTTGCCGCCCGCGCTGTCGCCCATCACGGCAAAAGGTAAATCGGTCCTCACCAGTTCCTGGATCACAGCAGTAACTTCATTCAGCGCCGTTGGAAAACGTGCTTCCGGAGCCAGCGAATATTCTATATAAAGCATAACCCGGCCGGTAGCCGCGGCGATGTGGCTCACCATAGCCCGGTGCGAATTGATCGATCCGTACAAAAAGCCGCCGCCGTGAGTGAACACTACTATCTCCCGGCTTACTACCTGGTGAGGCGTAAACCGGTAAGTCTCGATGCCCGCCAATAATGCCTTTTCAACCGTTACTTGTTCCTGTACAGGGTAGATCATCCCTAAAGATTCAAATCCTTTGCGTTCGTCCTTTAAACTTTCCATTGTTGCTTTACTTTCAACAAAGGTGTAGAACTCCCGTTTTCAAAAACTTAATATATCTTAAGAATTACAAGAAAATTGTTTCCAATGGCCAACCACCTTACCAGGCGCCACATCCCAAAATCCTTCCCCTACGCCGATGCCTTCAAATGTTTGGTGTAAGCGTCGGCTAATTTTACGTCGTAATTGTTTTGCTTATATCCCGGGCCATTATACCCTTTTGCAAAGGCTGCCCAGTTTTTAGCTTTTAAATGCGATATCAGCTTACCTGTGGTGATAAATGCGGCAAAGGCCTTCAGGTGTTCCCCCTCACTGACATAACAACTGTCGAGGTATGTCGCAAGCGAAGTATAGCCGCATGCTTTATAATTAAAACCCATGATCTGAAAAGTGCCCCAGGAGGCTGATGCCAGCGCGGCATCGTGGTCGATGCTTTTTGCACGGCTTAGCCGATCATACTCTAGGGCGTTGCCTTTATAATAAGCTTTTGTCCATTTCGGATATAAAATATCACCATTGGATTTTGCGAATTCCATGGGGTCTTTTCCTCTTCTTTTTAATTCCGCCCAGAAAATATGCCCCTCAAAAAGAATTTTAGGGCGTCCGTCTGGCAGGAAACCGCTGCCCCTGGATTCTACCTCAAACACAGCTTTGATCATCGGAACGTCCACGCCAAGCTGTGTGGCTACCGCGTGTATATCGGTGTTCGTTAGATTCTTTTCGGTAGAATAGCCCGTCCATCCCAGCGCTTTCCAGGTCGCATCGTCTAATTTTTCGGTCACGGGTAGCTGGTGCAGTTGCTGAAATCTCTTGATGATCTGGAGCATCGGTGCATCAAAAAAACCATTGGCTTTTTGAAGCAGGCCGGCTCGGATCAGTAGTCGCTGTGCTTCCCACACCCAGGGACCGGTTGCATTTTGTTCGAGTAGTATCATAAGAATATATAAATTGTTACTCGGGCGTTCGCGTAATATCAACGGTAGCCTCAGACTCTTCCTGCATCGCTGTTTTGCTGAGTTCCGATAGCCATGCCCGGTTTTCAGAATTTAAAATGTCCTCGCAATTCTTTATGAAATCCTTTTGTGCATTGATGTCGTCTTTGGCAATGCACCTCCCTTTCATCCACAGGATCTTTAGTTGTGTAGCCATTACCCGAAAGGACATAGCCAGGTATTGATAGCGGTTATTGCTTATGAACGTTGTAATCGAAGCCGACACCGTACTCACAAAGGCTATCCAGACCGATACAGCGTTGTTGCTCGTAGCTCCGTATACTCCCAGCAGGAACCCCGCTATCCCCAGGGCTATACTCCAGTAGCCGCTTCTCTTTACATACTTTCTGTATATTGCCGCTTTGGGTAAATAGTAATACTGCCCCTGTTTATATAGCCGCTCTTGCATGTAGTCGCTGAAGGAAAATGTGGTGTGAGGTATATTTCTCAATTCCTCCCGTTGCGAGATCGTTACCTGGGGTACACTGCTCAGTTCCCGTATTAAGGTCTCAATTTTTTCATAGAGAGTAACATCGTCTTCTGGCGTCAAATAGGGGTGGATCTGAAAAAGATACAGATAAGCATTCGATTTACAGGTTTCAGCAGCAGCCCGGGCCATCAGCCAGTGTTTCTCCTGTTCGCCGGTAAGTATTTTTTTGCTGCCGTATCCACTGATGGCTATTGCCACGGCGCTCGTCCACCCCAGTGTACCCGAGACTACTGGATAATTTTCAGAATCTATAACCTGACTTAGAATAGCCGTAAAAGCCCCCGTTATCGAAAGAGCAAGGATAATGATTTTCCATAGGGTTAATTCCTTTTTTAATTTTTCGGCAGTAGCTCCCCAGGTTCTGTACTGGGCCCAAATAAACTTGAAAGAAGTATCGGTGTGTATGGCGTAATCCATAGTTCAATAAGTAATCAATACGTGCGTTCTTAAGCGACGTGAATAGCGCTAAAAGCCGTTTAACGGACAATAAAAAATAGCGAGCTTATTATTTTTTTGCGTGAATAGCTTCCTGTGTTGATTGAAGCAGGTGGGCGATTGTAGAGATGCCCTCCGCGGCAGTGGCATCCAATAGCCGCTTTTCAATCAGCGAAAGCGTCTCTTTGCTCACTGAAACCATGCTTTCAGAAAGATATTTTCATTGATCACGTACAAATCGTTCACTTTATGGCAAACCATTGTTGACGGAATTGAAATCTGGTTTTTGCCATGCGTTTTGAGAAAGATATATTGATAAGTTATGCACATATCGATGATGCTCCATTGATCGAAGGGCAGAAGGGATGGATTTCAGAGTTTCATAGATCCCTTGAAATAAGACTCTCGCAACTTCTGGGCAAGAAGCCGCGTATATGGCGGGATCCTAAATTACAAGGTAACGATCATTTTAGCGACGAGATCCTTGACCAGCTTTCCCGGATTGCCTTATTGATCTCCGTATTGTCTCCGCGATATGTGCAATCGGAGTGGTGCATGCGTGAAGTATCCACGTTCTGCGAAGTGTCAAGCCGATCGATCGGTACGCGAATAAATAATAAGTCGAGGGTTTTTAAGATTATAAAAACACCGGTACGACGCGACGAACATCCGGAGACGATCAGGGACCTCCTGGGCTACGAATTTTTTAAACGTGATCCCGATACAGGTCGGGCTAAGGAGCTAAGCCGAATATTCGGCGCCGATAATGAACAGGCGTACTGGCAAAAACTGGACGACCTCGCACACGATATCAGTGAGTTGTTAGGTACGCTTTCCGAAGACGGAAAAGATCCTGTAATAAATCCGGTTGCAAAAAAAACGGTTTACCTGGCAGAAGCTACTTCCGATATGCAAGAGTATCGTGCCATAATGAAGCGTGAGTTGCAGCAACATGGTTATGAAGTGCTCCCGGATCAGATGTTGCCTCTGTTGTCCGATAACTTTACAGTCATCACGCAGCAGCTGCTTACACAAAGCATAATGTCAGTTCACATGGTGGGCAGTAACTACGGCATTGTTCCCGAAGGAACTGATAAATCCATCATTGTTTTACAAAACGATCTGGCCGGAGATCAGAGCCTGACGCGAAATCTGCAACGTCTGATCTGGATTGCCCCTGATAGTAAACCTGAAGACCTGCGACAGAGCGACTTTATAACTTCCCTGAAAACTGATACCAGGGCTCAGGTGGGCGCGGACTTGCTCACGACCTCACTCGAAGAAGCAAAACTGTCATTGCTTCACAGGTTAGCGCACATGCATGAAGACGGTAAAGAAAATATGGGGTCCGAAGCAGATAGTAATGGGTTGGTCCGCATGTACGTTGTTTGCGATCAGTCTGACCTGGATAGCGTTTCGCTGAGTGCGCTCAGTGATTTTCTTTTTCAGCAGGGATGCGAAGTGATCCTTCCTGTTTTCGATGGAGACGAGGCTCAGGTGCGAATAGAGCACCAGGAGAGCCTTAAAGCATGTACCGGTGTTATCATTTGTTTCGGTGCAGCCGGCGAGTTATGGCTACGTTCTAAGCTACGTGACCTGTTGAAAATAGCAGGGTACGGCCGCACCACACCATTGCTGTGCAAGGCGGTATTTTTAATGGACTCGGTTACACCGCAGAAGGAGCGCTTCCGATCGCATGAGGTTATGGTGATTAATGGCCTGGGCGGTTTTAAGGCCGACTTGATACAGACATTTGTGCGCGATGTAAAAAAACAGGTAAAAACATCCGGAACAATATAACATAGGGTGGAATATGAGAACCGATCAAATCTTTAATCCGTTTCCCGGACTGCGTTCTTTTGAGGAGGATGAAGATCATCTGTTCTTTGGAAGGGAAAAACAAATAGATGAATTGCTCGCGAAGCTCAGGGAATCTCGCTTCGTCGCGGTAATGGGCGCATCGGGTAGCGGTAAATCTTCGCTGGTTAAATGTGGGCTGTTGCCGGCATTGCATAGTGGTTATATGACGAAAGCTGGCTCTGCCTGGAAAGTGGCCGTGTTTCGTCCGGGAGATGATCCATTGGGAAACCTGTCGCAGGTCTTGTCTGGACCAGGCGTTATCGATAAGGTTCCGGATATGGAAGATACGTATGCACCCATTATCGAGGCCACATTACGCCGGAGTAATCACGGGTTGATCGATATAGCAACGCAATTGCCCCATAACCCCATGGATAACATCCTGATCGTTGTCGATCAGTTTGAGGAGTTATTCCGGTTTAATCAGCATGAAAAAAATAAGCACGCCGGGCGCCGCGACTCAGTAGCCTTTGTAGATCTGTTGCTGGAAGCCTGCCGGCAGGATGTGGTTCCCGTATATATTGTAATAACGATGCGGGCGGATTTTATAGGAGAATGCACCGTATTTCATGGGTTAGCTGAAGCGATCAATACAAGCCAGTACCTTGTACCGCGTATGTCTCGCGACGAATGTCGTGAGGCAATTGCTGGCCCTGTTGCCGTAGGCGGGGCTGCCATCACCACCAGGTTGCTTACCCAGCTGCTTAATGATGTAGGAGAAAGCTCGGATCAGCTTCCGATTCTGCAACATGCCTTACTACGCACATGGAGTTATTGGGAAGAGCATCATACAGATCAGCAGCCACTGGATCTTGAGCACTACAATGCTATTGGTATGATGGAGCATGCATTGTCAATGCATGCTGAGGAAGCGTTTCACGAACTCGGCTCAGAGCATAATAAAATGCTTTGTGGGGTGATCTTTAAAGCGTTGACAGAGCGGGGCGATGGTCGCCAGGGTACACGCAGGCCTACACAACTCGGCGAGATCTGTCAGATCAGCAATGCATCGTTACAGGAGGTGACCGATGTTATAACCAGGTTTCGGAAAAATGGAAGATCGTTCCTGATGCCGCCTTCAGATGTTCAGTTATCCGAAACTTCCATCATCGATATCTCTCACGAAAGCCTCATGCGTATATGGGACAGACTCATCCGGTGGGTGGAAGAAGAAGCTCAGTCAGCTGAAATATACAGGCGACTTGCAGAAGCTGCCGCATTGTATCATGAAGGAAGATCCGGGCTCTGGCGAAATCCGGAGCTCCAGCTGGCGCTGAAATGGTATAACGGGAGCATGCCAAATCGCCATTGGGCGCAGCGCTACGATCCTTCGTTTGAGCGCGCCATAGGCTTCCTAAAAGAAAGTAAGCGCCAGGAAGAATTCCAGTCTCTGCAGAAAGAACGCGACAGTAGGCTGAAGATCAAACGTGCGCGATTTTTCGTCTTCGTGCTGGGAGTGGCGGCGTTTATTTTCATGCTTTTGTTGGTTGTCGTAATGAACTTACAGACCAGGGCGCAGGCTAATGCGGTATTAGCGGAAAAGCGGGCAGTACAGGCACGTGAGCAGAAAACCATTGCCGAAGCAGAGACTCGTGAGGCTGGGCGGCAGCGTATGAAAGCAGAGCAACAGCGTCGTGAGGCTGAGGTCCAGCGTAGAGAAGCAGAGGTGCAGAAAAAAGAAGCGGAGCGGCAAAGTATGCTGGCCTATATACATGCGAACGATGCTGATGTGCAGGAAAAAATTGCCCTGGCTGCTCGTGATGAAGCCGAGCAACAGAAGCTTGAAGCCCTAAGCCTTAAAAATAAAGCGCAGTTTTTGCAGGAACGCGCTGAAATTTCCGAGAAGCGCACCAATCGCCTACACATGCTTTCACTTAGTGCTACACTGGCCTTTCAATCGGTGAGAGAGTATAGAAATAATAACAGGGAACTCGGTGCACTGTTGGCAATGCAGGCGTATCGATTTACAGTCTCCAATGATGGCGAAGAGATGAACCCGGATATATATGCAGCCCTGGCACAAGTAACTGAAAATAATCTGGCCTTTACAGGTCATGATGATGCTGTGAGGGCTGTGGCCATTAGTCACGATGGAAAAACAGTCGCGTCAGGGGCTGATGATAAAACGGTTAGGGTGTGGAACGTAGGCCAACCGCTTGCATCACCCCGGATTTTACAGTGCTCCGGATTTCCCATACGATGCATGGCCTACTCGAACGGTTCAGAAAAATTAGTTATTGGTGATACCGGCGGCAATATCGTTATCTGGGACTTTACCGGTACAAAGCCATCGGCCCCGGTTGTGATCAGGGTATTCGATGATGTGGTCAATACACTCGTCGTTGACGACGCGTCGCACAGCCTTATTGCAGGAGGCAATGACGGTCGTATACTGTCATTGCCATTAAACGATCTTACGGCGGAGCCACGGATAATCGATGTCCTGCCCGGTAAGGTTACCGACCTTGCGCTATCAGGTGGAGGAGCGCTGTTGGCAGCCACGTGCGGCCAGGAATTTGTCAGGGTCTACACGTTGTTAAGAGAATCCGACAGTCCCGTTACGATGTACATCAGGTATAGTCAATTGTTGTCAGTAACGTTCAGTCACGACGGCCGGTTCATTGCAGCGGGTGCCAGGAGCGGAAATACTTACCTCTGGCACACCTCGTCGCCCGATAGCCTGGCCTTGGTTCTGAGTGGTCATACTTCGGGTGTCACAGACGTCGCGTTTAGCCCGGACGATAGCGTGCTGGCTACAGCCGGACTGGATAAAACGGTTCGCCTTTGGAAGTACACACAACCGGATATAGAACCCATCGTGCTCACAGGTCACAGCGGATGGGTATGGAGCCTGGCTTTTACCCACGATGGCCGTAGGCTTATCTCGGCCAGTGAGGATAAAACACTCCGGTCATGGGCCCCTTCTGTCAGTCTTCTGATGGAGCAAGCCTGTAGTAAAATTACCAGACAACTTAGTAAGCACGAATGGAATACCTATATCGGTAATAATGTTGCCTATGAACCCCCCTGTAAATAGACATAGTCCTAATGGCATTATCGTATGTCTCGCAGTGGCGTTTTCGCTGCTGGCGATAAATGCATCGGCACAACAATGCAACGATGTCGCTATCTCGGAGGCGATGGAAAACTTCTCGGTCGGAAAGTTTGATCGCGTCCGCGAGCTTCTCACGCCTTGTTTGAATCATTTTGGAAATAATGAAAGTGAGTTCCTTGCCCGGCGCTTGCTCGCCAAGGTAAGTCTTGCCAATGACGATTTTGATCAGACTGGTTTTTATATCAAAGAAATGCTCGTCTACAAGCCCGATTACCAGCCCGGCCGTTGGGAAGAGAACCTCACCTTTATCGAAAGGGTAGAGGCTGCGCGCGATGCTATGCGCCGTGAGGCATCGGCTGATGTCCTGGTTACTACAGCCTCCAGGTATGCTCAGCTATTGTCCAGCGCGCCGGCTACCATCTACGTGTGCACGCGCGAACAGATCACTCACAGGGGGTATCGTAATCTGATCGATTTATTGGAAGACATTCCCGAAGTCGAGATTCAGAGAAATTCTATATCCGAATTTAAGAACCAGATCACATTCCGGGGTATCGCGGGTATCGAAAAATTCATGATCATGTTGGACGGCGTACGAATTACTCCGTCTACTGGCGACCCTTATACATTGGGAACCAATTATTCCCTCGTCAATGCCAAAAGTGTCGAAGTAATAATAGGACCGGCATCGGCTTTATACGGAGCCGATGCATTCAGCGGGCTCATCAATATCATTACAATGGAGCAGAAAACGGGCAGCAGTGTTCAGGTAAACAGTAGTTATGGGCGCTATGGCACTACGGATAATAGCCTCGTCGCCGGAGTACACGCTGGCGATGTTGATATTACGGTCGCCGGTCAGTACTATCATTCCGCCGAGGCGGATCTGTATCGTAGGTACAAAAATGAGTATCGCTGGTATACGGATAAATACCTGCCGGATGGCCTCGTGGACGTCAATGGTAGTGAGGTGCCGCTGAGTGTGACGGCTTCCGCCAGACAATTCAGCATGCCTGCCTCATCTGGATTTTTTAGCGCAAAGATCAATTTTGGAGATTTCGAAATTGGAGGCTTGCGCAATATGGAAAGACACAGCTCCTCAGTCAGTGTAGATCCACGTTATACACTATATACCCGCGAAGCATTCGTATCCACCACGCTCCAGTCTGTATATGTAAAGCACAGGTATACAACAAAACGGTCTGCCCTCCAGAGCACCATCACGTCCAACGGCTATGGCATGAGCCCGGATACAAAATTTATAAACCGATATACCAATTATGGAAAGGGATATAAGTATCAGAATAGCCAGTCGAAAAAGATCGAAGAACAATGGGAATACTCATTTACAAAAAAAACACTGCTTATAGCGGGAGCGTCAGTGGAAGATCTGAGTGCATTGCCTAAAACGGCTGATCTCCCCTTTAAATATAACCCCAGGCTACCAGCCGCTGACCAGGATATCTACTATCTGAATACCGATACCACCGACGCCAACGGACGATCTCTGCGGATATTGCAGGATTTTCATTACCTGAGCTATCAAAACTATGGAGCTTTTATCCAGGTCTATTCTGGCGCCGTTAAATTCGTCGAGCTAACGCTAAGTGGGCGCTTCGATTATAACACACGATTTGGAAAAGTATTTAACCCACGGTTGGGTATAGTTCTTAAACCAACAGAAAAACTCAAGGTTAAGCTTCTATACGGAACGTCGTTTCTGGCTCCTTGTCCCTGGAAAGCCTATTCTACATTTGGTTCGTTCGAAGTCAGTACATCGGCCGATGGCAAGGTTACCGGATTAAGATCACCGTTTTTTCATGTGCCTAACGAGACGCTGAGGCCTGAGAGATTGACATCTTTCGAAGCTAATACGACGTTCTCCCCGCATAAGTATTTCCTTCTTTCTGGAGATGTATACCTCACCAGGATCAGGGACCTGATTAATATTCAATCGCCGCAGGGTACGGGTAATTTTAAAGATGTTCCGGTGGCCTATGTTGAAATGGCAGTTAATGAGGGATTGGCCAGCATGTACGGCGCAACGCTTCAGATGGCCTACAAAAGAGAACTCGGTAAAACCCGGTTCAGCTGGAATATGGCATATTCATACACAGACGGGAAAATTGATGGTAAGCCATTGATTTTAACGGCTAAGCATACCTGGAAGTCGGTGCTGGATTGTACGTATGGTAAACTCTCTGCATCGGTTCGGTTAGTGTGTCGCTCGGCGTCAAACTCGGCTGTTGCAGATTCCTCTCAACAATATCTCACCAATCGCGCATTTGCTGTCTTGAATTTTTTTGGACAATATCAGTTCCTCGAGCGTACGCGATTTACAATGACGCTGTCGCTGCGCGCTGCAAATCTTACCAATGCGCGTTACTATAATGTAGCGGGAGGTCAGGATTCCTTTTATGCTACTCCCCAGGACCCTCTGCGCACCGAAGCAGGAATAAGTGTTAAATTCAGATAGCCTTGGTCACACGTTTTTCAATCGGCGTTTTTCTTCGCGATCGCTTCACAAAAGAAGAGATAGGAGCCATCGTTGCTTTGCTGCTGTTGTCTTTTTTTATAGGCATGGCGCTTGCCTTTTTCTTTACGGTATCCATCGCTGCCTTTTTGGTTAGCTGTTCAGGTAAAGCACTGCCTTGGGCTTACTTGTTTTCCGGCGCGCTGAGTTATACTATTTGGGTTGCATATCGCCGCCTGAGCATAAAATTTAGCTTCTCATCATCGCTCATCATCATGATGGTCTTTTTGTTTATTTCGCTGGGACTGCTCACCGTGGCAAATTTTTCCTATAGCAGCACGTGGCTGTCATTTTTGCTGCTGGCCTGGGTTTCTCCATTCTTATTTATTAAGAATGTGTGTTTTTGGGGTATAGCTTCCCGGTTGTTCAATATCAGTCAGGGTAAAAAAGTATTTGGGATAATAAGCTCTGGTGAGGTACTTTCAAATGTTATTGGCTTTCTGTTCATACCCTTTTTGCTTGGTTTGCTTAACCTTACCGGCCTGCTGGTGATATCGGTTCTGGCAGTGGCAATATGTGTTGCGATAGTCGTTTTTTTGACCCGTAAGTACAACGACAAATTTCATCGTAATACAGGAGATTCATCCACAGCTACTTCATATATACCGGCTTCTCCTGGAGATAATTTTTTTATGTTGATGGTTATTTCCAGCTCTCTCCCGGTGTTTGTTTTTTATTTTATTGATTATATGTTCTTTAGCGTTGCGGGCGATCAGTTTGGCGATGCCGGTTCGTTGGCCTCCTTCATGGGATATTTTTTGGCGACGGTATCGGTCCTGGAGCTTATTTTAAAATCGGTAGTTTTTAATCGTATGGTAACGGTCTATGGATTAAAAACGGGCCTTCTGTCTTTGTATGCTGCGCTTATCATATCTACCGTACTGGCCATATTGGTGGGCGCATGGGGCGACGGGCCATCTGTATTTTTTTCGGCTATCGCATTGAGCAAGCTACTGGAGAGGTCCCTGTGTAACGGTATGCATGCCCCGAGTACACAAATTCTCTATCAGCCGTTGCCGGCATCCAAACGGGCCATATTTCAGGGTAATGCAGAGGGCATGGCGCAGGCAATAGGTAATGTTTTTGCAGGAGCACTATTGTTGTTACTTTCGATGCTGCATGTCTCTGATCTGGTATTGTTTAATGCAATTTTACTGGTCATCCTGATAGTGGGAATATTCGCTACCGGTCCATTGTATAAGGCATATACACGGAAGCTGAAAGAAGCTCTGACATTGAAACAGCAGGTGCTGCCGGTGCGAAAGATCATGTCAGTGCTTGATATCTTCAACAGGGGCAGTCATTCGAATAACGAAACAATTGCGGTAATAAGCAGCGCCCTGCGAGCAGAGTTAGAATCGCTATCGGCAGTTGAACATGAAGCGCTGCTATCGGGGCAGATTATTTCCGCTTCAGGAGATGTTTCTGCCCGGCTCAGGCTGGAAAGTATGTTCTTCAATGCAACCTACAGCGTGCGCTTGGCAATGCTTGATCTGTATACAAAGAATAATACGAAGGTCCTGCAGGAAATGCTGCTGGACAAACTTGATCATCATGATCGGGAAACGCAATTTGCCGTTATTAGAACATTGTATGCCGGTCAGTACCAGGCGGATGATTCGGATAGCCAGGTCATCAGAAATAAGATTGGTAATACGGTAAAGATGATTTCCTGGTTAAGCGCCTGTATTTGGGATCTTGATACAGACGATCGTCATGACTATGCACGCAGTACCTTATTGAGATCGGTGCGGGCGGAACGTAGGGAGTATTTTGATGCGTTGTATATGCTGCTCAGTTTTGTTTATGGATATTCTACGGTACAGCTTATTAAAACAAACCTGATCGATAGGGGTGATACGGAAAGCCGGATCTACGCATTGGAATTGGTAGCCAATACATTTGAAAAAGATATGGTGTCCCTTCTGGAGCCGTGGATCGATAATACTTCGCCCGATAAAGGTACCAATCGAATGGCTCTGCGCTATCCACAGCAAAAGCTTCCGGTTATACAGCGGGCTATCGCTATCCTGTATCAGGATTATTCTGCTGTTACCCTGTGGACGAAGGCCGGTGCACTGCTCGTGCTGGGTGATTTTTACCACGAAGGTGAGGCCTACAGCGATATCGTCGCGTGCCTTTTTCATAAAGAAAAGCTTATATGCGAATTGGCATACACTATCTTGAAACGTAATGCTGCCCGGGAAGCCAGTGAAGAATTTATTTTGCGGAATAAGATCCTGTCTTTGGTTACGCGGGCAGTGGATACAACGATATATGAAAAGGTGCTCGTTTTGCACGAGATCGCCCCGTTTCATACCTCCACTGAACACAAGCTTGCGTCTCTGGCGTCCCGTCTCACATTCAGAATGGTGCCGGGCGGTACCCGGATTAATTGCCAGGATCAGGTTGTTATCGTTGTATCGGGTACGGTGGAGTTTTTCGGGCGTATAGGCAGTGTTTGTTGTGCTCAATCCGGTTTTATCTTTATAAAGGGTATTCACCCCTTCGCTGACGCTGATCATGGCGTTGCGGTAGAAGATTCTGCAATTCTCCTGGGTGATAAAGGAAGTGTTCTCGGATACTTTTTTGATGATCCGAAACTCTCGAAGAGTTTGCTGAAGTACGCGTCTGAAAGACAGAGAAAGCATGTGTAGAATGATGTGCGTCTTTTTATTGCGCCCCACTCAATAAAACCCGCTGTTCGCTCAATATGTATGATCTCCCGGTAATCGTAATTGAAGGTCTTCTTCCGTTTTCCGAATATTGAAACATGATTTAAGATTCACGTATAGATATGTTGATCGACAAAAAGACATTCTTTATCATCGGCGAGGCAGTGGTTATTGTGGTTTTGATAATACTGTTGACATCGCGTATTCAGCGTACAGACATTGATTCGTCTTACCTCACGCAATTACAGCTGCAAAATCAGGAACTGGGAAATCAGCTGAATCGGCTGAAGCAAAACTATAGGGATATTGGCTTGGTCGATAGTATCCAAAGCCGCACCACCGATAGCCTTATCGTGGCATCCGGCAGACGAATGGATGCCCTTCGAACAGCCGTTCAGTCGTACCGCGTAGCCCTGGAGGAGATGAAAGGCCGTGGTTGGAAGCGGCTTACGGAGACACAAAAAGCCGAGGAAATAGAAAAAGCGTTGAGCTATCTGAAACAATATGAAAGCCAGGATTGAACTGTTGATACTCTTTTTTATACTCCGGACCGCGGCGACCGCATTGGCCCAGGATTTATGTTCCGGTCATACAGAAAAAATAGTTGGGCCGAAAGGTGGCAACTATATCATTCCCTGTAAGGATATGGTAATTATGGATATTACCACCTATTCGAAGTACCGGTATATGGAAAAACAGTTTCATGCCATGGATTCAATCGTGTCTGGCTATACCAGCAGGATAGATTCGCTGGATAAAGAAAATAATAGCAACAAGGCGTTACTCGAGGAAAAAATAAAAGATAAAGAAGAAGCAATCGAAAAATACAAAAGACACGCGTATGACGTGACAGCAGTGCTGGAGAAATGTAAGACTGACTCCGAGGGGTTCGTGACCGTCTATCAGGAACAGTTGGAGAAGAATAAAGCACTTGATGGCCAGGTCAGAAAACTCAGGCGCCAGCGAAAAGGCTTGTTCGGTATTACTGTCGGGTTGTCGGGAGTATTGCTGTTGATAGTACTGTAGAAGTCGTTTTTGTGCTCATACGATTTTGAAACGCTGAAACACTTCGTCCCGTTTGGTCTTGCTTACCTGGAAGGAGCGTTTGTTGATATAAAGCATATTGCCCTCGATCGACGACACGTGTTCCAGGTTTATTACGTACGAACGGTGTATACGTATAAAGAACGGAGCGCTTAGTTGCTTCTCGATTTCTTGTAGGGTGATCGATAGCGTGAACTGCCCGTCCGTAGTGGCAATCGTCGTATAATTACTTTCTGCTTCGGCCCAGTAGATGTTCTTGAAATCTACACGTTCAAAGCGTTCCTTTTTTCTCAGAAAAATGCTCTCTTTTAAACGGAATATGTCGTTCTCCCTGACCTCGGGTGGAACGAAGTTGGCTTGGGCGGTGCGGCCGGTGGCATAGTTTGAAATAGCCAGGTCAATGGCCAACTGCAGCTCTCTGTCATTGAAAGGTTTTAGAACGTATGCTGCCGGGCTCGCCTCTTTCGCCCGTTCAAAGGTCTCGTCGTTGTTTAACGACGTAAGAAAGATCACCGGCAGGGGCGTAGTATCTTTGATTCGTTTAGCGAGGTCTATGCCGTCGGTAGGGCCGCTTAGCCTGATATCGAGAAGGCACAGATCCACGTTTTCCGCCTTTAGAATATCCAGAGCTTCACCCGCGCTCGACGCTGCTCCGCATATTATATATCCCTTTCGCTGCAGACGGGCAGTGATGTCTGCGGCTACAATAGCTTCATCTTCTACAACAAGTATTCTGATAGCATCCATAAATTTTAAGCTTTAGCCAATTCATTTTTTTCCAGCGGCAAAATCAGCGTGGCCACGCAGCCGCCTGCGTTCTCGAATGTAATGGAACCCTGAAGCTGCTTTACAAGGGAATTGATCATGGTAACACCGAACGAGCCTTCGCGGACGGAATTATCGCTCATCCCTTGTCCATTGTCCCGGATCAATATATGTAGTTCATTGTGTTCCATTTCTCCCGCGATGATTACCAGCTCGGGATGTTGATGACAGGTAAACGCGTACTTGAACGCATTAATGATCAGTTCGTTGGTTATAAGGCCGATGGGTATAGCCACATCGGCGTCCATTTCTATGTCGGCAATGTCCACAACCAGCGAGAGAGAGTCCTGAGAGAAGTTGTAGGAGTCTATTAAATTGTTTACCAGGTTGCTTACGTATTTTTTTAGATTTACGCGCGTAGCATGCTCTTTAAGGTACAGATCGCGATGGATAAGCGCCATGGCCTCCACCCGAGCCTGACCCTCCTTTACCGCTTCTGCAGCTTCCGAATCTTTCAGCTGATGAGCCTGCAGATTCAATAAGCTCGATACCAACTGCAGATTGTTTTTTGCGCGGTGGTGAAGCTCGCGCAGTAGCAGCTCCTTCTCACGTTCTCTTTTTTCGATCGTTTTCTTCTGGCTTGAAAGCGTCCGGTTAGTAGTCCTCGTACGGAGATAGACAAAAACGCTGACGCCCAGAAGTACAAATAGAAACGCCGATGAAAGAATTGAAGCGTTTCGCTGATAGGTCTTTTTTTCAAGCAGGGCGCTTTGTAAAATAAGCTTTTTCTCTTTTTCCTGCGTTTTATACTGAGCTTCCATTTCTGCCAGCAACGCATTCTTTTTTAGGTCATCGAGGGAATCTGACAGCGCTTTCTCTTTTTTGAAATTCTTGAGCGCCAGGGCCAGGTCATGCATACTTTCGTTGCATAAGGCTATATTCCCAATCAATACCTTTACCTGGTCCTGCGAATTGATTTTTTGAGCCTGTGCCATCGCATCTTCGTAATACTGTAGCGCTTTAGCATAATCGCCTTGCAGACGATATACATTGCCGATATTATTCAAGGAGTTGATGATCTGGAATGCATTCTCTGAATTTTTACTCACCGTAAGGCTCTTGAAATAAAACTCCAGGGCCGTCTTATAGTCTTTTTTATACGTCAGGTATATATTACCCATGTTGTGGTACAAGGTATTCCAGTCTTCGGAACTCGGTAATTGCATTTTGAGCAGCAATGCCTTTTTGTAATAAAGGTCGGCGCTGTCGTAATGCTCCAGCTCATAGTGAATATTGCCGACATTGATCAGTAGCTTGAAATAATTGTCCGGGCGGATGGCTTGTTGCTCGGCCAGGGAAAGACCTTGTGTATAATACCGTTTTGCCTCGTGGTATCTTCTCCGGAAAGCATAAAAATTACCAAGACTCATATAGGAGTTGATAATGCCCTTCTCGTCGTGGAGTTCTTCTCGTAAGACAAGGCTTTTATTTAAAAAGAACAACGCTGAATCTTGTTTGGCTATATATGTATATAGGTTTCCAAGACTATTGAAAATGGTGGCTACAGATGAACGAAGGTTCTGCTGTTCGGCAAGGGTTAATGCCGTTTTGTAGGTATGCGCGGAGGCAGCAAAATCTCCCCGCGTCCGAAGAAGCTTGGCTTTGTGCGAAAGTGCCAACACCATTCCTTTGTAGAAACTTATTTTTGTAGCCAGTGAAATAGCCTGCTCGGTATAAAAGAAAGCAGAATCCGGTTGTCGGTTTGCATAATAGCGCCCCAGGTCCAGGTAGGCATTGGTATTGGTAGTGTCGTGCGCGTTACGTTGCTTTATGGATTGGAGGGAAGCCTCCTGCGTATATCCGGTAATTGGCAGCAGAAGGCTGTATAGTAAGAGCAGTCTGGCGAGGTCATTGGATTTCATGGGTATTCCCGATCCTGGTGTAAGGCAACTGAAAATCAGATACAATCAGATTCGTCGTCCGGTTCGGCGTAGGTTACCGTGGTGGATTTTTGCCCATCAACATCGCCAGGGCCGTCAGACTCATCTTTTTGGTGACGCACGGTTATTGTGGCGCTCAGGTCCACTATAGTGGAGTGGGGTATGGGAAACTCGAGATCGATTCTTCGGAGAGGGAAAATTTCCCCTATTATATCGGGTATGTACCATATCTTATCTATGTGTAGACATATATGTAATGGCTCGTCTGATTCGTGCTTACGCCCGATGTGATGAAGTTTTCTGATTTTCTCATTGATTTGAGTGGGTATCGATACGTATAAAGAGTAGCCGGATTGGCTTTTCTTAACACTCCGCGCTATGGAACATAGGGGGAGAAACCGCATTCTGCGTGCTGAGATCCAGGACGTGCCGGACGATTTCTCGGATTGTGAGAAATCTTGCTTGGTAGATTGCTCTGCTGCTTCAGACATGATGAACGTGCTTTAAGGTAATGAGTAGTGTATGACAGGTACCGTATATCTCAAATTAACAAAAAACGGAACGTATTTTTCTATACAGTGTACCTTATTTGGACATTTTTATATCCATTCACTCAGGAATATCACTCTTACGCTAATTAATTCAGGCATTTCAATCAAAGAATTTCCTCTTCTGACATCCGCCAGTATAGCTTGTCCGCTTGAGTACACTGTGCCATTTTATCCTTCTGAATAGGTGTTTATGCTATTGTTAATAGAATTTGTCGTATTTAGCCTTTCTTGCTCTGTTTATTTCGAATTTGGATAAACGATGGGCTTATATAGTGTACAATGGCAAAAAATAGAAATGGTTGACACATGCGAACTATAGTGCGCATGGCCAACCATTTCGATAAAGATAAAAGCTGCCTGTGTTCTAACGTTGACGTGCGATTTGCGGCGTAGCTTCACCAGCAAAAGCGAGACGCAGACTGGTAACACCGGAAAGATCCAGGTGCTCGCCGTCTTGTCGGCCTACACGTATCGTCCATGTCGTAAACGGTGTGGGTTTGAAGAAATCATTCTGATATCGGGCAGCTACATCGGCAGCAACAACAGTTTTACGGGTTTTATTCTCATAGATAAAGCTTTTCAGGGTTTGCATGCTCACAAACCGCTTTACCTGTACCACTGAGCGCGGATCTTTGTCGACATATTCCCCGGATGTGGCAATATCTACTTTAATCTTGGCTTGCAATTGCGGATCAAGGCCCTCAACGAATATACGTACACTATTGAAACGTATCCGCCCCAGTCCGTTGAAGTTACCGTCATTAGCCCCCAAAGCAAAGGTTACAATCGCATTATCGCGTAGGCTTTTAATTTCTTCGGTGCTGTTGAGCTCATATCGGATTTCTTTTATGGTTTGGGGAAGCGAACCATATTCAGCCAGTTCCGATACCTGCAGCTTTTTGGATGATATCTGTGCTACAGTATTGGAAAAATCTGAATAAGAATCCGTAAGCTTGGGTAAGGTGGGCAGGCTGCTGGCATTGGCCAGCGTAAAATATTGGAAAGCTCTTCGGTACGACTCCATAGCCATATATACCGCACGTTTTGCATCCAGCACGCGGTTGAATATCAGTTGTGTGATAGAATCGTCAAGAGCAACTTTGGCATTGATATCCTTTAACCTGCTTTCTATAATAACAACGGATCTTTGTTTGGAATCCCGGATCAATTTGGCCGTGGCTAAGTCCGAAGCCGCTTTAGCCATTGCTAATTTCGCCATACAGAGCGTTTTTCCCGCAACAACCATTTTCTTCAATATCAATTGATATTCTGCGCCGCCTTCAATGTCCCGCAATGCTGAAATGTCTGCGAAGGTATTGGTGATCTCCAGGTCCAGGTTGTCCCAATCCTGTGATCCGCCCGTTACCACTTCAATCCCTTGCACATTGAAATTTGAAAACGATGCATTGACCGTGTCTTGCGAATTGTTTAATATTTCGAGGCTGGATTCATGCATGGCTTCTGCAGTTGCAGATATCTTGGCGATATTCTTCGCAGAGTCGAATATCTTCTTCGCCCCTTCACCCGCCTTTTCAAGCGAGGCGGTCAGCCTTTCCTCCCTCTCCAATTCTTTCTCCTGTGTCTCTTCTTTTAGCTTTTTTGCGGCCTCTATCGAAGCGGGGGTCGGTTTCGGAGGTCTGGGTTTACTTAGATCATCCATTTCGATCTCGACGATTTTAGCAGGCTTGCTGTCAAATATATCGCGCGCGGCATTCACGCCCTGAGCGGCTACATCGAGACCTGCTCCGACAGCTTTTATGATCGGCATGGTAGCAAGTTGCGGACCGGCAATTACGATCGCCGGAATTTCCATCAGGATCTCGGCAACCCCCGTGATCAGGTTGAAAACTTCATCGATAGTCTCTTTCCTTTTCCAGATCTCGACGCCCGCTTCAAAATTGTATCGTGCCACAACAGTATCCGCCAACGTAGAGGATAGCTGCTTTGATGCAGTGTCGCGTGCATCCACAGTCTGATGGTAGGTGTTCTCAGCCTGCTCTTCCAGCTTTTCGTCAAGCTGTAGCTCGTTGGATTGAATGGCCAGCTGTGTCTTCGCATCCTGGGCCCATTGCTTATCCATGTCCGTCTTCATCTTATACTGGTTCCAGTAATTCTCCCGGGCGTAGAGAACATTCATGAAAGCTTTGGCGTCTTCCGAATAAATCTCTAGATCCAGTACGGGAACGAGCAACGTGTTTGGGCCTGCCGCTTTGGTAGCTTGAAGGTTCATAGCGAAAGAGCTTGCCTGGGCTGCCAGATCATAGGTCTCCCGGGCATACGAAGCTATACTGGCAATCCATCGGAATTGTGCAGTCGATAGATCCGGCTCATCGGTGGAGATCAGCGTGGCATATTGAAAAAGGGTCATCTGCGATAAGCGCAGAGGCTCTCCATTGATCATGAAACGACTGGCGTCGTCACTCGATAAAGCAAAATTTTCCAGCTTCTGGTTTGCCGACCCATTCCAGCAAAAGCCTGTTGAGCTAACACGATCCGCTGCTGCGCTGAATATATAATCTTCGATCGACTCGTCTTTATTTACACGCGTGATCTTCAGGCCACCGGTGCTGTTGGTATCTGTATTGATTACTTCCTGGGCGAAGATCGTAATATTGAAGTCGGAATCTTCCGTGGTATCGACTATAATCCCGGCGTCAGTTGCTACTTCTATCCGTCGCGCGAAAATGATAGTTTCCTGGGTCACGATCATTTCCGAATCTATTCGCAAAACATCGGAAACGATGAACCAGCACGGAAGATCCTTCTTATAAGAGGTTTTCGTAGGCAGCTTGTTCCACGATACAAGCAGATTCCGGAAGACTCCGTCGTCTGGCCGTTCGTCTTTACTGGCAAGTATGCCAAGAGAAGATAAGTTTCTATCCGAATAGGCCTTATCGAAATATTGGGTGATCATTGTTCTGATAGTTGATGTTGATAAAAAAAGGGAACCCGTATATGGGTTCCCTGACACGGTTTGTTTACTTTGTGGCGAGTACTTCTTTTTCAACCTCTTTGGCAAGGTCAGCAAGCGTTTTGTCGTTCTGATCTACAACGATGTAAGGATTCGTAGTTAGTTCTTTTAATGGAGGCACCAGTTCGCTCCAGCTTTTTCCGGCTTGTCTGGCGTACGCCTTTATGAGCGCGCTGTTTTTCAGTTTCTCTCCCTCGTCCGTTATGGTCGTCATAGCGAAAACTTTATCGGATACAACGGTCAGGCTGTTCATAATACCTTCCCAGGCATTTTTTACAATAGTCGTTTGCACGATGGCATTGTCGTTTGCGGCAATAGTCTGGATTATACTTTGTGCTGCCAGTTTTTGAATTTCGTTGGAACTCAACGCAGTCTTCAATTTGCTATTGGCACTTGCAAATTGAGATTTCAATCGGTCAAGATTATTCAAGGCTTTTACTGCCTTGTCACCATAGATACCCGCCACGATAGCCGCCGCAATAGTGCCCACAGGAACTACCCATGCATACGTTACCGAAGTGGAGGCTACAACCACATCATTATCATATTCTTCTTTCACCTTTTCGATCATTTCCTGAATATTCGCGAGAGAGCCTAGTACTTCAGGACCGCCGTTAGCTTGTCTTATAGCTTCTTCCGATAAGTTTTCGTCTGCCTTGATCTTATCCTGGCTGATTTTCAATAAACCCTGTGCCTGGAATAATGTGGTACTGAAACCTGCAAGATCCTTTTGTACTTTATCAGCCTGCTCGATATTCTCTTGTGCGGTAGCTTGAAGATCTTTGATCAGTTCCAGGCACCCGTCAAGTTCCTTGTTATCTAACAATTCAATCAACACGCCGAATATATCGCCATCGGCGGGGCTTATATCGCTGGCCGTATTCAGAAGGTTATGTCCCACTTTGATTACGCCAGGGAATATGGTTTGATAGAAATTTGTGCAGGCTTCATACACCTTTTTATGCCCGTCGAGCATGGGCGAGAAAAAATCATACTTTCCCGGATCATCAATCGTAAGGGCAACTTTGAGTGTTTGGTCATTTGATGGTATTCGCATACCCCACACTGAAAATACTTGCAGATAATGCCACGCCGTCCACAGCTGGCCCGGATTGTTAGCATTGGTTGGATCTTTTAAAAGCGCCGCGATCTTTTTCATGGCATCGTCGAGATCCTTTACAGGATCTTGGGCTACTGCTGTTGTACTCATAGTTTTATTGGATTTTAGTATAATGGTTGTCGTTAGCTTAATTCGCCGCGCGGAATGAGTCCGCCCACCCGAAGAGTTGGCGCATTTGCTGACCGGCCTGCTCCCGGTAGTATTCACCAAGAGTATTGTTTTGTGCCTTGAGCGTTTTTTCGGCCGAGTTATAACCGCGGGCCAGAGCATTTTGTGCTTCGCTCAGTTGATTCTGGAAGGATACAAACGCGCTTCTCAAAAACGCTAATTGCGAAAGCGTCCTGGTCTCTTCGGTCAGCTCAGCCTGTGTCCTTTGAGAGGTTACAATGGCCGTCTGTGCCATAACCAGGTTGGCATTGTAGTCGTTTATCGCCCTGTTTGCCCTGTTAATGTTTTCTTGAACCGGATTGTACGCGCTAAAGGTTATCCCCGTCAGGAACCCGTTTAAGAACCCTCTGTCACCGCGTAGTTCCGCCTTCGCTGCAGCCAGGCTTATTTGAGCAAGGCGCATACCCTCTTCCGCCCGTTGCTTCGCTTCGAAAGCTTTTGTTAGTTGCTGCCTGTCTTCTTCAAGGTGTGCGTTAACAAGCGTATTCGCTTTTTCTACAAGAATGCTTCCTCCCAATGCCGAAGAAACCAGGATCTGTGTTTGCGCCGAGAGCGCCGAAAGATCAGGTATGAGCTTGTTTATGAGAGCATCCGTCATAGCCGATTGAGAGCTTTCAATACGTGACCATGAGTTCTGTAAAGAGATCAATGTTACAGCGGCCTGATTCAGCTGACCTCGGAAACCCAGTATGTGTTGATGTAGTTCGAGCATAGACTGGTGTGGTAGCCCGGCCCGCTGTTCACCACCGCCCGAGTACCAGAAGTTGTAATCGGTAAGCGATCGGAATACATAAAGCGCCGGCGCAGTAGATGTACCCGTGATACTTTGTAGATCAATGAAGTCCGGCTGACGGGAATCACGGATTCTGACAACATTTTGATTCAGATCAATAATCAGATTTACGTCTCGCGACGGATCGAATAGATGTATCGAAGACGCATCTCTGAATTGTTCACGAAATTTGAACAGCGTCAGGCGATTTTCATTCTGCTCTATCCACTCTGTATCGGTAGACTGAACAAAATTACCTGACGATTTTCCCTGGACGCTGCCTTTTTCGATTTGCGTCACCATGGCAACTTTTTTAGGATCCAATGCTGCGGATGTCATATTGCAGAAAATTTATGATTGAGTACAGTTTTTGTATCAAAAGCTTTTGAACTGTACGAACCTACCGTAAAGGCCACCGTCGCAGGAACAAATTGAGCGAAGGGATTACTTTTCTGAGCAAACAGCAGGAGACCTTGAGTAGGTAAAAGCTCAGGAAGTAATACCAGTCAGTGGCCTTCGGATGCCGCGCCGGATATTAGAATTAAACACTCTACTGTTGCCAGCGTTCGATAACGTGAACGGAGACAGTGTTAGTGTATTCAGAAAATGTTCTGTACTTCAGGAGATAAATTGGGCAGTCGTGCCGAAGTAATGCGTGTTAAGAAGGAGCAGGGGCATGCCGCTTCGTGTAATAAGGTGTTAGGGGCGGGACAGATCCTTGCGGATCTTGCTCAGAAACTCAGGCGTAACCCCCAGGTACGAAGCAATATGCACGCTCGATAACCGGTTCGATAGCCCGGGATATTGCTCCAGGAAAGCCATATAGCGCTCTTCTGCGGTGGAGCTGATATTTTGCAATACCCGGTTTTGCATCTCCACAAACTTGTTCTCGAATATAACCTTGAAATAGCGCACAAACTTGGCATACAACTTATAAA
>Ga0247764_1000156_pt1 | contig 24505 bp, 20 predicted proteins | sample UWRJL051202B4_FD_179932 | JGI IMG/M metagenome (GOLD analysis project Ga0247764, IMG submission 179932) | Plant litter microbial communities from Arlington Agricultural Research Station in Wisconsin, United States - UWRJ-L051-202B-4 | ecosystem: Environmental > Terrestrial > Plant litter >...
GGAGCGAGCGTTGGCGCGGTTGGAGTTGGGACCTGTGCGGAGGCGGCGCCCCCCACGCTCAGCAACACCCCGAGCACCGCGACTGCACGCCGAATGCTGGCCAGTACCCACTTGAGCCCGTCCCGTTTCACCGTCATCATTGTCCCAGACAACCAGCCGAGCATCGCGGGAGTCGGCTGCCTGGGGAGTGATGTAACATGCGTGGGCAGATTTTGCGGAAGTTATCGTGGTCGCGACTCGCGGGCGGAGCTTCGTTGGTGGCGCTGGGTGCGGCTTTGGGGTGCCAATCCTTTTCGTCACCGAACGGGGAGTTCGAGGACGACGACTCGAGGGCATCAGTCAAAGATGGTCGCAAGCCGGTGGTTCAAGCGGTTGCTCCACCTCCGATCAGCGGCGGCACCCTGCTGGCCCTGTCGGACGCACGCTCTGCGTTGGTGTCCGATCCGGACCGCGATCGCATCCTGATCGTGGACTACAAGAGTCGGAGCATCCTGCAGATTTTCCAGTTGGAACAAGGTGCGGAGCCGGGGCGCGCGGTGGAGGATCGCAACGGCACGGCTTACGTCGTGTTGCGCGGCCCCGGCGAAATCGCGACGATCGATCTGAAGAACCTTCGGCTGCAGGAGCGGCGCAAGGTCTGCTCCTTGCCGCGCGGTGTTGCGCTCGACTCGAGTACTCAGCGGCTCCTCGTCGCGTGCGCCGAGGGCAAGCTGGTGGAGCTGGGACCGACTGGTGGCGTGACGACGGTGACGCCGGCGCCGCTGGATGTTCGCGACGTGGTCCTGACCGGCCAACAGATCGCGGTCAGCCGTTTCCGCTCTGCGGAAGTGCTGAAATACGACATGAATCGGAGTCTGAAAACTCAGCGTCCGTTGCCGTATGTCAACAGTCAAGTACGGTCGGATAGCTTCGGTACGCCCGTCACCGGGCAGTTCAAGTCGGACGTCGCGTGGCGCATGGTTGGGCACACGGACGGCAGCGTGGTCGTCGTTCACCAGCTCGTAACCACGGAGACGGTAGACGTGCATCCGGACGCGTCCTCCAATCCGGTCGTCCCTCAAAGCTCCTACGGTGGTTCGACCACATCGGGATGTGGCGGCATCGTGCAGTCCGCCGTGAGCGTGATCAAATCCGACGGCACCACCTCGACGAGTCCGCAGCTCGCCGGCTCCACGTTGCCGGTGGACGTGGCCGTCTCATCTCTCGGCACGATTGCGGTGGCGAGTGCAGGCCCGAAAGACCCGGAGATTGCGTCTTCTTCGCCTTTCCTTTTTTCGAGCTCGATTCGAATCCTGGGCGCGAGCGAGTTCCAGCCGCGAGGGGACGGCAGCTGCCTGTCTCCGTTCAGCAGCCCCGCGGCCTCGCTGCAGGACCCCGTGGTGGCCGTCGCGTGGGAACCCGGAGGTGCTGTTTTGCTGGCCCAGACGCGCCAGCCGTCGCAGTTGGTGGTGCTGACGTCCTCTGGTTCTTTGTCCGATACGCTCGACCTCGGTGGAGCGGACGTGACGGATACGGGACACGAGATCTTTCATCGTGACTCCGGCTCCGGGCTCGCCTGCGCCTCCTGCCACGCTGAGGGCAAAGACGACGGTCACACCTGGAAGTTCTCCGACACGGGCGAACGTCGCACGCAACCGCTCGATATCGGCCTGGAGGGCACGCAACCCTTCCACTGGGATGGCAACCTGAAGAACCTGAACGCGCTCATGGGCGAAGTGTTCGTGTCGCGCATGGGCGGTCCGATCGAGTCTCCCGCGCGCGTGGACGCCACCACGAAATGGATCTTCCAGCAGAAGCTGAGAGCGCCGGTGCGCCCGGTGAGCGACCCGGCAGCGCAGCGAGGCAAGGCCCTGTTTGAATCGGCCACGGTCGGGTGCGCCACGTGCCACACCGGCGAAAAGCTCACCAGCTCCGGCAATCGCGACGTGGGCACGGGCGGCTCGTTCCAGGTGCCGTCGTTACTGGGCGCCGCTCATCGCCTCCCGCTGATGCACAACGGCTGCGCCGTCACCTTGCAAGATCGCTTCAATGAGTCGTGCGGTGGCGCGCTTCACGGTAATACCGCCCAACTCAACGCCGACCAGATCAACGATATGGTCGCGTACCTAGAATCGATTTAGTCGCATCGCACAACCTGTCTGGTCACGCGTGTTTCCAGTAATCAAATGCGAATGGCTCAGCCGCCGACGCTGAAGGCGACGCGGGCACCGTTCGTCATGTTTTCGGCCCACGCGCGTCCGCCGTGGGCCGTCGCGATGCGCTGCACGAGGGACAGCCCGAGGCCGAGCGAGGCGTGTAACTTCCCATCGGCTTGAGCTGCTCGAAAGAAGGGCTCGAACGCGCGGGGTAACACCGTCGCGGCGAAACCTTTGCCGGCGTCCCACACCTCGAACACGATGCCGTTGCCGGGCGCGCCGTGCTCACCCGGCAGCGCGCGCCGCGCGATCAGCCGCGTGGGCTTTTCACCGTGCTCTTCCGCGTTGTCGAGCAGGTTGTCGAGCGCGCGCGCCACGAGCGTTGCGTCGCCTGAGAATATCGCGCCTTCGCTGCGATCCTCGAGCAGCTCCGCGGGAAGCTTGCGCCGCTCCAGCGCGGTCAGCGCCACCTGACGCGCCGAAAGTTCGCTCTTCGTCAGCGTGCCGAAATCTAGCCGCGAGCTCGCGAGCAGCTTGCCCACCAAACAGTCAATCTCCGACACTTCGTAGTCGAGCGCGTCGAGTGCGCTCTTGTCCCCCGGATTCTCGCGCAGCAGCTCCGCGGATAAGCGCAAGCGCGCGAGGGGGCTGCGCACTTCGTGAGAGACGGCGGCCAAGAGTTCGCGCTGTTCGCTGAGCTGGCGTTCGATGCGCTCGGCCATGTCGTTGATGGCTTCCGCCAACAGACTGAGCTCGTTGCGGTGTCCGCGATGTAGACGCGCGCGGCTCTTCAAGTTGCCCGAACCGATTTCGCGCGTGACGAAGATCATTTGTGACAGCGGATACGTCAACTTGAAGGCCAGTAACGAGGCCATGGACCAGAACACCACCGCTGCCGTCACGATCGCGAGCAAGGCCGCGACGCGTCCGCGGAATGGCGGATGGAAACAGGCGTCGACTTGGCCCAACACTCGCTCATTGCGTCGGATGGTCAGGCCCTTGTCCCAGGACGAGCAACCCGCACCGTAGATCTGAGTTGCGCCGGTTTGCGCATCGCTGACACGCAGTGACACGCCGAACGCTTCACTCAATTCCCGGGCCAGCGCGCTCCGGCGCGCGTCGTCTTCCCAACGTTCGCCGAACCGTTCACCGACGAAGCGCTGGATCTGTTCGAACGACACGGTGCTCTGCTCGCGTGGCCGCACCAGGTGCATGACGCCTGCGACGGCCGCCGCGGTGGTGAAGATGGTGAGCACGAGCCAGGTGAATAGCTGACGACGCAGCCGCGAACGGCGTCGCGAGGGGAAGGGTGGCGCGCAGCGCTCGTCGTGCTGGTGGTGGCGGTCGTGCCAGCGTTGCATGCGTTCGCGCAAGCTCATGCCGGATCTCGCGCGAACACGTAACCGACCCCGCGCACCGTGCGAATCAGCCGAGGCGGATCATCACCCAGCTTCTTTCGCAAGTGAGAGACGTGCACATCCACCGTGCGATCGTTGACGACGACGTCCGAACGACCTGCGAGATCCAACAGCGCGGAGCGCGGCACGACACGGCCGGCGCGCGCCAGCAGCGCCACCAAGAGGTCGAACTCGAGCCCTGTCAGCAGCACGGATTGTCCGTCGCGCTCCACGCTGCGCGCGTCCAGATCTGCGCACACTCCGGACACAGACATTTTGCGTCCTGCTACCTCCGTCTGCGAGCGTCGCAGCACGGCTCGCAGGCGTGCCAGTAGCTCGCGCGGCGCAAACGGTTTGGGCAGGTAGTCGTCCGCGCCGAGCTCGAGCCCGACCACGCGATCGGTCTCGTCGCCTTTGGCCGTCAACATCAGCACCGGCAGGCTCGGGCTGCGCTCGCGGATCTTGCGCAACACCGAAAGGCCGTCCATGCCCGGCATCATCACGTCCAGCAGAACGGCGTCGACCGCTTGCGTCTCGAGCAAGGCGAGTCCACTCAGGCCATCCGGCGCGCGCAGGGCGCTGACGTCGTTCTGCGATAAGTAACGCTCCAGCAGCTCGAAGAGCCGAAGGTCGTCGTCCACGATGAGCACGCGGGTTGCCATGGTCGTCCTGGCGTCCAGCTTACGTCACTCGTCGTGGAACGACGACCGTTCGCGGAGATCGGCTCGCCCAATGCGGCGGGCGAGCCGAGTGGCGCCGCGCGGATTCATTGGATGGGGGCCACGGATTGGGCGCCCTTGCCCGCGTGAACTCGCTCGGCAGCTTGTACGCAGACATCCGCGACACGACTCTCGAAGGCCGCGCGTCGATTCCAGCCACCGCCGCAACCGCAGCCGTAACCGTGGCGCAAGGACAGGATACCCGAGGTGATGCCGGCGACGGCGCCAAAGCCGAGCAAAAACATCCAGAGTCTACGACGATACATGATCTCTCCTAGTGATCGGGCTCATGCCCAGTGAAGTCCCGGGCTCGACTCGAGCCAGGTTGCCAAACGTTTGCGTTGCTCGGGATCCAACGCTTCGTGAATCTTGCCGAGGGCGGCACGCAGCGCGCTGCCTAGTTGTGCGACATCCTCGGCATGGCGCGCGATCACCGCGTCCACGCGCTCGCCTTCGAAGTGCTCTGCGCGCAGCGCGCTGGCCACGTCACCGCGCGAGGAGGACACCTTGTTGCGCGCCTGCTGCGCGGCATCGCGCAGCTCATCCAACGCCGCCACAATCACCTTCTCTTGACCGGGGGTGGTATCCAGACGGTCGAGGGCGCGGTGCAGCGCCCAGCCGCCGAACCCCCGCCGCGACTGGAAATGGTGAGAGTGCCAGCGGCCGCCGTAGCCACCGCAGCCGCGGCGGCCGAAGGCGACGGCGGCGAGGCCTCCCAGGCACAGGGCTGCGAAAAAGAATCCAAACATCGAGTGCTCCTTGTGGTGCTGCGGGCAGTCGCTCGTGCGCCGCCCGATGTTTGGAGTGTTGCGGCCCCGTGTTGTCGCAATACGCGGCCGTCTATGAAGAAATGTAAACGGGCGCTCCGCCCTGGTTCGGCTCGAAAAAGGAGTAGAATTGGGCCGATGCGTGTTGCGCTGATCTATCCGCCCCCGTGGAAAATTCCAGGCAAGGGCGAGTTGCGCCTGGACCCGACGTTCGGCGGGCCGCCGGGCGACTTTCGCGTGGGGGACCTGGATGCCGACTTCTTCCAGACGCCTTACGGCCTGTTCTCGCTGGCGGCGCAGCTGCTGCGCGCGGGTCACCCGACCAAGGTGCTGAACCTCTCTGGGTTGGCTTGGTCCGAGCTGGAGGCGCGCTTGCCGGAGCTCGAGGCCGACGTGTTCGCGATGTCGTGCTGGACCGCGAATCGTCGGGGCGTCGCGCTCACCGCCCAGTTGCTCAAGCGTCTGCATCCCAAGGTGCCCGTGGTGATTGGCGGTCCTCACGCCACGCCACTTGGTAAAGAGATGCTCGCGCATCACCCCGACATCGACGTGGTGTGCGTGGGAGAGAGCGACGTCACGTTCATGGAGATCGTCGAGCGTGTTCGGGACGATCGATCACTCGGAGGCATCCCCGGCACGGTGTACCGAAGCGGCGCCCAGATCGTGGAAGCGCCGGAGCGCCCATCGATTCCGGATCTGGATACGCTGGCATCACCACATCGTTATTTCGACACGCACATCGTGATGACGTCGCGCGGCTGTCCTTGGGCGTGCACGTTCTGCGGGGCGGAGACCAGCTGGGGCCGCGGTTTCCGCGGTCAATCGGTGCCGTACGTGCTGGACGCGCTCGAACTGATGTTGCCGCGCTTGCGCGTGAAGATGGTGCAAATCAAGGACGACACCTTCACCACCAACAAGAAGAGAGTGATCGAGCTGTGTCGCGGCATCCGTGAGCGCAAGCTGAATTTTCTGTGGAGCTGTGACACGCGCGTGGACGTCCTCAGCGAGGAGCTACTCTATGAAATGCGGCTCGCCGGCTGCCAGCGGTTGAGCTTGGGGGTCGAGTCGGGTTCGCAGCAAATCCTCGATCAGATCCACAAGCGCATCAAGAAGACGGACATCCTGAGAGCCGCCGAGCTTGCCAAAAAATACGGCATTCACGTGCGCTTCTACATGATGCTGGGCAACCGCGGGGAGACCGAGCAAACCTTCCGCGAGACGCTCGCCTTTTTGGATGAAGCCAAGCCGCACCAGTACATCTTCTCTTGTTTGTCGATCTACCCTGGCACCAAGGACTTCCAAGACGCGGAAGCCGCAGGTTGGCTCGACCGTGAGGTCTACTTCACGGGCAACTTTCAAGAATTGAAGGTACCGTTCGATGCTAGCGACGCGGTCACCCACACGCTGACGGACTGGTTCTCCAAGAACCACGGTTTGCGCGAGCACTACCTGGAAGGCACGGCGGAGTGCCGCGGAGTGTTGCAGCGTTTGGGCGACCACGCGCCTGCTCACTTGGATCTGGGCGGCGCGTTGCTGCGCGAAGGCAACTTGCCAGACGCGGAGCACCATGTGCGTCGCTCGCTTGCGCTGGGCTTTCCTGCGCCGGGGCTGGCCTACAACTACCTGGCCGTGATCGCGCACCAACGCGGCGACATCCCCGCGATGCAGCAGGCATTTTTGTCTGGCGCGCGCAGTGATCCGCAACACGCCGTGCTGATTCAGAACGTCGAAGCTGCTCGCGCATGGTTCAAGAACCGCGGGCCCGAACAAAAGCTGCCGCTCGACCTGATCGCTCGACACGACTTTCAATTGTTCGAACGCACGGAACAGCCGACGTTGCCGGGCAAGCTGGCGGAAGACGCGATGCGTTGGGATGCGTCGACCGATCCAGAACCCAGCGCTGAAGGTCTCCCCTCAGCGGCGTCGGTCTTGCGCATCGACTCAGCCAACGAGTCGATTCCATTCAAGAGCCGCCGCCTGCCGATGGTGTGACTGCGGAGCCCCATCAGCCGCCCAAGTTACAAGAGAACGATCTCCGGAATCGTGCGTTCGGCCTCGGCCAAGATGAACTTCAAGTCGCCCTCACTGAGGCGTAGTTCGTTCAGGGCGCTCTCCATTTCGAAGCTCCCGACGCAGTCGCCCAGCATCGGGCCGCCCTCATTCAGGGGGCCCAGTACCGTGGCGTCGAAGTGTTGGGTGAGGTGATCGCCGAGGCGCACGGCAGCGGCCGTGGTAGCGAACGCGCCCGTGTGCAGGTGGTGGTGGTGACCGACGACCTCGACCACCTCGTTCGGCAGTTGCCAACGTTGCGTGAGGAGGAACGTGGCTTGCTCGTGCAACTCGTCGATGTCCTTCCACAGCTGCACGAGCGGCGGTGCGTGTTTACCCTCGACGTGGTCGACGGCGAGCAGCAGCGCAGCGAAGCCTACGTCGTGCAGCAGTCCGCACAGGAACGCCAGATCCGGATCGAGCCCTGCGCGCCGACAGATGATGCGCGTGATGTAAGCGGTGAGCGTACTGTGTCGCGCGACGCGGCTGACAGTTTCGCCGTACTCGTGAGAAGAAAAGACGCTCTTGCTGATGACCGCTTCGAACACGGCGTTGCGCACGCCGCGCACACCGAGCCGCACCACCGCGGCGTGAAGTGACAATATCGGTTGCCGCCCGGCGTACAGCGGCGAACTGACCAGGCGTAGCAGCGACGCCGTCAGCATCTCGTCCCGCTCGAGCAGCGCGACCACTTCGGCCACGTCCGCATCGTCATCCGCGGACAACGACATCAACTCCAGCGCGACGGCGGGCAGCGTCGGCGGCCGATAGCTCGGATCGTCGAAGACAGCCAACAGGTTCTCGCGAAGCTGCGCGGCAATGAGGTTCGTCATTAGGTACAGGGCGGCAGGCGCTGCAGGCTGCGACGGTTCACGCCGGCAATTGGCAGCCAATCTTCCTGTTCACTTTAGTACTTGGGCGCTGAAATGCATTCCCAATCCCGCGCGTCGCGGGCGAAGCGGAGCGGTCGCTCGCGTCGGTCTCGCTACCCAAGCCGAAGGATCTGTGGCTAAATTCAGAGACTGAACCGTCCGTCCGAGTACACAGGTGCCGCACTCTCCACACCTCCCTGACCCAGCAGATGACCCGTGGCTGCCCTTCGTGATTGCCGCGCGTGGCGGAGACGAAGGTGCGGAGCGTGAGTTTTTGGTGCGGATCAGTCCAATCGTGCTCGATGTCGTGCGGGCCACCGTGATCTCACCGGTGAGCGAGCAGGATCGCTTGGCGCTCGACGCGCTGATCACCACCTTGAAGGCCCTGCCCACGTTTCGCGGCGACGAATGGATCGCGGTGGCGGTCGCGAAGATCACGCTCGCGAGCGCTCGGCGCGCAGGTCACACCCAAACGTTGCCAGACGCCGCCGTGCTCACCGCCGCGCGGGCCCGCGCCCGGCGCGGCGCACGCGCGAGCGATCACTCACGCATCACGGGTCTGGTAGAGGCCGCGCTGGCGGACGACGCAGCCGTCCTTGTCAGCCACATCGTCCGACGCGTGCCGGAGAAGCGTAAGTTCTGGGCTTACATCGCGGTCGCCGTCGTGCTCACGACAGCAGTCGTCTCCGGCTACTGGTCCTGGGCACGCTAGCCGCTCGCGGCCGTCCGGCTGCCTGCAACCACCCCCGGAGTTTCCGGGGGATCGACGACTGAACCTTTGTCCCGAGCTCGACTGAGATGTCTTGCGACTAGCCGGGGGAAGGGGCGCCGGCTAGGGCGTTGTCGATCAGCGTGCTGACGGCGGCGAGGTCCCCGGGGTTCTCTACGCGGGCGCCGTTGATGAACAGCGTGGGCGTGCCCTGGACCTGGACCTGCTCACCGAGCTTCATGTCGGTCGCGACTTGCTCGTCCAGCTTCTTGTCGTCGAGCGACTTCTTGAACTTATCCACGTCGAGGCCGCTTTCCTTGGCGTAGCCTTCGAGCTTGTCGCGCGTCAGCGCGCGCTGATTTTCGAACAGGCGGTCGTGAAACTGCCAGAACTTGCCCTGTTCGTTCGCCGCCAGCGCGGCCTGCGCCGCCGGACGCGCGTTGGGATGACCGGGGAGGGGGTACTGGCGGAACACGAAGTGCACCTTGTCGCCGTACTTCTCGCGGATTTGGTGGACCACCTTGGCTGCGTTGGCGCAATACGGACACTCGAAGTCCGAGAACTCCACAATCTTCACCTTGGAGTCGACAGGGCCAAAGCTTGGCACCGGTGCCTGGATCAACGCCGCCTGGAGCTCGTTGGATAGAGGCTTGTTGGCGGCCTCCATCTTCTTCAAGTCTTCCAAGATCTCGGGGAGGTGTTCGAGCATCATCTTGCAGCGCGCAGGAGGGAACTGCGCAGTCTGCGTCTTGACCATTTCGCACGTCTTGCTGGTCGGACCGATGCTATCGCACAGCGACTTGACCAGCTTGTCGCACTCACCGCGCAAGGCCGCGAGCTTCTTGTAGGTGGTCTCGATGCCTTTGAGCCCCTCTTTGCAGGCGGCGTCGGACATCAACTCGGTCGCCTCTTTGAAGGAGGTACACTGCTGCGACTGCTCGCCGGCTTTGCTGCAGAACTTCGTCGCGTAGTCGACGCACGGCCCGGTCTTCGCGGCCACTGCGGCAGAGCCGGAAGCCGAAGCGACGGGTGCGGGGGCCTTCTTCGTTTGCTTGGGCTTACACCCGGCGGCGCCGAATACGCCGGAACCGAGAACGAGAGCGAACGCCACGCCGAGTGCTCGGCAGCGCAGGGGCGAAATGGTCATGCTGAGGTCCTTGCTAGCCGCGCACGAATTCCGTGCGGGCCCCGCTTCTAGCAGCAGAACCCCGCCGCCGCTACGACCGATTCCGCTCAACCCCCCGAAACCCGGCGCAAATTCAGCGGCGCCGCCGGCTCAGAACAGCAGCAAATCGACGTCTGATTCGGGCGCCGCGGCTTGCTCGGACTCCATCGACAAGCTCGGGCTGGCTTCGACTTCGACCCAAACCAAGACCACCCCATGTGGGCTTTCGAAGCCGCATGGCTCGACGTGGCCGCGCGGCAACGGCTGCAATCGCACACCGGTGAGGACGATGGGCGTGGTGAGCGCGACCTCGACGCCGCGGCTCAGCAGCTTCTTCTTCAGGCGCCCAACCAACTGGTTCGAAAGCTCGCCCACCCAATCGCGCATCCGACCTTCGGGAGGACAGGTGGCCTGAACCGCCGCGGGGGACGCAGCGAGCAAGCAGGTCCCGCGCACGCGCGAACCCACGAAGCCCATCACGCCCGAGATCAACTGTTCCGGCGAGTCGCGCCAGTTGCCCGCACTCGCGGTCAACGGCACTCCGTAAGCGTCGAACAACTCCACGCAAGCACCGGCAGCTAATGCACTACATCGCGCTGAGATCACGTCGTTTTCCTGGAAGGTGCGCATCATCAACCCACGAGCTTGGCAACCGTGCCAACTAGCAAATCCATCTTGACGGGCTTGATCATCCAACCGCGTGCGCCGGCTTTCTTGGCGCGCTCGATCATGGATTGCTGCGCCTCTGTCGTAAGCATGAGCACCGGCAATTTGGAGAATTTCGGGTCGACCTTCAGCCGTTCCAACATCTCCAGGCCGTTCAGGCGCGGCATGTTCACGTCCAAAATCGCCAGATCGAACTGATGCTCCTGAGCTTGCTCGAGGCCCTCTACTCCGTCGATGGCTTCCACCACCGCGAAGCCCGCACGCTCCAGTGCCGCGGCGACCTGCTGCCGGATGGTTTCAGAGTCATCGACGATGAGAATCTTCTTCACGAGCCCGCTCCTTCTTCAATCAAATGGAAATGGTGCTTTCAAGCTTTGGCCGTTGGCTAGAAAAGAATGATGTCGCCTTCCGTGGCCAGATTGCCAGTTCCTGAGTACACGAATACGGCAGGATCGATGGCACCATTTAGGGTAACGATTATTTCGCCACGCAAGGTGCGAAATCGGTAGATGGCTAGGGGTTCGGAGCGGTTTCGCTGCCGATCGTAGACGTCGCTGCTCATCACCGACGGCAGCCCCGCGGTCAGCCCGACCTGGAACTGTGTGAGGCGGTTCTTGATCCGCCCCAGCAGCTGATTGGTGAGCTCACGCACCCAGTCCCAATCGCGGAACGGGCGATGTGGGTCTTGTCTCACCAGCGAAAACGCTTCTTTTGGAACGCTGAGCGTGAGGGTGCCCGTGAACCCGCGTCCGTGAAATGCGATCGTCCCAGTCAGTTCGTAACGTGGCGGCACTTCTTGCTCGCGTTTGCGGGGCAAAGGCGCGAGTGCAATTCCGCACGAGTGGAACAAGTCCACTGTCGAACTCTGGATGATCGTGTCTAGCGCGGAACTGGTCTCCGGCATCGTCCTGTGGGCAATCTGCACTGGTAGCGAAGCCGTGGGTGGCCTCGTCATTCGAAACGGCCCGAAACGTTCGGCGCTCAAGGGGAACTCGAAAAAAAGTTACGCGCTGATGACGACTTACGCGGCGGGGCTGTCGCAACGGTCGCGATAACGCGCTCGGTGGTGCGGGAGGCTGGTGCACAACGGCGCTGCTTGCAGCACATACACCGAGCACAGTGAAGAGAGGCCCGTGGAAACCGCCGGTCTCAGCCTGGCGAGGACTCACTTTTCACGGTCTGGCCTACATCTGTCATGGCGGTGTTCGCTGCCTCACGACGGCCGAGCGAGCTTGGGTGTAGGTCCTACGCGGCGCACCGCGCTCGTCATTCCGCGGCGCGGATTATGTACGCGCAGAATCCAGTCCTTAATTGCAAGCGCTGACGAGCGTTCTGCCTTTTGCACCCGCCTGCCGCGGGTAGGGCGGAGATTCGTGAAAAAGCTCCAGAGCCTTCGAGGCAAGTTCGTCAAAACAGTTCTGCTGGTCGCCGGGTTCATCGGCATTGCCACGCTGGGCATCGTTGTCTTCACCAGCGCGCAAGCATCCTCCGAGCATCTGGCTCGGGTGCAGAAGTATATTAGCGAAGGCATCACCAGCAAGGGGCGCGTCCTCACGGAGAACCACGCGCGCGCGCTGCGTGGACTCACGCTCGATAACGCGTTCTTGGACATGCAGCGCTTGGTCGAGCGCGCCGTCCACGAAGACACGGATCTAGTCTACGGTCTCTACGTCAACTCCGACAAGGAGACGCTCGCGCTCAGCCGCCGCGGCGACGCGGTCGGCGGCGACAAAACGCCAGAAAAAGAGTCGTGGCGCGCGCTTCAGCTCGCCGATGCGGAGCTGCTGGTGAAGGCGCCGAGCGTTCGCCAAGTTACCCGCTTGGGCCAAGAGCTCGTGGAAGTCGCCGTGCCGGTGTTCGGTGAAGACAACGAGCTCGTCGGAACCATTCGCTATGGTCTCTCTACTCGGCGCATGCAAGATGCGATGAGCCAGGCCAAGGTCGAAGCCAAGGCGCGCCTGGTTCGTTCCGTCAGCCTGGTCGCATCGCTCATCACCGTCGCCTCCGTGCTGGGCCTGCTGCTCAGCCGCATGCAGGCGGTGCGCATCACGCGCCCAGTCGCGAACCTGACTCACGCCGCGCAGGATTTGGCCTCGGGCAACCGGGCCGTGCGCGTGGACGTCGACTCCGGCGACGAGATCGAGCTGCTCGGTGCGTCCTTCAATCGCATGGTGGAGGAGCTCGACAGCTCTTACCGCGAGCTCGAGAAGATGAACCGGACCTTGGAGCACAAGGTCGAAGAGCGTACGGTAGAACTCGCCAACAAGAACCGCGATATGCGGCTGGTGCTGGATAACGTCGACCAGGGCTTCATCACCCTATCCGTCGACGGCTTCATGGCGCAGGAGCGCTCGCGCGTGGTGGACTTGTGGTTTGGTGGCTGCGACCAGCGCATGCGTTTCGCCGACTACTTGTCGCAGGTCTCGCGCGGCTTTGCGTTGTCCTTCGAACTCGGCTGGGACCAGGTGATCGAGGACGTGCTGCCGCTGGAGATGGCGCTGTACCAATTGCCGCAACAGCTGGAGAACGCGGGGCGCACTTGGAGCTTCCGCTACCTGCCGTTCTCGCGAGCAGGGAAGCTCGACGGCGTGCTGGTGGTCATCGCCGAAATCACCGAGCGCTTGGCCAAGGAACGCGAAGAGGCCGAGCAGGGTGAGTTGATGCAGGGCTTCAAGCGCCTGATGCTCGACCGCAGCGGCTTCAACAGCTTCTTGCGAGACGCGAATCAAATGGTCGACGCGATTTGCACGCGTCGCCTGGAGAGCGATAGCATCGTCCACAAGCGCACCCTGCACACGTTGAAGGGTAATGCGGCATCGATGGGCCTGACCGTGGTCGCGCGCATCTGCCACGGCTTGGAGGATGAGCTCGGCGAGGAAGGTGCGATCTCCGAGGCGACCTTGGCCGAGCTCAGCACGCGCTGGCAAGCCATCAGCGAGCACATCGCCTCCTTCACTGGCAACTCCAGCCAACGCGTGATCGAAATTCCCGAGGCCGAATACACCGCGCTCGTCTCGCGCCTGTCCAAGGAGACCGCGCAGACGGACGTGCTGCATCAGGTCCTGTCCTGGCAGCTCGAGCCAGTCAGTAAGCCGCTGCGTCGCTTGGCCGATCAAGCGCAGGCGCTGGCGCGGCGCCTGGACAAGGGCGAAGTCCGCGTGGAGATTCAGGGCAACGGCGTGCGCTTGGATCCCGAGGCGTACGGCTCCTTCTTTTCGGAGCTCGTCCACGTCGTCCGCAACGCGGTCGACCACGGCTTGGAATCGCCGGACGAGCGCGAGGCGCGCAGCAAACCCCGCTGCGGCACGCTGGTGTTGAAGGCGCAAGTCAGCGGCAACGCGCTCACGTTCGAGATCGGCGACGACGGCCGCGGCATCGATTGGGACGCCGTCGCGCGCAAGGCCGGCGACCTGGGTTTACCCAACAAAACCCCACAAGACTTGCTCCAGGCCCTGTGTCGAGACGGCGTGTCCACGCGCGAGAGCGTGTCGGAGACTTCGGGCCGTGGCGTCGGCATGGCCGCCTTCAAACACCAGGTGGAATTGCTAGGTGGCCGCCTGGAAGTGCGCTCGTCGCGCGGCGTCGGCACCAGCTGGATCATTCGCTTGCCCTGGACGCAACCGGGTGCGCCCAAGCCGCGACGCAACGGCCGCGGCGATTCGCTGGCGCCGTCCTCGACGTCGTGAGCGGTCGTCAGTGTTGGTTCAGCGCTTGAGGCTCTTGCGCGCCTCGAGCTCTTCCCAGCGCTGCATCAAATTCACGACTTGCTGGTTGGCGAGCTCGAGTTCGCGCTGTTTGCTGGCGGCCTCGCTGCCGCGCGTGGCATAAAAATTGGGATCGGCCAGTTCGGCTTGGAGCGCGTAGACGCGCTCCTCTGCGGCGGTGACTCGATCCATCAGCCCGTCCAGCTCCTTCTTTTCGGCGTTGCTGAGCGGCTTGACGCTGACGGCAGCAGCGGGCGTCGCGGTTCCGCTCGCAGCAACGCTCGCCTTGGCTGGCGTTGCCGCTGTCGCCTTGACGGCGGCTTGGCGCTCTTGGTCCGCCGCGGCCCGCAGTGAACGATACGTCGAGTAGTTGCCGGGGTAGTGCACCACCCGCCCGTCACCTTCGAACACCAGCAGCGAACTGACGACGCGATCCAAGAAGCCGCGATCGTGCGAGACGATCAGCGCCGAGCCGGAGAACGTTTCCAGCAGCTCTTCCAAGGCCGAGAGCGTGGACACGTCCAGATCGTTGGTGGGCTCGTCCAGGAGCAGCAAGTTGGCGGATGTTTTGAGCATTTTGGCGAGCGCCACGCGCGCGCGCTCGCCGCCCGACAGCGCGCCGACCGGTTGCCGCTGCTTCGAGCCCTCGAACAAGAAGTGCTCCAGGTATGTCCGCAGTTCGAACGTGCGGTCGCCGAATTGCACGACACCTGCGCCCTCTCGTTCGGCGCCTGCGCGCTCCGCCACGTTGTCGAAGATCGACCAATCGTCGCGCAGACCGGCGCGCGCTTGATCGAACAGCGCGACGCGGGTCTGGGCCGCCAGCCGCACGCCCCCGCTGTCCGGTTTGAGCTCGCCCGTCAGCAGCTTCAGCAAGCTGGTCTTGCCGGCGCCGTTTGGACCCAGAATGCCGAGGCGTTCGCCGCTGGTCAGGTGCAGCGTGAGCGTGTCGATCAGCTTGCGGCCGCCGAGCGACAGCGACACGCCATCGAAAGTGAGCAGGTGTTTGCCGCCCTTCTTGGCGTCGAGCTCGAAGGCGTTGAACTGCACCGTGCCCGGAGCGCGATCCGGCTCGTTGGCGATCAGCTCTTCAGCGCGCTGAATGCGCGCCTTTTGTTTGGTGCTACGCGCTTTGGCGCCGCGTTGCAGCCAAGCGCGCTCCCGGCGCAGCAGATTGGCTCGGTTCTGTTCCGTGCGCTCTTCGTGCGCCAACCGTTCGGATTTTTGCTCGAGGTAGCTGCTATAATTGCCCTGATATTCGAAGAGCTGACCTCGATCGAGCTCGAAGATGCGGCTGCACACGGCATCCAGGAAGTAACGATCGTGGGTGACGACCAACACGGCACCTTGGTAACTGTTGGTCAGGTAGTCTTCCAACCAGTCGATGGTGTCCGCATCCAAGTGATTGGTTGGTTCGTCGAGCACGGCCAGGCTTGGACGCGCCACCAGCAGGTGCGCCAAAGCCACGCGGCGTTGTTCGCCACCGCTCATGGGACCGACCGGGCTGTCCGGCGACAACACGGACAACTTACCGAGCATGTCGTCGACGCGATGACCTTGGTCCCAGCCGCCCAGGTGCTCGATGCGATCCAGCAAGCAAGCTTGCTCTTCGAGCAGAGCGCCCGGAGCCGAGCTCGCCGCGATGGCGTGCCCGAGCTCCGCGTAGCGGTCCATCGCGCGCTTCCATTCCCCGAGCCCGCTCTCCACGATCTGCCTCGGCGTCAGATTGGGGTCGAGCTTCGGCTCCTGCGACAGGTACAGCAGCGAGCTATCCCGTCGCCGCTCGATGGTGCCGCTGTCCAGCGTTTCCGCGCCCACCAACACGCGCAGCAGCGTGGATTTGCCGGTGCCGTTGATGCCCAGCAGTCCCACCCGGTCCTCGCGGCCAATGGTGAGCGAGATCCCTTCGAATAGGGTCTGGGGGCCGTAACTTTTGGTGAGCTGTCGCGCGCTGATGACGGGCATGAACAATCAGGGCTCGGCTGAAAAAGTGCCGCGCCGCCCGCCGGCTCTAGCACTTCCCATGGAATTTCAGGAGAGACGTCGCGAAAGCCGGCGTTCGGCCGTAGTTTTGGGCCAAACCTCGCGCGGCCCGAGGCGGCCGTGCCGCCCAGCGGGCGCGCCGCCGCGCGCCTTCGCGCTTGAGCAAATCCGTCAGGTCTGGTTGGCTTCGAGAGCATGTTGAAGCTCGACAAAGCGGCGCTGCTGGCGGCGCTGCTAGATCAACTGAGTGCGGAGACGGCGCGCGCCAAGGCACAAGCACTGGACGCCGCGCACGGAGCGACTCACGAAGAAAATCGAGCCGAAGGCGACAAGGACATGCGCTCCACGGAGGCTTCCTACGTCGCGCGCGGCCAAGCTGAACGTACGGCCAAGCTGGAACAAGCGGTCGCGCTGCTTTCCCACATGGAGCTCATCAACTACGGCAAAGACTCCGCGCTCGGCATGTCGGCCCTGGTGGAGCTTCGCTCGGCCAGCAGAGTTGGTTACTACTTCCTGGTTCCGGCCGCGGGAGGCGAGCGCGTGCAGTTCGAAGGCAAGGAGGTGCACGCGCTCAGCGTGACGAGTCCGCTCGGGCGGTCGCTGCTCGGCCTGAGTGTCGGTGACGAGGCAGAGGTCGAATCAGCGCAAGGCACCCGCATCTACGAGATTGCGGCTGCCTGTTGAGGACGCAATGCGCGCCACGCTAGTGTCGTTACTGAAGCTGACCGCTTGGGGGCTGAGCTGGACGCTGCTCGGGTGTTCCGACAACCAGGAACTCTACGCGGCCCGCTTCAGCGGCCCGATCGAGCTCGCAGGGCAGGGTCACGTGTACGAGCTGGCAGGCTCGCTGCTCGACCTATACGGCGGTACCGTGCGGGAACGCGAGGTCGCTAGTCGCGCCAGCGGCGCGCTGTTCGCGCCGCTGCGCGATGGCACAGGTCCGCGCTTGGCCAGCAACGGCGTGCGGCTGCGTGCCTCCTGCGGCGTCGTGTTCGTTACGCCTAGCTACGCCGTCACTGCCGCCCACTGTGTCGACGCCACCGACACGGACTTGAACGCGTTGCAGGTCGAGATGTACCGTCCGACGCGAGCCTTCGACGCGGCCGCAGTGCGTGTCGCAGCGGAGCTGGGCGGCACCTTTCCTGACTTTCAGCACGCTCGGTTGAACGAAGCGGGCGGCTACGTGACGGATCGTTACGGTTGCGAACTTGTGGCGCGCTGCTCCCAGGATTTTGGTGGACCGGTCAATTGTGCAAGCTCTACCAGCACACCCGGTGACGTGGCGCTGCTGCGCTGCGTCGGCTCACCCGGGGCTCGCTACGGCTTCGTCGACTTGGCTGAAGAAGACCTTCCCGAAGCCGAGGTTTTTGCCGCGTGGAAGCACGAAATCTACACGGTGCCGAACGACGCCTCGGATCCGCGCTACCGCCACTACACGGAGTACAGCGGAGATCTCGCGGACAATTATCACTACTTCGGCGCCGATCCGCAGGGTCTGGAGCAAAACCAGCTCGTCCCTCTGGTTTCGGCAGATTTCTCGGACGGTCAACCTCACCACAAACTCGGCGGTGACGACAGCGTCGAGACCGACATCCTGGGTTGCCACGGCACCTCGGGCGCGCCGGCGCTTCAGCCAACCAGCAGCGGACGCTTGCAGTTGCTCGGCCCATTCGTACAAGGCAACGACGAACTCGCGCGCTACCTGTGCAACCACGTGCCAGCACTGGATGGCAGTCCGCGCGGTCCGCTCACGGCCGGCCTGGGCTATCAGAGCCTGGCTCCGACGCGCGCGTTGTTCGCGGCCGCGAAGAACACCCTGGCCAACGATTGTCCAACTTTCCCGAGCGATACCCCATCGCTGCTCACCAGCTGGAATTGTATTCGCGATCAACTCGTCGCCAATGTCGAGACGCGCGCCTTCGGCCAACGCTTGTTCGCTCCCAGCCAGCGTTCGAAGCTGGAGGCGCTGGACGCCTTGGCTTTGCGCGTAAAAGCCGGCGAAAACGTTAGGTTTCCTGCGAAAGCTTTGCAAGCGGGCGTCGGCTATCGGCTGGGGCTCAACGTGGCTTCGACCGACGGTTGCTTGGCCGCGCCCTGTCAGAAGTTGACGCTGCGCCTGGGTGATCGCGTGCTGTTCGACGCGGTGTTCGATCAAGCGGTCGCCACGCTGCTGCCTTTTGCGACCACGTTCGTCGCGGACGCCACGGGCCCTGCCGACGTGCGCATTCTGGCGACCACAGGAGCACCGCTGGAGGCCTCCGCGTTCACGTTGCGCCCGGAGCTGACGCTCCAAACCTTCGACACCGTGTATGAGCGCGCCGAGGCAGTACTGTTCGATCTGGATCGGGATCCCAATCGCGCGCAACCGATGCGCTTCATCGGCGACGGCAAGTCGGGTTTCGCGGCAGCTCTCGGCTCGCGTGAGCGGCTCGTGCTGCTGCGTCAAGCTCTGGCGCCGAATCAAACCTGGTCTTTGCGCTTTCAAGTGACGACGCCGGGCGTGCTGCGTTGTGGGCTGTTGGATCACGAAGCCAAAATCGTGACGGCGCAGGATTGCAGCCTCGGCTTCGCTCGCTTCACCGACACGCAGAACTCCGGGCGCACGCTGGCCGCCGCTTACATCGAGCGGGTTTCTGGCGAAGACTTCGCGGAAATCGATGATTTGCGTCTGTTCAGCGGCGCCGTGGCCGACCAGGACGGCGACGGCATTCCCGACGAAGAAGACGAATGTCCGCGCGGACCGCTACCGGTCGCTGGCAATTTGCGGTTCGAGCCGCAGGACGACGCCGTGGTGACGAGTTGCCTGCCCAGCCCCAGCGTGGTCACCCTGGCGGCTCCGCGGGTTCTGGGCGCCTGTGAGCCTGGCACGCTGCTTGGCTCGGTCGTCGAATTTGACGGTGTCGCGTTGGAAGACTCGGTCCTGCCCGTCGTGGACGGGCGCGTGACGTTGCCTCCAGGCAGTTACCGCGTGAACTGGCAGCTGCGCGATGCCGCCGGCAACGTGTCGCTCGAGCAAGCAAGAGCCGTTACGGTGCAGCAAGCCGCGGACACCAGCTGCTGTGAACGCAACGCTCGCGTCGTGCGAACGGCCGAGGGAGGCGAGGCTCGACTGCTCGACGACGACGCACGCCACTGCGTGCTGGGTGGCGCGGGTGACGACTTCGTGACCGCGGATGCCTCGGACAGCGTGTACGCGGGGGAGGGCAGCAACTACGTTTACGGTGGCGGCTTGCTCGTCGGAGGGGCAGGTGCCGACGTGTTGCGCGCGAGCCCCGGCAGTCAGCCGCGCCTATTCGGCGGGGACGGGGCGGATACTCTGGATGCAACCCTGGCCGCCGGCGCTGAGCTGGTGGCGGGCGGCGGAGCGGACGTGCTGCTCGGCAGTCCTTTCGCGGACAACATCAGCCTGGGGCAAGGCACACGTCGAGTCTTGGCTGGCGCCGGCAATGACGTGGTCACCTTGCTGGCCGCGTGCGAACCCGCCGTTGGCGCGCTGATCGATGGCGGAGACGGCGTGGATACGCTCGTCAGCTCGGAACCGCTGGCGCAGCTCGTGGCACGGGGGTTCACGGTCATCGGGTTCGAATCGGTTCGCGTGGATGCGACGCGCGCGCAGCTGGCCCCTTGTTTTCTGAAGGAGCTTCCGTGACGCGACTGGGTGTGTGCTTGGCGATCGCGCTGTTGCCGCTGGCCTGTGGCGACGACGACGACGATGGCCTGCCGCACAGCCCGCGGGGTGGCGCCCCAGCGGTGGAGGCGGGCGCCGGCGGCGCACTCGACGCGGGGGGTGGCGGCAGGCGTGCGGCGGATGGCGGAGCTGCTGGGTCGGGTGGCGCGGCGGGCGCGGGCGGTGCACCTCCCGAGTCTGCCAGCGGCTCCGGCGGCACCGCAGGCAGCAGCGGCTCCGGCGGCGTCGCTACGCCCGAAGCTGGCAGCGCTGGCGCATTGGGCGAGTCTACCTGGCACTGCGCAACGGCCGCCGGCGTGTGCAGCTGCGTTCCGCAGCCCGCATCGAGCCTCGGCGCCGTCTGTGTGGATTCGAGCTGCTGCTTCTTGGACCGAGATCAGCGCTGCCACTGTCGCGAGCCTGGAAGCCCCGCCAGCTGTGAGCAGCTGCAGGCGGTCTTCGGGGCGGAGCAGCTCGTAACTCGCTGTCCGCCACCGGTTGCAGAGTAGGCAAAGGTGCTCTGAAATCGCGAACCTGGAACCAGTTTCTGTTTCGCGTCCTTTGGGAGAATCGTTACTGAGATCGTGGCGTCCTGCCAACGATTCTCATGGCTTTCCCAGCGCAGCGCAGCATGACTGCCACGCTGATATTTTACCGGAGCCCTCGAGTTGGCTTGTGGTAGCGTGCGCCGAGTTCCCGCTGAGTTGCTGCGAGGTTAGCTCGCAGCGCTTGGCATCGTGACCCGCAAGCGCGCGCTCAGGTTACTGGAGTCATGTGATGAAGTCTGCGGACAAACCGGTTGATGGCGCGCTGCTTCCTCCCGCCGCGGACGTGGACGCTGGCTGGGACGTGGCCCAAGAACAGCGGAAATTTGAAACGCATCGCCACTCCGTCTCGGAACAAGACGATCCGGTTTTGGAAGTTCGCGTGTGTGAACCCAAACCCACGCTGCTGTGCGAAGCGGAACCGTGGCGCGAGCGACGAGGGCGTTTGCACTCCGCCACGGACACGCTGCGTCCTAGTGAACAGCTGATCGTCCGCCCTCCGGACTCCCCGCGCCGACGCAAGCGCGACGTGACCAGCGTCGGTATCACGCTCGGTCTGCTCGCTATCGTTGGTGCCATCGTGTTGCATCGTCGCTCCGTGCAGTCCGCGGTCGAAGCGGAGTCGGCGCGTGCCAACGCGACCACTCAGGTGTCGGCGGTCGCTCAGCCCTTGCCAGCAGCGCCCATGCCAAGCGCACCTACGCCAGTGACGGAGCCGAGCCCGGTGACGCCCACTGTCGAACAAGCCATCCAGTCAGCGCCGCGTCGGGTGAAGGTGCGCGTGGTGCCGGAGAAGGCCGTATTCTTGGAGCACGGCGCGCGCATCGGGCGCGGTGAAGTAACGCTCGAGCTCGCCGCCGATCAGACACGCACGTTGTCCACGCGTTATCCGGGTTACGAACCCATGCGCCTGACCATCGATGGTCAGCGCCAGAACATTACGGTGTTCTTGCGCAAGGCACGCAACCCCGAATACACGCTGGCTGAGTAGAATTAACGCGGATTGGTCAGATAAAACGAATCCGCGCACGACTTCGAACGCAGCGCGATGGCGTCACCTGGATTGTGAGTAGAGCCCCAGCTTCCAGATGGGCGCCGTACCGTCTCGCCTCCCGATCACGCAAATTCTAGGTTGGGACGATACCGAATGGGAGGCGGCTTGGAGCTTCCTGGGGGGGCCAGTCGACCACGCCGGTGCCGTGGTCGGCCACGTGACGGTCAATGTCTTGCCATAGTGTCCCCGCGCGGATCGGAAACCTAATGAGGGCGTCGCAACGCCGAGCAAAAGCCGGGACCTGCGGCCTGGCATCGGAAAAAGCCAACCCAGTGGTGGCTAGCCGGATTTTTTTTCAGCAACATCCGGCAATCACGGACCGACTGGTTCGGCGATGACGCAAATCCACTCGATCCCGGGCAAGATTTCAGATGAAGGCACCTAAGTACTGTTTGGTCGGCGGTTTTGTCGTAGCGGGCGCCAGCTCCACCGCGGCCTGTTCGAACATCGCTGACGATTGCAACGCGACCCGCACCTGCCCCAGTGGCGGCCGCACCGGCGCTAGCGGCGGCTCTGCGGCAGGTGACTCTTCGACGCCGCAAGGCGGCGAAAGCAGCTCGTCGGGAGGCGGATCGGGCTCGGAAGGCGGTCGGAGCTTTGCGGGCGGGACCGGTGGTGCCGCGAAAGGTGGGAACACGAGCAGCGGTGGGAACGCGGGAGACGGCGGTGACGCTACGGCCGGCGAGGCCGGCGGAGGAACAGCAGGAACAACTTTCACCGGCGGCAACGCCGGAAGCGGAGGGACATTTGCAGGAGGCGCCAGTAGCACCGGCGGTTCTCAGGGCGGAACAGTCGCGAGCGGGGGCGTTGGGGGAAGAGGCGGTACAAGCGCGAATGGCGGCAGCGGCGGTGCAAGCGGAGGTAAAGGGGGTGGTGGCGGAACGGCTGGCACCGCAGGCACTGGCGCGGGTGGAAAGGGCGGCAGCGGCGGCTCTGCGCAATGTGGCAATGGCAAGCTGGAAACCGGCGAGGACTGCGACGACTACAACATCGAGGCGGGCGATGGCTGCGGCGCGACGTGCCGAGTGGAGACCGACTGGGTCTGCCCCGGTGGCAGCGCAGCAGCGCGTTCGGTGTGCAATCGATCGTGTGCCGACATGACGGGCAAGTGCCTAGCCGGAGACTGCTGCGAGAGCCCACTGGTGGCCGGCGGGACGTTTCAGCAAGGCGAGCCAGACGAGTTCGCGTCGACGGTCTCGGACTTTCGCCTCGACCGTTACGAAGTGACCGTCGGAAGATTTCGGAAGTTCGTTAACGGGTACGAAGTTTGGCGCAGCGGCAACAAGCCTGCCGCCGGTGAAGGCGCCAACGTGAACGTGACTGGCAGCGGTTGGAATACGGAGTGGTCGAGTAATTTGCCGAACAACTCTGCACGCCTCATCTCGAATCTGAAGTGCGATTCGTATCCAACGTGGCTTGATGGTTCGGGGAACGACACCTTACCTATCAACTGCGTGAATTGGTTTGAAGCCTTCGCCTTCTGCATTTGGGACGGTGCGCGGTTGCCAACTGAAGCGGAGTGGGAATACGCGGCGGCGGGCGGTTCGAACGACTCGAAACACCCGTGGGGGAACACGCCCGTGCTCGACGACACAGCGGCGACCGCTAACCTGGCCGTTTACAATTGCCTCGTAGGCGGCGATGCTGGTGACTGCAGTTTTGCGGATATCCTTCCGGTTGGTTCAAAGCCGGATGGACAAGGCCTTTACCTCCAGCGCGACCTATTGGGCTCTATGTCGGAGTGGACGTTGGACTGGAACGAGTCCTACCCGACCGTTGCGAGGAACAATTATGCCAAAATCGACTCAGGCTCCTACCGTGTGAATCGGGGTGGCGATTGGAACGTCTATGCCTGGTACCTCACTTCTGCCTACCGCAACGCCGGCACGCCTATGGCTCGCAGCAACAACGGCGGTTTTCGTTGCGCCAGGACACGGTGATGTGGGGAAGATAATACCAGGTTCAACTCGGGTACTGATCGCCGCTGAGACAAGCACGCTTCGGCTCGCTGAGGGCGGGGGCTTCATCAAGTGACGCCGCCGTGATTGCGCTGGCAGCGCTTAAGGCTTGGGCGGCAGAATGGTTGCGGCCGTGCCCAAGCAGGAAGCATCGGTTCGGACTGGGCGGGTTGCTAGCAATCGAAGCGAAGTTGCAGCTGGCTCGACTCACGCGCGCCACCCGTGCCGCTCGGAGTCTCCTCGAGTCCGCTTCGCGGACTGCGGCTCCACATACGACGACGGCGAGCACGCACAGCCCAACCACCCTCCTCCCTCTAGAACGTTACGGACACGCGGTGATGGTCTTGATCCAGTCGTCGATCAATTTGAGTCCGGGTTGGTCAACGACATACGTGCCGATTTGCGGCATGCGAGCCATCTCGTCGAGCGAGCCAACGCGGGCGGAGATCACGGACTCTTCCGGCTTGCCGGGCGTGAGGATGGTGTACTTCGCAAGGCCAGCGCCGCCCTTCTTCGGAATCGTGTTGCACGCTGCCATGTCCTTCAGGGGCACGCTGTAGCGTAGATCCAGCGTGCCTTCGTTGCCGTCCGCGCGATGACAGAAGGCACAGTTGGCGTGCATATACGAACGCGCCAACTCTACACTCGAGGTGCCTTGCGGCGGCGTGCCTTCTGGTCCGGCGTACGGCGTGACCAAGGCCTTCAGGTACGGCTTCGGCAGCGGTGCGTCGAATGCTCCAGCGCGTTCGAGCTTATCCAGGAGATTCTCGCCGCCAACCATGCGGTTGAGTTGACGTGTCTCGGGCCCGAGCACGGAGCCGCCAGGGCGATTGTGGCAGAGCATGCAGTCATATCGGCTGGGATACGTCCACGAGACTTGGCGTTGACCGGTGTTGAACATCACCGTGGCGCCCTCGCTGGGAACGACCGTCGCTTCGGTCTGTTGTTCGTTCCATTGATAGCCGTAGCCGACCCACGTACCGTCGATGTTCACGAACAAGCGGGTCTCGACGAACTTGTCATCGAACAGGAAGTTCTTCACGAGCACGGAGCCGACCGGGAACACCCAGCGACCGTCGTCGGCAGCGCCGGAAAAACACTCGTCGGGGTTCGTC
>Ga0247764_1000157_pt1 | contig 24480 bp, 21 predicted proteins | sample UWRJL051202B4_FD_179932 | JGI IMG/M metagenome (GOLD analysis project Ga0247764, IMG submission 179932) | Plant litter microbial communities from Arlington Agricultural Research Station in Wisconsin, United States - UWRJ-L051-202B-4 | ecosystem: Environmental > Terrestrial > Plant litter >...
GACGACTTGGCCTATTGCGAGGCGGCGAGCGTGTGTCGGGTCGTGTTCGGGCCGCCTGTGACGTTGGCCACCGGCTGGGAAATTAGCGGATTTGCACGCGGAACGCGGCAGGTCTTGCTCGCAGGCGACGGCGGCCGCCTGAACCCCGAAAAAGCCCTCGCGCAAGACGGAGATCTGGACGGCGACAAGATCGGTGACGTGGTGGTCGCCGACCCAACCACCGTGTACGTAGTGCGCGGTCGCAGATCCGGTTTCGAGCCGGTAGATCTGCAAGCGTTCAGCGACGGCTATCGCATTCGCGCTGCCAGCGACGGAAGAGTGACGGCAGTGGTCTTGATCGGCGACGTCAACGGCGACAAGCGTCCGGATTTGGCGATCGCCGATGAGACGGCCGACGACGGCGCTGGCCGCGTCTACGTGCTGTTCAGCGTGCCTGGCGGCTAACTCAGCGCGGCGCCAGCGCAGCGCGCAACTGCGCCAGCGCAGTTGCCACGCGGCTTTTCACCGTGCCCAGCGGAATCGCCAGCAATTGCGCAATTTCGCCCGAGCTGCGACCCTCGAAGTAGCCGAGCAGCAGGATTTGGCGTTGCTGTTCGGTCAGGGTGAGCAGCGCGCGCTGTAGCTGCCCGCGTTCAGCACCCAGCGCGGGATCGGCGCCCGGAGCGCTGAGCTGCTCCAGCCACGCAGCCTCCCCATTCGCGACCTGTCGTGACAGTCGCGCCGACTTCTTGAGATCCAACGCGCGGCTCCTGGTCCGCAGCAACAGCCACCCGCGGACGCTGGCCCGCTCGGCGTCGTAGTCAGCCGCCCGGCGCCAGGTTTCCAAGAATACCTCGTGGACCAAATCCTCCACCTCGGCGCTTCGACCAAGGATGCGCGCTGCCAGGGCGACCATTACGGCAACATGCCGATCGTACAGTTGACCGAGCGCGGCGGCGTCGCCGCGAGCCATGCCCTGGACGAGCTCGGCGTCATCGGGCTGCGCAGGCTGCGGGGGGGGCACGTCGTGCGCACCATACCGCGCGCTCACGGGGGCGGAAGAGTCGCGCGGGTTTTACGAGTGATCCGCGGCGCTTCGCGCGGTATGTGATATCGCCCGCCCCATGCGAGGTCCGAAGCCACGCCAAAACCCCAGCGCTCCGCGCAGCTTGCCGGATGAAGTCGAGCTCGAACTCGGGCTCGACGACGCCGACGCCCCGGACGCGCTGCGCGTTGCCGTCGCACGCAAACTCAATTGCGACGTGGACAACTTGCCGACGGTTGCGTTGCGCAAGCGATCGTTGGACGCGCGCCGCGGCAGCGTGCGCTTTCATCTGGTGGTCGGCTTCGAGCGCGGTGAGTCGGAGCCACCGCGTCGCCCGGTGGCGGTGGGCGCCCCACGCGTGATCGTGGTGGGTGATGGCCCGGCGGGTTTGTTCTGTGCGTACGAGTTGGCCTGTCACGGCATCGGCGCGTTGGTGCTCGAACGCGGCAAGCTGGTGCAGCCGCGTCGTCACGATCTCAAAGCCTTGAATCGGCATGGAAAAGTAGATTCGGACAGCAACTACTGCTTTGGTGAGGGCGGAGCCGGCACGTACAGCGACGGCAAGCTCTACACGCGCTCGCACAAGCGCGGCAGCGTACGCGACGTGCTGCAGATCCTCGCGGACCACGGCGCACCACCCGAAATCTTGACCGAAGCACGCCCGCATATCGGCAGCAATCGGTTACCCAAGGTGGTCACTGCGCTGCGCGAGCGCCTGAACGCCGCTGGAACGGCCATAGAATTCGGCGCGCGCGTGGTGGAGCTGCTGATCGATCAGGGCACGGACGGGCGCCGGGTGCGAGGCGTGCGTTTGGCGGACGGTCGTGAATTTTTGGCGGAAGCAGTGGTGCTCGCCACCGGTCACTCTGCGAGTGACGTGCAGCGCATGTTGCTCGCCTGCGGCGTTCCGCTCGAAGCCAAAGCGTTTGCGCTAGGGGTGCGCATCGAGCACCCACAGCCCTTGATCAACCGCATTCAATACGGCGCGCAAGCCGGCCATCCGCGGCTTCCGAACGCGGCTTATCGCATTGCGGAGGAAGTGGAGGGCCGCGGCGTCTTTTCTTTTTGCATGTGTCCCGGTGGCTGGGTCGTGCCGGCGTCGACGGAGCCAGATGGCTTGGTCGTCAACGGCATGAGCCTCTCGCGGCGCGATTCGCCGTTCGCGAACTCGGGGCTCGTCGTCGGTGTGGAGCCGCGCGACTGGCAAGCCTTGGGTTTCGGTGGGCCGCTCGGCGGCATCGAGCTGCAGCGAGCTATCGAGCGCCAAGCCATGCTCGCTGGCGGCGGCGAACTGCGCGCGCCCGCGATTCGGGTGACGGATTTTCTTCGCGGCCGCTCTTCCAGCACGCTCCCGGACACCAGTTACATCCCCGGCCTGATCGCACAGGATCTCGGCGCCGTGCTGGACAGCACCGGCATCCCCATCGCCAAACGCATGCGCTCCGCGCTCAACGTTTTCGGCCAGCGCCTACGCGGCTACGTTAGCGAAGACGCCATCCTGATCGGCGTCGAATCCCGCACCAGCTCGCCCGTCCGTGTGCCACGCGACCCCGTTTCGCTCGAAGCCACCACAATCCGCGCGCTCTACCCCACCGGTGAAGGCGCCGGCTACGCCGGAGGCATCGTCAGCGCGGCGCTCGACGGCGTCCGAGTTGCCAACGCCATCATTCGACATTTGGGATAGGGCGGCGGCGGCAGCAGCGGCAGCGGCAGCGGCAGCGGCAGCGGCAGCGGCAGCGGCAGCAGCGGCGGCAGCGGCGGCAGCGGCAGCAGCAGCGGCAGCAGCAGCGGCAGCAGCGGCAGCAGCAGCGGCAGCAGCAGCGGCAGCGGCAGCAGCCCCAGTAGGGCGTTGGAACGGAAAGTGCTCGGGGGGTGGGGGATGAACGGCGGACCGTTGAGGAAAGAGATGCTGGAGCACGCGTTGCGGGTGATCCACCAGGCGCGCCCGATCGTGGACTTGGTGGAACGACGAGACCGGGATCTCGCCAACCAGATTCGGCGCGCGATGAGCAGCGTTGGGCTCAACTTGGCGGAAGCATTTGGAACAGCTGGAGGAAATGCGCGGCTGCGCTTCCAAACTGCGCGCGGTTCGCTCTACGAGGCGCAGACAGGAATGAGGATTGCGGTCGCGTGGGGCTTCATCGCCGAGGAGGAGGTCACCCCAGTGGAGGAAGCACTCAACAACCTGGCGGGCCGCATCTTCGGCCTCGCTCGCCGCTAATTCTCGCCACCCTTCGCCACCCTTCGCCACCGTCCGCCGGCCGCTGCCGGAATTGCTGCCGCTGCTGCTGCCGGGGCTGCTGCTGCTGCCGCTGCTGCTGCCGCTGCTGCTGCTGCTGCCGCTGCTGCTGCCGCTGCTGCTGCCGCTGCCGGGGCTGCTGCCGGGGCCGCTGCCGCTGCCGCTGCCGCCGCAGCTGTTACACAATTGCTTCGGTGGGCGCTCTCAGCGTGATGTGCGTAATCTCGGCGGGTGCTCCGAGGCGCATTGGGGGACCCCAGTAGCCGGTGCCGTTGCTGACGTAGATGGTGGTACTCCCGAAGTACGAAAGTCCGGAGACGACCGGTTGTTGTAGGCGCACAAGGAAGTTCCAGGGCCAGATTTGGCCGCCATGGGTGTGGCCGGAGAGTTGCAATCCGACGCCGAGTTTGGCGGCTTCGTGGATGGCGGCAGGCTGATGCGCCAAGAGCACGAGTTCGCGATTGGCGTCACGGCCGCGCAGCGCGCGCGATAAGTCAGGGCCGTTGTCGCCGCCGAAGCGCGCCGAATGAAAATCGTCGACGCCTGCCAGATCGAAGCTCATGTCGCCCAAGCCGATGGAGACGCGTTCGTTGCGGAGCACCCGGATACCTAGCTCGGACAGCTTGCGGCACCATTCGTCCGCGCCGGAGTAGTATTCGTGATTGCCGGTTACGAAGTATACGCCGTAGCGCGCGTGCAGTTTGCCCAACGGCGCCACGTGCTCGGCGAGTTCTTCGACGGAGCCGTCCACCAAATCCCCAGTGATGGCGATCAGATCGGGCCGCAGCGCGTTGGTCTTGGCCACAATCTCTTCGATGAATTCGCGACGGATGGTGGGACCTACGTGGATGTCCGTCAGCTGGACGATGGTCAGCCGATCTAGTTCGCCAGGAAGTCGTCGCAGCGCAACTTCGACCTCGCGCACTGCGACGGGCCCCAAACCGGAGCGCAACGCGGCGACGCCAACGCCGGAAGCCAAAAGCCCTGCGGCGCTCGCCAGCGTCCTGGAGATCAGCTGGCGTCGCTCCGGGTCGGGCGGGGCGCTCCAATGCGCGATCGCCAACCATAGGCCACGCAGCGCGTCGAGCGGCCCCACCACGATCAGCAGGATAAACAGCATCCCCATCCACCCGAAAGCGACCCAGGCCAGGGGTCGCGCCCATTCTGCCTCAGTCAGCCGAACCAATAGGATGGTGACGGGAATACTTAAAAACAGCCCAATCAATGCGCCGGTGAGTGTTCGGTGCAACCATGGTGCAAGCCCAGCGTCTCGCACCAGACGTGCCCACAAGTAGTAGTGAACCCCACCTACTAATCCGAGGGCGACGCAGAAAAACACCAGGAAAGAAACGGCTCTAGACACGCGCGAGACATATGGGGGCAGCTAGATTTGCCGGCAAGTTGAACAGCGCCCGCTTAACGCTTCTCTACAAAACCTCGAGACTCGAACAAAACATTCCGAAGATGTAACGTTTCCGTTCTGTATCGCGGAATTCGATTTCTCGGGCTTTCTCCATGTGCCGTCGACCGCCGACAGCGCGCGCCAGGGCGGACTTCTGGCCGGAGCCGTGTCTGGCTTGAACGGAAACGCGGTCCGGAATACGTATTCGCACCCCCGAGAGGACCCCGAAGTGGACAGCTACAGGCCTGAATCCGACCGAGACCCGCAGGAGACCCAAGAATGGGTCGAGTCCCTTGAAGCCGTCGTCGAGCACGAGGGCCGCGCTCGCGCGCAGTTCTTGTTGGCGAAGGTGTTGGAGAAGGCGCGCCGTGAACGAGCGGAGCCCCTGCTCCCGCTGACGACCGACTACGTCAACACCATTCCGGTCGAAGAAGAGCCCGCGTTCCCCGGCGATGAGGAGATAGAGGAGCGCATTCGCGCTTATATCCGCTGGAATGCAGCGGTGATGGTCCATCGCGCCAACCATCGTTCGGAAGGCATCGGCGGCCACATCTCCACCTACGCCTCGAGCGCTGTGCTCTACGACGTAGGCTTCAATCATTTCTTTAGGGGCAAGGATGCCCCGGGTCGCGGCGATCAAATCTACTACCAGGGCCACGCCGTGCCCGGGATTTATGCTCGATCCTTCCTCGAAGGTCGCCTCGGCAAGGAGCAGCTCGAACGTTTCCGCAGCGAGGCGGAGCGGGGCAAGGGTCTGTCGTCGTACCCGCATCCGCGCTTGATGCAGGAATACTGGGAGTTTCCGACGGTCAGCATGGGCCTCGGCCCGATCGGGTCGATCTATCAAGCGCGCTTCAACCGCTACCTGCAGGCGCGCGGCTTGAAAGACACCTCGCAGCAGCGTGTTTATTGCTTCGTCGGCGACGGTGAAAGCGACGAACCGGAGACGCTCGGTGCTCTGCAAATCGCGATGCGCGAGGGGCTGGACAACCTGATTTGGGTGGTCAACTGCAACCTGCAGCGCCTCGACGGTCCCGTCCGCGGCAACGGCAAGATCATTCAAGATCTGGAAGGCACGTTCCGTGGCGCCGGTTGGAACGTCATCAAGGTCATCTGGGGCGAGGAATGGGACGGCGTGCTCGCTCGCGACAAGCACGGCGTGCTGCGTGATCACCTCAACGCCGTCGTCGACGGGCAGTGGCAGCGCTTCAGCGTCGCGTCGGGCGAGACCGTCCGCAAGGAGTTCTTCGCCAAAGATCCGCGCATGCTCGAGACAGTCGCCCACCTTTCGGATGAGCAGATCGGCAAGCTTCGCCGCGGTGGTCACAGCCAACGCAAGGTGTACGCAGCGTTCCAGCGCGCGACGCAGCTAGCAGGGCAGGGACGACCGGTCGTGATCTTGGCCCACACCGTCAAGGGCTGGCTCCTGGGTGGCGGCTTCGAAGGCAGCAACGTCACGCATTCGCGCAAGAAGTTCGAGAACGCCGAGCTGGCCGCGTACCGCGACGTGCTGAGCGTGCCGATCGAGGACAAGGATCTGGCGGATCCGCCGTACTACCATCCCGGCGAAAACAGCCTGGAAGTGAAGTATCTCAAGGAGCGTCGGCGTCAGCTCGGCGGCACGTTGCCGGAGCGCCGCGTGCAGGTAGACGTTCAGTTGGAGCTCCCGCCAGCGGAGGCGTATCAAGAGTTCTACAAGGGCATGGAGAAGGGCGAGGCCTCGACCACGATGGTGTTCGGGCGTCTGCTGCAGACCCTGATTCGCGACAAGAAGATCGGGAAGCGCATCGTGCCGATCGTGCCGGACGAGGCGCGCACCTTCGGCATGGAGGGCCTGTTCAGCCAGGTCGGTATCTACGCGGCGCAAGGCCAGCTGTACGAGCCGATCGACAAGGGCAAGCTGATTTACTACCGCGAGACCAAGGACGGTCAGGTGCTGGAAGAGGGCATCACCGAAGCCGGCTCGATGGCGTCGTTCATCGCGGCCGCGTCGTCGTATTCGACGCACGGCCAGCCGATGATCCCGTTCTACATCTTCTACTCGATGTTCGGGTTCCAGCGCACCGGGGACCAGATGTGGGCGGCCGGCGATCAGATGTCACGCGGCTTCATTCTCGGCGCTACCGCAGGTCGCACCACGCTGAACGGCGAGGGCCTGCAGCACGAAGATGGTCACAGCTTGCTGCACGCGATGACCGTGCCTTGCTGCAAGGCTTACGACATCTCCTTCGGCTTCGAGCTCGCGGCCATCGTCGAGGATGGCATGAAGCGGATGTTCACCGACAACGAGAACATCTACTATTACATCACGCTGCAGAACGAGAATTACCGCATGCCACCGATGCCCGATGGGGCCAAGGAAGGCGTGCTCGCGGGCATCTATCGTTTCCAGGCTGCGCAGGAGAAGAAGCAAAAGCACGTGCAGCTGTTCGGCAGCGGCTCGATCATGTTGCAGGTGCTGCGCGCGCAGGAAATCTTGGCGGAGCGCTTCGGCGTGTCTGCGGACGTCTGGGGCGTCACCAGCTATCAGCAGCTGCGCGCGGATGCCTTGTCTTGTGAGCGCTGGAACCGTCTGCATCCAGACGCCGAGGCCAAGACCCCATACATCAGCAAGGTGCTGAAGGACGTCCCCGGACCCTTCATTGCCGCGTCGGACTACATGAAGACGCTGCAGGAATCGATCGCTCGTTGGATTCCGGGTCGTTACGTGCCGCTCGGCACGGACGGCTTCGGCATGAGCGATTCGCGCGAAGCGCTGCGTCGCCACTTCGAGGTAGACGCGGAGAACATCGTCATCGCAGCGCTCGATGCGCTGCGGCAAGAGGGCAAGCTGACCGGCGCTGACGTCGCGAAGGCCATTCGCGATCTGGGCGTCGACGCCGGCAAGCTCGATCCACTGCTAGTGTGAACCGCAGCATCAACGCACCTCGCGGAGTGGACGAAACGTGAAGCTTGGCATCGCCGAATTGATGGACAGCTCGGGCGTCAAGTTCGGCACGAGCGGCGCGCGCGGCCTCGTGACCGCGCTGACGGATCGCGTGGCGTACGCCTACACGCTCGCCTTCATCCAGCACCTGGAGCAGTCAGGATCGCTGGCGCAGAGCTCGGCGGTCGCCATCGCCGGCGATCTGCGCCCCAGCACTGGGCGTATCCTGAATGCGATCGCGGAAGCCATCCGCGATCGCGGTCACCAGGTGTTGCACGCGGGGCGCGTGCCAAGCCCAGCGCTCGTGTACTTCGCGATGGCGCGCGGGGTGCCCTCGATCATGGTCACGGGCAGCCACATCCCGGACGACCGCAACGGCATCAAATTCAACACGCCGTTCGGGGAGATCTTGAAGCCGGACGAAGAGGCCATGCGCCGGCAAACCGTCGAGCTACCGAACAAGTTCGACGCGAGTGGTTGGTTCACCACGCCGCCGGCGCCACTCCCAGAGCCGCTTGTGGAGCCGGCGCGGGCGTACGTCGCGCGCTGGTTGTCGGCTTTCCCGAAGGCGGCGCTGCAGGGCCGCGTGGTTGGCGTGTACGGGCACTCCGCGGTCGGTCGCGATTTGTTCGTGGAGATTCTGGAAGGGCTCGGTGCCGAGGTGGTGCGCTTCGCCTGGTCGGATCGCTTCATTCCGGTGGACACCGAAGCCATCCGCGTCGAAGACAAGGAGCTTGCACGCGGCTGGGCCAAGGAGCGCCCGCTGTTCGCTCTGTTCTCTAGCGATGGCGACAGCGACCGCCCGCTCGTGGCGGACGAAGCCGGCATTTTTTTCCGCGGCGACGTCGCCGGCGTGCTGACCGCCCGGTTTTTTAGCGCTGGTTTCGTGGCCGTGCCGGTGAGCTGCAACACGGCGCTCGAGCGCAGCGGCTGGTTCAGCACCGCGCGCACCCGCATCGGTTCGCCGTTCGTGATCGAGGCGATGCAGCGCGCCGTGCTCGACGGGCGTGAGCGCGTCGTCGGCTACGAGGCGAACGGCGGCTTCTTGCAAGCCACCGTTCTGCGCGTGCCCGGTGGAGGTGAGCTGTCGGCGCTGCCCACGCGCGATCCGGTGATCGTGGGGCTCTCCCTGATCGTCGCGGCCGCGGCTTCGAATCGCACGCTCTCGCAGCTGCACGAGGATTTGCCGCGGCGAGTGACGGCGAGCGACCGCTTGCAAGAATTCCCATCCGAGCGCGCGCTTTCGAAGCTGCGTGAGCTTTCGGCTGGGTTGCCCGAATCGGTGGTGCGAGATTTCCCCGAGCTTGGTCCGCTGCAGGACGTGAACGAGACGGACGGCCTGCGACTCACCTTCGACAGCGGAGAAATTCTGCATCTGCGCGCCTCCGGCAATGCTCCGGAGTTTCGCTGCTACGTGGAAGCGGACAGCGACGAGCGCGCCGACGCTCTCTTGGCCTATTGCATGTCGCGGCTCGCAACCTTCCGCTGAAGATGCCGAGGTTCAGGGCTGCCCGCGGTCGGTGGCTGCAGCCAGTTCGGTGATGAGCTCGCGGTTGGCTGCGGGAAACTCGTAGCCGAGCAGCTCTGACGGTAGCACCCAGCGCGCGTCGGCGACGCCCTTCAGCTCGGGCGCGCCGCGCAGCCATTCGCAATTTACGGGATACAGCACGACGTCGCGATCGGAGTAGCTGTGTTCGATGCTCGGCCGCTGCGAGCGGGCCCGCACCGTCAGGCCCACCTCTTCCAACACTTCGCGTTCGGCGGCTGCCTCCACGCTTTCGTTCTGCTCTATCTTCCCGCCGGGAAATTCCCAAAGCTCTGCCAGGTGCGCGCCGCGCGGTCGCCGCGTGATCAACAGGCGCGAGCCCATCCAAACCAAAGCGATCGCGACGCGGACCAACTTCTTTTCGCTCATGCGGAAGCCTCCGGCGCAGTGTCAGCCGCGCTCAGCAGCGCGTTCGCGATGCGGCGGTGAGCCGCCGGAAGCGCGAGCTGCTCGAGTTCGGCCAATGTCTTCCATGCGAACCTTGGCGGCAGCTTGCTGCGCGCCGCCGGCTGAGCGTCGCACAGGTACGCCGTCAACGTGATGCGATAACGCGTCACGCTGTGGCGCAGCGTCAGGAATTTACGCGGAGTTGTTGCGTGACAGCCCGAGCGCTCGAGCAAACGGGTCAACACTTCCGGCGGCGCTTCGCTTGCCGCAAGCTCGGTATTGGGAAACTGCCACATGGAAGCCCAACGCGGAGCGTCCTCCGCCAGTTGCGTCACCAAAAAACGTTGGCCGCGCCGAACGATCGCGGCAATCACGGCAACGTCCGTTGCTTTCGCGCGAGCCGCGAGTTCTGGTAGTTGTCGCGTCAGCCCCGACTTCTTTGCCACGCACTGACGTTGCAGTGGGCAGTCGGCACAGCGCGGTTCGTTCGGCAAACACACCGTGGCGCCGAGCTCCATCAACGCTTGGTTGAAATCCCCTGGCCGCTCCTTCGGCACGAGCTCGCCGGCGACCCGCCACAACTCGCGCTTCAAGGGCGCGCGGGCCGGATCACCCCGCAAGCCGAGCAACCTGCAGAGCACACGGATCACGTTGCCGTCCACCACCGGAACCGGTTCGCCATGCGCGATGCTGGCGATGGCTCCGGCAGAGTAGGGCCCGACGCCCGGGAGCTCCAACAGCAGCTCTTGGGTACGCGGCAGCTTGCCAGCGTGGCGCTCCACCACCACTTGGGCCGCGCGACGCAGACTTCGCGCGCGCGAATAGTATCCCAGGCCCTGCCAGGCGCTGAGCACATCGGCCTCACTCGCCGCTGCGAGCTGCTCCACACTCGGAAACCTCTGCATGAACCGCTCGAAGTAGGGCAGCACGGTGTTCACCTGCGTCTGCTGCAGCATCACCTCGCTCACCCAGATCACGTAAGGGTCACGCGAACGCCGGAACGGAAGGTCCCGGCGTACTCTGTCGTACCAGGTGAGCAGCTGCGCGGGGATGCCGGTAGGAATAGTCACGAAAGTGCATATACAGCGTGCCCGCGTGGGGGGAGTCTCGGTCCAACTACTTCGATCGCGGGGAAAGCGGCACCTGCCGCCCCCTCCTAGGGTGGGCCGGCGCGTGCCGCCCCCACTCGACAAGCTTACGTTCTTGCCAGAAGGGCTTGTGGCGCACGGGAAAGGCGTGTGAAAATCCGTGGATACCATGCCCGAGCCGCTCGTCATCCCCCTTGAGTCGATCCGCACCGACGGCTGGTTCGAGCGGATGGGCGAGGGGATCGGCAGCTTCCAAGCGCTGTGCGACATCATCGGCACGCACTTCTTCGCGTTCGCCATGATCACGGGCGCGCGAATCACGTCGCTCACGGTTGATCGCCGCAGCCCCGACAACACGCTGGTTGAATTCGTCGTCGGCGGGGACGAGACCGAAATCGATCCCAGCGATACGCAGCGGCTCACACTTTCGGAGTTTCGTCAGCGCCTGGTCAACGCGCTGGTGACCGAGGAGCCCATCGGCGCGCCGCCTCGGCGCGAAACGGATATCGAGGCGGTTCAGCTCCACATCGGCGTGCGTTATCTGCTGCTCGCGCCTATTTATGGCTACGCCCTGCGTGAGCTGACCATCGACTGGGACGGCACGCGCATTCGTTTGCTGCACGACGGCATGGAGGAGCTGTATCCGCTCGGAGCGTTCAGAGCGCGGCTTCGCACGCACGTGCGAGAAGAGTTGGAGCGCGTGTCGCGCTCGCAGTCGCGCGGTGCCATCGAACTATCGCGGGTGGGCGAGGCTGCCGAAGCCGCCGGGCGGGGTGATCACGTGCGCGTGCTCGAGTTGCTCGGTGCGTGGCCGGCGCCTCTGGCGATTTTCCTGCGTACGCCTGAAGGGCAAACCTTGCCGCACGACACGCGCGTGACGATCGCGCGGGCGCTGGGGCTGCTCGGGAGCGCCTGCGTGGAGCTGGGCGAGATCGGCAAGGGCGAGGAGGTGCTGCGGCTGGGCGTGCAATATGCCGGGGACAGTCCGGCCGCTTCGGACGTTTATTTGCGCCTCGGGCAGGCCATGCTGAGCGACGGTCGGCCGGGGGAGGCCATCGGCGTTCTCCGGCGCGCGGCGAATCTCGGCGCCGCGGGCGACCAGGTCTGGCCGCTGTTGGCACAGGCGTTCGCCTTGCGCGGACGCTTGCTGGCCGCATACTCAGCGGTGTTGGAAGCGCGGTCTGCCGGAGCCCCGGAAGAAGCGCTCCTCGGCGCGCTGGAGATGGTGAGCTCGGGCCTGGGTGCGCCTTTCGGCTATTTGGCCGAAAGCTCCGCCAACCCAAGCTGAAACGGAGCGCCGTGACCGGCTGCCGCTTTCCGCGCTGCTCGCATTGACAGGCCGCTTGGGCAAGCACTAGATAGCCGGCCGAGTCCGCCTTTCATTTCGGAGCCTTGTACGCGGACTCGACTAGGACCTACCCCATGGTGGAACTTTATCTCCCCATGTTCCTGATGTTCGCGATTGTGCTGGTGATCAGCTCAGTCATGTTCCTCGGCGGACAATTCATCGGCCCCAAAAACCCCACCCCGGAGAAGATGACGCCCTTCGAGTGCGGCAACGACACCGAGGGCGCGGGTAAGGTGCGGATGAGCGTGAAATTCTACCTCACCGCAATCTTGTTCGTCGTGTTCGATGTCGAGGTGGTGTTCATGTACCCCTGGGCGGCGCTGTTCAAGACGCTGGGCTGGACTGGATTTTTGAGCATGTTCGGCTTCATTACGGCTCTGATCGTGGCACTTGCCTACTGCTGGAAGAAGGGAGCCCTCGAATGGGAGAGCTGAAAGAAACCAACACGCAAATCATCGACCCGAGTGGCGGTCAGGGCTTTGCGACCACCAAGGCCGCGGATCTGTTGGCTTGGGCACAGAAGTACTCGCTGTTCATGTACCCCTTCGTGACGGCCTGTTGCGGCATGGAGTTCATGGCGGTCTCGAGCCCGCGCTACGACTTCTCGCGCTTCGGCTCCGAAGCCCCGCGCTTCTCGCCGCGGCAGTCGGATTTGCTGTGGGTCGTCGGGACCATCACGCAGCGGCAAGCCCCGATTTTGCGCCGTATTTACGAGCAAATGGCGGAGCCGAAATGGGTGCTGGCGTTCGGCACCTGCGCGTCGTGCGGCGGCTTCTACGACAACTACACCACCGTCGCCGGCATCGATAAGATCATTCCGTGCGACATCTACGTGCCGGGCTGTCCGCCGCGGCCGGAGGCGGTGCTGGACGGTTTGATGCTGCTGCAGGACAAGATCCAAAGCGGCGATCGTCGGCCCGCCACGGTGAAGCCGCGCCACGACCCGGTACAGGATCAGAGCATGGGCCTCGTCCAGCTGCGCCGCTCTCGCGCCTCGTCGGGGGTTTGATCGTCAATGGCCAAACACCTGATCGATCTGGTCACGCAAAAGTTCCCCGGCGCCGTCATCCAAAGCCACTCGAACCACGGTGACGATACGCTCGTGCTCGAGGCCGCTTCGTGGCACGACGTCGCGCAGTTTCTGCGCGACGATCCGCGCTGCGCCATGCAGATGTTGGTGGATCTCACGGCCGTCGATTACCCCGATCGCGACCCGCGTTTCGAGGTGGTCGTACATCTGCACTCGCTGACCCTGGGTCACCGCATCCGCATCAAGACGCGGGTAGGGGATCCGGACGGAGAAGTCGTGCGCGTGGCTTCCATCTCGGACTTGTGGGGCAGCGCCAACTGGGCCGAGCGCGAGGCCTACGACATGTTCGGCGTCGAGTTCGTCGGGCACCCGGATTTGCGCCGGATCTTGATGTATCCGGAGTTCGTAGGGTATCCGCTGCGCAAGGATTACCCGGCGGACAAGATCCAGCCGTTGATCGCCTACCGCGAGGTGGAGAACATCGAAAAGCTGCCGCCCTTCGGCAAGGACGAGGGCATGTCCTTCGGTCGGCAAACTCACAGCTACGGTCAGCGCTCGAACGAGCAAGAGAGCAACTGATGGAACCGTTGGATCAGGAGTTAGACGAGTCGGAGATCGAGCTGCCGACGGAGCCGATGTTGCTCAACGTCGGCCCGGCGCATCCGGCCATGCACGGCACCGTGCGCTGCGTGATGGAGCTCTCGGGTGAGTCCATCCAAAAGGTGGACGTGCAGGTCGGTTACCTGCACCGCGGCTTCGAGAAGATGTGCGAACGCGGCACCTGGACGCAGATCTTCCCGTACGTGGATCGCACGAACTACGTCTCGCCGATGTTGTGCAACGTCGGCTTCGCGCTGGCGTGCGAGAAGATGCTCGGCGTCACCGTGCCGGAGCGCTGCCAGTGGTACCGCATGGCGCTCGGGGAGCTCGCGCGCATGTCCGATCATCTGACCTGCGACGGCGCCATGGCGATGGAGCTCGGCGCGTTCACGCCCTTCCTTTGGATGATCAAAGGGCGCGACATGATCTGGGATTTGATGGAGGAGGAGACCGGCGCACGCATGACGCACTCGTTCGGTCGCGTCGGTGGCATGGCCGCCCCTCCCACCGCCGGCTTCAAAGAGAACGCTCGCGCCGTTTCCGAGCAGATCTTGAAGATCATCGAAGAGGTCGAGCGGCTGTTGCTCGGCAACCGCATCTTCCTCGACCGACTGGAGAACGTCGGCATCATCAGCCAGGAAGACGCGCTGTCACTGGGCTGGACGGGACCTTGCCTGCGCGCCACGGGCTTGCCCTACGACGTGCGCAAAGCTTCGCCGTATCTCAAGTACGACGAGGTCGACTTCGACGTCCCCGTTGGCTCCACCAGCGATTGCTTCGACCGCTTCATGGTCCGCATCGAGGAGATGAAGCAGAGCGCGCGAATCATCGAGCAATGCATCGCGCGCATGCCGGACTCGGGCCCGGTGAACATCGATGATCCCCGGATCATCCTGCCGCCCAAGGACGAGGTCTACAACACGATCGAAGGCACGATTCAGCACTTCAAGATCGTGATGGAAGGTCTGAAATTGCCGGCTGGCGAGGTGTACGCGTACACCGAAGGTGGCAACGGCGAATACGGCTTCTACCTGGTGAGCGATGGTAGCGGCACGCCCTGGCGCGTCCGCATCCGCCCGCCGTGTTTCTACGTAACCTCCGGTCTGGAGCGCGTGATCACCGGCCGCATGATGGCTGACGTGGTGCCGTGCTTCGGCTCTCTCAACATGATCGGCGGCGAGTGCGACCGCTGAACCGCTCGACCCTTATTTTTCGGGGAACTTGATGCCGACTTTCAAGCTCGACGAACGCGAGATTCCTTTCGAGCCCGGAGATACCGTGATCCGGGCCGCACACCGCGTGGGTGTGGACATACCGCACTACTGCTGGCACCCCGGGTTGAGCGTCGCCGCCAACTGCCGCATGTGCTTGGTGGAAGTGATGCCGCCCCCCGGCCGCCCGGCGATGATGTTGGACATCCTCACCTGGGACAAAGCCAAGGGTGAGTACGTCCCGCAGCGTAAGCCCAAGCTGCAGCCCGCCTGCCAGCAAGCGGCCGCTGACGGCATGGTGGTGAAGAGCCAAACCAGCGAGCACGTGATCAAGGCGCGCTCCGCCGTCCAAGAGTTGCTGCTGCTCAACCATCCCGTTGATTGCCCGATCTGCGATCAAGCAGGCGAATGCCGGCTCCAGGATTACTGGCTGCAGCATCAAGCCAAGAGCAAGCGCATGCGCGACGAGCCCGTTCACAAGCCGAAGGGCGTCGTGTTCGGCCCCAACATCGTCTATGACGCCGAGCGTTGCATCGTGTGCACGCGCTGCGTGCGCGTGTCGGAGGAGCTCGCGCAGGACCCCGTGCTCAGCGTTCGCGAACGCGGCAACTTGAACGAGATCGTGGTCTCGCCAGGTCGTCAGCTCGATCACGCGTACACGCTCATGACGGAGTACGTGTGTCCCGTCGGCGCGCTGACCGCCGTGGATTTCCGCTTCAAAGCGCGCGTCTGGTTCTTGCGCTCCGCTCGCACCGTCTGCGTCGGTTGCGCCACCGGTTGCAACTCCTTCACCGACTACGATCCGCGGTCGCAGAAGGTGGCGCGTTACCGCCCGCGCGAGAACCTGGCCGTCAACAAATACTGGATGTGCGATGACGGCATGCTCGACCACGCGCGCATCCACGAAAACCGCGTGCTGAACGGGCGCGTGAAGGGTGAAGAGACGACCCGTGAAACCGCCGTGCAGAAGGCGGCGGAGCTGTTGCGTGGCAAAGAAGGCCCCAAGGTCGGCGTCGTATTGAGCGCCGAGCACTCGCAGGAGGACAACCTGGCGATGTTGTGGCTCGCGCGCGAGGTGCTGAAGACCTCGCTGATTTTCGTGAGCGGGCGGCCCGAGGGCGTGGCCGACAACATCCTGCGTCACTCCGACAAGAACCCGAACTCGGCCGGCGTCGCGGAGCTCGTGGATGTGCTGCCGTTGCGCTCCTTCCCGGATTTCGAGGACGCCGTCGCCAAGGGACAGCTCGACACCGTGGTGTCGCTCGGCTCGGCGTTGCCCCAGCCGAATTCGACGGCGCCTTCCAAGGTGAAGACCTTGATTGCGCTGGCCGCGCACGAAGGCCCCTGGGTGCAGCGCGCCGCCGTGGTGTTGCCCGCTTCGAGCTGGGCCGAGAGCGACGGCACGTTCGTGAACGCCAACGGTCAGGCTCAGGTGAGCGAAAAAGCCATCAGTCCGCAGGGCGATTCGCGTCCTGCTTGGCGCTTGGTCTCGGAGCTCGGTCGAGCGCTCGGCGTGGCGCCGAGCTGGCGCAAGGCCCAGGAGATTGAGGCTGCCGTGCCCAAGACCGCCCGCAACTCGTCGTCGCCGCCCGCGCCCAGCGCAGGAGCCAACGGATGAACTTTACTCTGATCGAATTTGGCTTGTTCTTCCTGAAGGCCTTCGTGGTCGTGATGTTCGCCATGAACGTCGCGGTGATCCTCACGTGGGCCGACCGCCGTCAGGGCTCGATGATTCAGGATCGCGTCGGTCCCAACCGCGCGGTGGCTTGGATCCCCACCAAGGTGGCCATGGTGCTCGCGGTGCTGCCGGCGCTTGGCCTGGCCGCAGGGGTGCTCGGACTGGTCGCGCGCACGGACTTCGAAGGTCCAACCCGCTCGTTCGCTAGCGTGGCGCTCAGCCAGCTAGCGATCTTCTGGGTATGGCTCACCGGGATCATCATCGCCGGCCGCGTCGCCGATCGCGGAGTGAAGAACAGCTTCGACGCTTTCATCGCTTCGGTCGGTGACCCGCGCCGATTCTTCTACGGTGGCCTCGCCGCGCACTTCCTCGCCTTCGCGATCGGCGCTGTCTATCGCGGGACCGAGATTGGTCAGACCGTCGAGCAAGCCGGGATTTCGGCGGGCGCTGGGCTGTTCGCCTTCGCCGTTCTGTTCGGCGCCGGCTACGCTGCCTACAGCATCCGCAACGAGCCGCGCGTCGGCTTGCGCTTGCTTGGCTTGCTGCATCCCGCCGCGGACGGCCTGAAGACCATCTTCAAAGAGGACTTCATCCCGCCCAACGCCGACAAGTTCCTGCACAGCATCGCGCCAGTCATCGCGTTCTTCCCGGCGTTGGTCGTGCTGGGTGTGGTGCCGTTCGGTGACAGCTTGTGCTTCGGAGCGGATCCGGCGACGGGCCGGCTTGCCATCGACCAGCTGATGACCACCGTGCCGGCCGAAGGCTGCAACGGCGTTGCGCTGCCGCTCCAAGTGGCGAGCCTGAATGTCGGCGTGCTCTACTTCTTCGCGTTGGGCGGCACCGGCATCGTCGGTGCGGCGCTCGCCGGTTGGGCGAGCGACAACAAGTACAGCTTGCTCGGCGGTTTGCGCGCCGCAAGCCAGATGGTGTCGTACGAAGTCACCATGGTGCTGACGCTGATCGGCGCTTTCATGATCTACGGCACCGTGCGCGTCGAAGACATGGTGCGTTGGCAAGCTGCGAACACCTGGGGCATCTTCGTGCAACCGCTGGCGTTCGTATTGTTCTTCACCGCGTCGGTCGCCGAGTCGAAGCGCATTCCGTTCGACTTGCCCGAAGGCGAGAGCGAGATCGTCGCTGGTTACTACACCGAGTACGCCGGCATGAAGTTCGCGATGTTCTTCTTCGCGGAGTACATCGCGGTCGTCACGGGTAGCGCGCTCATGGCCGCGCTGTTCCTTGGTGGTTGGGACTTGCCGTTCCTGCGTCCCGACGGGCTGTACGTCGCCATCGGCGACACCGTGTTCCTGCAGGAAGCGCTGCCGCATCCCGCCATCGTGGCGATCGGCGCGCTCGGCTTCGTGCTGAAGACGCTGTTCTTGTGCTGGGTGCAGCTCACGATTCGCTGGACCCTGCCTCGCTTCCGTTACGATCAGCTGATGCGTCTCGGTTGGCGCAAGCTACTGCCGGCCTCGCTCGCCAACGTGCTCGCCACTGGGTTGCTCATCTTGGCGGTGCAGTCGGCGGGTCCGCGCGTCGTCAGCGCACTCGCCATCGTTTCGGATCTCACCAAGGCGCTGCTGGCCGTCGGCGGCATCGTGGTCGGCATCGTGTTCGTGTTGTTCTTGCTCAAGCCCGCCAAGAAGCGGCGCTTGCTCGCGACCACGTCCGCGCAATTCGCGGCCGCCCTGGGCGGCACGCGCAGCGCGCGCATGAGCGCGTGACCCCGAGCCTGAAGGAAACTCAATGGCAGACTCGTCCAGTTCCAGTCCCCTCGGTCCCCGAAGCGTTCAAGGCAAGCCGGTCTCGCGTCCCAAGCGCGGTGCAGGCGTGCAGGCCTACGTCCCGGAGATCGCCAAGGGGTTGGCCATCACCATGGGTCACTTCTTCCGCAACACGAAGGAGATGGCCTTCAATCAGCGCAACGATCCCACGCTGGAAGGCGTCGAGGATGGCATCAACACCATCAGCTATCCGGAGCAACGTCGCCCGTACGCCGCGCGCTTTCGAGGCGTGCACCGACTCACGCACCGAGATGACGGCTCGCCGCGCTGCGTAGCGTGCCTGTGCTGCTCCACGGCCTGCCCGGCGCAATGCATTCACATCGAAGCCGGCGAGTATCCGGTCGGTGACCCGCGCCGCGGCTACGAGCGTTTCCCGCAACGCTTCGTGATCGACGAGCTGCGTTGCGTGTTCTGCGGCTTCTGCGTGGAGGCGTGCCCCTGCGACGCCATCCGCATGGATACCGGCGTCCACGCTGCGCCGTATGACTCCCGCGAGCAGTTCATCTTCGAAAAGAACCTGCTGATGTCATTCCCGGGCCGCGACGGCTCCCACGTCACCGCCAACCCCCGCCACGAACCAGGCGAAGCGTCCCATCCCGGTATCACACGTGAAGGCGGCGGCCATTGAGCTGAGCCGTTGCGACGGTTGATGGCCACCCCCGGAGATCTTGGCCATCTGTCTTCGGGAGCTCAGCTCCCGCCCCGCTCAAGTGAATTGAGCGGGGCCCCACCCTCAGGTTTTGGGGCCCGCTACCCCAAAACTGGTTTCGCTGCGCTTCCAGGGGACAAGCTCAAACGTTACGGGAAGGTGCCGATTGATGCCCATTGAGTACGAGCCAGTCATAGGCCTTGAGGTCCACGCGCAGTTGCTGACGAACAGCAAGCTGTTCTGTTCGTGCTCGACTGACTTCGGCGGCAGTCCCAACTCGAATGTCTGTCCAGTGTGCTTGGGCTTGCCGGGCTCCTTGCCGGTGCTCAATGGCCAGGCGGTGGAGCTTGCGGTGACCGCGGCGCTGGCACTGGGCTGCACGATTCATCCGCACAGCATCTTCGCCCGTAAGAACTACTTCTATCCGGATCTTCCGAAGGGCTACCAGATCAGCCAATACGAAGAGCCTTTCTCGACCAAAGGTCAGCTGGAGATCGAGGTCGAAGGCGAGAAACGCACCGTCGGCATCACCCGCGTCCACATGGAAGAAGACGCCGGCAAGAACATGCACGGTGTCGGCGGCGACTCGTTGGTGGACTTGAACCGCGCCGGCACGCCGCTGGTGGAGATTGTCGGTGATCCCGATCTACGTTCCAGCGCCGAGGCGGCCGCGTACTTACGCACGTTGCGCGACTTGCTCGTGTTCCTGGGCGTAAACGACGGCAACTTGCAAGAAGGCAGCTTCCGCTGCGACGCCAACGTCTCCATTCGCCCCAAGGGCACCACCAAGTTCGGCACGCGCTGCGAGCTGAAGAACATCAACTCCTTCAAGTTCGTGCAGCGCGCGATTGAGGTCGAAATCGCGCGCCAAACCGCGATTTTGGACGCTGGTGGTAAAATCAAGCAAGAGACGCGCAGCTTCGATCCGGATACGAACCAAACCGCGACGCTGCGCTCCAAGGAAGAGGCGCATGACTATCGCTACTTCCCGGAGCCCGATCTGCCGCCATTGCGCCTGACGGACGCCTTCATCGAACGTTGCCGCAGCAGCGCGCGCGAATTGCCGAGCCACGCTCGCGCGCGTTATCAAGCTGCAGGCATTCCGCTGCCGCTTACGCAGACCATCACGCAGCACCCGAAGTACGTCGAGTTCTTCGACGCGCTGACTGCGCGCTTCCCTCAGCCGCAAAAAGCCGCGAACTTCTTCGCCAATGACGTGCTGCGCGGCGCGAGCACGCACGGCCTGAGCGCCAAGTTCAGCGTTAGCCCCGAACAAGTCGCGGAGCTTTTGACTCTGGTCGAGAAGGGCGAGCTCTCTGGCAAACAAGCGAAGGAAGTTTACGCGTCGATTGAAGGCAACGCGCGCATGCCGTCGGAGATCGTCGCCGAACGCGGCATGAAGACGATCTCGGACGAGGGCGCGCTTCAGGCCGCTTGCGAGCGCGTGATCGCGAAGTTTCCCGACCAGGCCGCCAGCGTGCGCGCCGGCAAGAAGGGCGTACTCGGCTTCTTCGTCGGACAGGTGATGAAGGAAACCGGCGGTTCGGCGAACCCCAAGCTCCTGAACGAGCTCTTGGAACGTCTGCTGTCCGCGTAGTGGGCTTTACGTAGTTTCCGCGAGCGGCGCCCGCGCACTCTGCGTGGTAGGGTGCGCGCATGGCTGTCGAGCTCGAATCCCCGCCGAAACGCGAGCAAAAGCCCGCATGGCTGAAGGTCCGCGCGCCCGGTGGCGACAAGTACACCGAGCTCAAGCAGACCCTGCGCGGGCTCGATCTCTATACCGTCTGTGAAGAAGCGCGCTGTCCGAACGTGGGGGAGTGCTGGAGCGCCGGCACCGCCACCGTGATGTTGCTCGGTCACACCTGCACGCGGGGCTGTCGTTTCTGCGCCGTGACCACGGGTAACCCGCGTGGAGCCGTGGATCCTCGTGAACCCGAACACGTCGCGCGCGCGATCGGGAAGCTTGGCCTGCGCTACGTGGTGTTGACCATGGTCGATCGCGATGATCTGCTGGATGGCGGCGCGGATCACGTCGGTCGCACCGTGACTGCGCTGCGCCGTGAGGTGCCGACGCTACTCGTGGAGACCCTGGTCGGCGACTTTGGTGGTCGTCTGCGCGACGTGGACGGCGTGTTGGAGAGCGGACCCGAAGTGTTCGCGCACAACATCGAAGTCGTGCGGCGCCTGACGCCGCGCATCCGCGACCAGCGCTGCGATTACGACCGCAGCCTTGGCGTTCTGCACCACGCCAAGGCGCGCGCGCCCGAGCGACTCGTCAAGAGCTCGATCATGGTCGGTATCGGCGAAACGGACGCGGAAGTCCGAGAGACGCTGCTGGATCTGCGCGGCGCGGGCGTGGACATCGTCACCCTCGGCCAGTATCTGCGCCCGACCCCCAAACATGCCGCGGTCGATCGCTATGTCAGCCCGGAGCTGTTCGACGAATACGCCGCTTACGGCCGCGAACTCGGCTTCGCGTTCGTTGCCTCCGGACCGTTGGTCCGGTCGAGCTATCACGCCGCTGAAGGTTTCGTCGCCGCGCGACTCCGCCCCGCAGATTTCGTGGAAGGGACCTTCCGCACCAGCCTTGGCGCCAGCGAGACGTCTGAAGACGGCGCCCAGGTAGGCCGACGGGAGACGTTGTCGGCCGTTGGGCCAACGCTGATCAGTCCTAGTTCCCTGGTTCGTCGCTGATCCCGTTCCCTCGAACTGGCGCGCCCAAATAATGATAGGCTGGAGTTTCTAGCCGATATGCCCACACCGGATTCAAGTCTCATCACGAGGGTGGTCAGGCAATTGAGTGCGCCGCCGACGTACGCGGAGGCGGGCGTGCGCCGGTCAATCTTGGCTGCCGCCGCCTCGTCATATGGCTTCCACGCAGACTTGGACGAGCTCACGCAGCCCACGGGCTTCGACCCGGAGGCGGCGCAGCTGTTCGAAGCGCTCGTGGAGAGCGCGTTTTTGGTCGCGAAAGCCGATGGTCATTTCGACGATACCGAGCGCGCCGCCTTTCACCAAGTCGTGCTGGCCGCGTGTGGGGGGTTGGTCGCCGACCGCCAGATCGCCGCGCTGCTCGCTGATCTCGCCGATCTGCTGCAAGAGGACGGGCTAGAGCACCGCATCGAAATGATCGCGCGCGCCGTTGGCAAGCCCGAGCACGCGCGAGAGGTCTTGCGCGTTGCGGCTTTATTGGCGCACGTGTCGGGCGGCGTGAGCGAGCCCGAAGTTCAGGTTCTGCAGCGACTGGCGCAGCGCATGGGTTTGGAGCAGCCCGCGCTCAACCAGGCGTTGTCCGAGGTCAAACAAGCCTTGTCCCGCTGAGTAGGCCTTTTTCGCACTCCGCGTAGCCCAGTACTCAGCGTCAAGCATCTAGCGCGCGCGCCGTCGCAGAACTAAGCGACGGGCGTTCGTCTGCGCTATCTTCAAATCACGCCATGCCGACCGTCACCCGACAGCGACAGGACAGTTCCCCCGCACCCTCCGACATCGTCCGCGTTCTTCGCGACGATTTGAGCTTGGATCCTCTGCACGATCCCGGCCTCACCCCTGATGAGGTGTTGGAGCTCTATCGCCACATGGTGATGACGCGCTTGCTCGATGAGCGCTTGGTTGGCCTGCAGCGGCAAGGTCGCATCGGCTTCCACGTTGGATCGCTGGGAGAGGAAGCCGCGATTCTGGGCTCCGCGTACGCGATGCGAAAGTCCGACTGGTTGTTCCCTTGTTACCGTGAGTTCGGCGCGGCGTTGATGCGCGGCCTGGAGCTGCAGGTGTTCGTGCACAACATGTTCGGCAACGCCAAGGACACGGTGAAAGGCCGGCAGATGCCGGATCACTACACCTGTCGGCGCGTGGGTTGGGGTTCGATCAGCTCTCCCGTAGGAACGCAGATCACGCAGGCGGTTGGCTTTGCTTGGGGCGCGAAGATCAAGAAGCAGGACGTAGCCACGCTGGTCTATTTCGGTGACGGAGCCACGAGCTCCAGTGATTTCCACAGCGGCATGAACTTCGCGGGCGTCTTCAAGATCCCGACGGTGTTTTTCTGCCGTAACAACGGCTGGGCGATCAGCGTGCCCACGGCGCGCCAAACCGCGAGCGAGACCTTGGCCGAGAAGGGCTCGGCGTACGGCATCCCCGGCGTGCGCGTCGACGGCAACGACTTGTTCGCGGTCGTCTCCGTGGTGCGGCGCGCCGTCGCGCGCGGTCAACGCGGGGAAGGGCCGACGATGATCGAGGCCATCACCTACCGCATGGGCGGCCACTCCACGAGCGACGACCCCGGTCGCTACCGCGGCAGCGAAGCGCTGGAGCCCTGGACCTCGCGGGATCCCGTCGGTCGCGTGCGCGCCTACCTGGAGAAACATCATCTGTGGGACGGCACCGCGGAGGAGCGCTGGCTGCAGGAGATCGACCAACGCTTCCGCGAGGCGGTGGCTACGGCCGAGCGCACGCCGCCGCCGCCCCTGGAGTCCATGTTCGAAGACGTGTACGAGCGACCGCCGTGGCACCTCGTCGAGCAACGTAACGAGTTGTTGTCCGGTCCGCGCGCGCCGAGCGGCCACCAGAGCTGAAAGCCCACCCGATGCCTCAAATGAACATGGTCCAGGCCATCAACGACGCGCTCCGCATCGCGATGCGCGGCGATGACCGCGTCGTCATCATGGGCGAAGATGTCGGCAAGGTTGGCGGCGTATTTCGGGTAACCGCGGAGCTCTACGACGAGTTCGGCGATGACCGCGTGATTGATACCCCGTTGAGTGAGAACGGCATCGTGGGGAGCGCGGTCGGCATGGCGCTGTACGGCCTGGTGCCCGTCGTGGAGATCCAGTTCGCCGACTTCATCTGGCCCGCCTACGACCAGATCATCAACGAACTGGCAAAGTACCGCTATCGTTCCGGCAACGAATACCCGGCGAAGCTCGTGATCCGCACGCCCGTGGGCGGCGGCATCCGCGGTGGCCATTATCATTCGCAGCATCCCGAGGCAGCGTTCATCCACGTGGCGGGGTTGAAGGTGGTGTGCCCGTCGAACCCGCACGACGCCAAAGGCATGCTGCTCGCCTCGATCGCCGATCCCGATCCGGTGATTTTCTTCGAGCCGAAGCGGGTTTACCGCGCGGCGAAAGGTGAAGTGCCGAGTGGCGCTTACACCGTGCCGCTGGAGAGCGCGGCGGTCGTGCGGCCCGGCCGTCACGTCACCGTCTTGGCCTACGGGGCCATGCTGTACGAGGCGTTGGACGCCGCGGCCAAGGCGGCCGCCAAGGGCGTCGAGGCGGAAGTGATCGATTTGCGAACGCTGTGGCCGGTCGACATCGCCACCATCATCGAGAGCGTGAAGCGCACCGGGCGGGTCGTGATCGTTCACGAGGCTCAAAAGACCTGCGGTTTTGGCGCGGAGCTGCTGGCCCTCGTTACGGAGCGCGCGTTTTATCACCTGGAGGCGCCGCCAGTTCGCGTCACGGGCTTCGACACCCCGTTTCCGTACACCCTCGAGATGGAGTATATGCCGCTTTCACACCGCATCTTACCGACGCTGCTAGACACGGCTCGGGCGTAGCGGTCGCAGAACCC
>Ga0247764_1000158_pt1 | contig 24427 bp, 18 predicted proteins | sample UWRJL051202B4_FD_179932 | JGI IMG/M metagenome (GOLD analysis project Ga0247764, IMG submission 179932) | Plant litter microbial communities from Arlington Agricultural Research Station in Wisconsin, United States - UWRJ-L051-202B-4 | ecosystem: Environmental > Terrestrial > Plant litter >...
TTCTCCTATAAATCGTATCCGGATATGAAGATCAAAGATGCGGTGCGCGTCAGCATGTCCATACCGTTGTATTTCGAAGCCGTATGTATCGACTCCGTCGGTCGTATAATCGACAACCGTCGTGCCAGGGGGAATTATGATATCATGGTAGACGGCGGCTTCACCGGCAATTTTCCGATATTCCTGTTCGATTCGCTCACAATGGTTAACGGCATGGCCCAGCGCATACCGGACGCCCATACCCTCGGCTTTCGCATCGATACTCCCGGGCAAATAGCCTTCGATGCTGATCAAAAAGGCATAGCTCCTGTGCCGATAGCCCGCTTTAAGAATTATATGGGGGCGTTTTACAATTTTGTTATTGAAAATCTGAACCGGTCCTCGCTCATGCCTCACGACTGGCAGCGCACCGTTTCCATCAGCTCGGGGAACGTAGGCCCCAAGATCAGGAAGCTTTCCGTGCAGGAAAAAGACAGCCTGATGCACAACGGGCAGGCTGCTTTGCAGAACTACCTTCGTGTGCATCCTTAGTCTGTCGCACCTGACGTTTAAGGCAGGTAACTCTTCAGCTTGTCGTAGTCGGTAGAAGACGATAGCCCGGTGTCGCAGCCGAGTGAAGTTGCCTTGGCGTTGATGTTTTCGATACGATTATCAGGATTGGGATGGGTGCTTAGAAACTCCGGTGTCTGACCAGCGTCTCCTGATTCGTTGAGCTTGATAAAGAAGTGGGCAGCCCCGTTACAGGCATATTGTGTATGTGCAAGATACTCCACAGATTGCTCATCGGCTTCTGTTTCAAATTCGCGGCTAAAGCTGAGCCCCGCCAGCGTACCGGCTACTTGTCCGGCGATCTGCTCCAGCGCCCCGGGTTCCTGTCCCAGCACTACGCCCAGCAGGAAGTTCACGCCATAGGTCTTCTGCAGGTTGCGTACTGTGTGTCGCCGGTCTGCATGCGCCATCTCGTGACCCAATACACCGGCGAGATCGTCACCGTGATCCAGGTACTTGATCAGCCCGGTATAAACATAAATGTAACCTCCCGGCGTGGCAAAGGCGTTGAGAACGTTGTCGTCGTGCACAATGTGCATCTCCCAGGCGAAGTCGTCTTTGTAGGCAATTTTACCTGAGTTGAGAATTTCGTCGCGTAAGGCATTGAGATATGCGTACGCCTCCGGATAATCTGAAGGGGCTAGTAGCTTATAGGTGTTGGGGTCTGCGGCTATTTCGGTCTGGACCTGTTGGCCGAGCTTTACATCGTCGCTTGTGGAAAAGAGCACCACGTTGTTATTCTTATCACAGGCTGTTAATGCTGCGAGACCGACAGTAAGGGCCATAGCAGCTAAAGGTTTGCGGAAAATCATATTCATTGATATTGGGGTCGTAAATAAGCTAAAAAGCTTCAATCTATATACCACGTTGCACCCCACATTTCGCCGATACCGCAGGTTTATTCCGCAACATTCCACAGATTTCTACAAAATGTGTACGTCTTCTGTTCAGAAAACGCTTTCGGCAGCGCTAAAACGGCTCTTTTTAAAATGGCATTATTATTTGAAAGTAGTGTGTAGCGATAAAGATTACGTGTATGGAAGCGCTAAAATCAATACTTCAGGAAATAGTGAACTGCTGGCTCGGCTACGTGCTTTCACAGCCGGTAGACATCGATATTGCTATCCTGGTCTGCTTTCTGGCAAACTACGTAGGGTTGACCTACATCCAGAATGCGGTAGACAGGCTTCGTAACGTACAGGATTTCGGTCAGGAAGAATCTTTCGGGCTTGAAGAATCCATGGACGTGGCGATCGCCAGAACAACGTAATACAAAAGGAACAACAGTTAATACCTTGTATATCGGAATTAAAGAGTCTCGTTTTGTTTATTTGCTTATACAACGGAATGCTACCGGATCCTCGTGATCCTGGTAGCATTTCTTTTATCGGGCAGGCTCGGATTAAGCGCCTGGCATTAGAATATAATTAGCAATCGTAATTCATATACCCGGGAATACCGTGGCAACGGTTGCGCTGTGGTCACATAATATATATCACAAACCCTTATTAATCGTTTCAACGTTTAATTACAGTAACCCATACGAGATACACGATGATTCACGGACATTTCCGAACAGTTTTCAGGGGTTATGAAACATTCATCCGAAACACTTCGTTACTTTGTATGAAGAAGTTCTTAATGTCTGCTAATCAATGGGTTAGATGATTGTTAAACAGAACGATATTGGGTGGTGCATACACAACACGGAATATTCATCAAGTACTTCTTACAGGACCTTTATTTTTTAATGTAATTCATGAACTGGTCAACACTTTATATAACAGGACGCGCCGATTTTCGCGCCGATGTTCGCAAAAAACTGGATCACACCGGGCTTAATATCATCCCCGGATACATAGATAATGTAGCTTTCAAAAGGGGGGTACACAATCTGTACTGGCTTGATGACTCGGTGGATTTAAGAACGTTCAAAAGAGCTATCGGTGCGCGTCTTATTTTGAAATACAGACTTCGGTTTTATACTAGCCTGGAAGATTTTATCCAGTCACAGACCGTTCGTCGCAATGCGCTGGCGTTTACCGAAGAAGACAACCGGATAATATCCGGAATGCGCAGTCTGTTTGTAACTTCTCCGAACTAAGATTTTTGGTTTGATAGGATTGAAAATCCTCCCTGGCTCAGGGAGGATTTTTTTATTCCGTAAAACTACGTAAGTAGTTACCCGCTAACCTTGCTACGAAGGGATTCTTATATTGCAGTTCTGTATACATATATGTCTGGAGAATCCGTTGGTTTAGAATTGTTCGAAGGCAACCCCTTGCCAGCCTGGCTGTGCGAGCCAAAGACCTTTCGTATTCTACACGTTAACCGGGCAGCTATTCGAGCCTTTGGGCATTCGCGGCCGCGTTGGCAGTCTATACCGTTCACGCAGTGGATAGAAGGCGGTAATACCGACCTGCGTAGTAAACGGTCTATCCCCGTAACAATTGAATCCAGGAGTAAAGGTCCGTTATCGTTCGATCTGCTGTCCAGTCAGATCACGCATGCCGGCAAAAAGATAGTTATGCTTGTGGCGTGCGGAGTACCTGTTGCCGGAAAGCACGAAGATTTCGGTTCCTATCGCGAGCGTCTCAGCGACGCGATGCGTTTTGCTAATATGGGCTTTGCCGAGCTGTCTATTACTTCGGGTGAGGTAACGGTAAGCCCGGAGCTTTTCGAGCTGCTGGAGGAAGCGAAACCTACTGCCTACAAGCAGCCACTCGAACAGTTTGTAGAGACTTTTGTTGTTCCGGAGGATCGCTGGATCATCTACAACAAAATCCAGGAAGGCACGCGCAACGGCCAGCGCGCGCTTCATCGCGTCAATGCACAGTTTCGCGTGCGTACCGCCAAGGGAAACATCAAGATTATAGAAGCACAGGGCACGTTCTACACCGCGGGTATGGCCCTCGGGATTTTCCGTGACATTACAAAACGCGCCACCGCCCAGCAGGAAGTAACACTGCTCGGCGCACAGGCGGAACGTTCAGAATCAGAGCTGCGCAAGCTCGCCCTAATCGTAAGGCACACCAGCAATGCCGTTATCCTTACCGACCGCGAGGGCCAGATAACGTGGGTAAATGAAGGCTTCGAACGTATAAGTGAATACAAGCTGCACGAAGTGCTCGGCCGCAAGCCAGGCTCGTTTCTTCAGGGACCGGAAACCGAAGCCAAGACGCTTGCTTATATGAAGCGGTGTATTATGCAGTCCCAGCCATTCCGCACGGAAGTGTTGAACTACTCCAAGAGCGGCCGCAAATACTGGCTCGACATAGAAGTGATGCCCATACGCGACGATCTCGGCGAGATAAACGGATTCATGGCCATCCAGTCAGATATAACCGTGCTCAAAACGGCCGTTCACGAAATGCTCAAGAGCCAGGAGCAGCTCCAGACAATAATGGATAATGCTCCGCTCATTGTTTTCCTTAAAGACCTCTACGGTCGCTATACGTTTTTTAACAAGTCTTTTACGCGGTATTATCCCGCTAATTATACGAAGGCAGTCATTACCGACTACGATCTCTTCTCGCAGCAACAGGCCGACCGCTTCCGTGCATCAGACAAACACGTAATGGCTACCGGCGCCACGCTGGAGACTGAACAGGACGTGGTGATGAATGGAAAAACCGACTCCTATTATACAGTCAAGTTTCCCCTGTGCGATAGCGATGGGAAGATCTACTCTATAGGCGGCATCTCGCTGCTGGTAACTGAACGCAAGCAAGCCGAGCTGGAATTGCAGCGAAACCGAAAAGCGCTGGAAAAGCAAAACCAGGTGCTCGGTATCATAAACCAGGCGCAGCTGCAATTTATAAGGGATGTGGAGCCTCGCATTTTTTTCGAAACCGTGCTCCGGCAAATCCTTACGCTTACCGGCAGTGAAATTGGTTTTATTGGCGAAGTACTGTACGAGCAGGGTGTGCCGCATCTTGAAATGTTTACCGTCACGAACATTGCCTGGAGCGACGAGGTGCGCAAACAATATGAAGCTGCTCAGCAACAGGGCAGAGGTATCGAAATTCATAAACAAGACACACTTATTGGTAAGGTGTTGCTCACCAGCGAGCCACTTATTTCCAATGCCCCGCAAGGCGATCCGCGAGCCGGAGGTTTTCCTGACGGTCATCCGGTTGTGACTTCGTTTCTCGCGGTACCGGTCATAAAAGGTGGCAAACAGATAGGCATGATCGGCCTGGGTAATCGCCTGGATGGTTACAACGCGCAAACAATCGAAGAGCTTCAGCCCCTCGTTAATATGCTGGGTAACCTTATCGAAGCCCTCGGCAACGAGCAACGCCGTAAACGCGCCGAAGAAACGTTGCGTGAAAGCGAGCAGCGTTTCCGCACCATGGCAGATTCTGCGCCGGTGCTCATCTGGATGTCCGGTCCCGATCGTACGTTCGAATACTTCAATAAGGGCTGGCTTGACTTTACCGGTCGCACGCAGGCAGAAGAGGCGAACTACGGTTGGTGTGAAGGCATACATCCCGAGGATGTGAAGCGCTACCGCAACGCCTACGATACCGCTTTCAGCCAGCGGGAGCGATTTACAGTAGAGTACAGGTTGCGCCGCCATGACGGAGAATACCGATGGATGCTGGACAATGGCAGCCCGCGCTACCTGTTCGAAGGAGAGTTTATGGGCTACATCGGTACGTGCATGGACATACACGACCGGAAGCTTGCCAGCCAGTCGATCGCCGAATCAGAGTCGCGTTATAGGGCAATCGTTGAAGATCAGCAGGAGATGATCTGCCGGTATGTCCATGATGGTACGCTGACCTTTGTAAACCGTGCGTATGCCCGTACGTTGCACAAACGGGAGGAAGATCTTATAGGCAAACGTTTTACGGATTTCATTCCCGACGAGAACCGGGCCGCTATTCAGGACTATATTAAAGGATTATTCGATGGCTCGATTACACCGGAGCCCGTTCAGCAGGTCATGCAGGCGGAAGATGGCTCGCTGCACTGGCAGGAATGGTTCGACGTGCCTCTTAAAAACGACCGTGGCGAAGTGTACGAGGTGCAATCCATCGGGCACGACATTACCCGCAGAAAAATACTGGAAGCCGAGCAGGCACGTCTCGATAAGATCGTACGCGAGAGCTATAACGAGATCTTCCTCTTTAATAATGAGTCGCTGCGATTTGAATTCGCTAACGCCTCGGCGCTGAACAACCTGGGCTACACGCTGCCGGAGCTTACGCGCATGAAATTCTCTGACCTGTTCAACTATCCGGATGAAATGGCGCTTCAGGCATTGCTGAGGCCGTTGCGGATGGGTGAAACAGACAGGCTTCAGCTGCAGATCAAATACAGCCGCAAAAACGGTTCGTATTATGATGTTGACACGGTGATCCAGATGCTGGAGAAGAATAAAATGTTTGTGGCCATCACCACAGATATCACGCAAAAGCTGGGTACCGAACGCAAGCTGCTGGCCACCATCCAGGAAAAGGAGATCCTTATTAAAGAGATTCATCACCGTGTAAAAAACAACTTGCAACTCATATCTTCCGTCATCTATATCAAGATGTCGTCAATTTCACAACAGGAGGTAAAAGAGTTTCTTGAGCAGACACGACAGAAGATCCGCTCGATTGCACTCATTCACGAACGCCTGCTGCAATCAGAAAACCTCGATCGCGTTGAAATATCAGACTATCTTGGAAGACTTATTTACGATCTGCAGGTGTCACATTCGCGACAGGACCTTGCGCTCAGCATCCAGGCCAACGTAGAAGAAAACATACTCGGGCTCGACACGGCCATCTATTGCGGTCTTATTGTAAACGAGCTGATCACAAATGCTATCAAGCATGCCTTTAAAGATCGCGTGCAGGGAAGAATAGAAGTGGGATTCCGTCGTGAGAATAAAGGTTATCTGCTGAGTGTAGCTGATGATGGCATTTCGATGCCTGAGAGCGTACAACCAGGTCAGTCCAATACATTCGGTATTCAACTACTCGATATTTTTATCAAACAATTAGGAGGCACAATAGAAATAATTCGGGAAAAAGGTACTAAATTCCACATGCGGTTTCATTCATAGTTTTCAAAATTGTAAAAGACACACTTCCTCCCATGTTGTCTAAGGCCGGTATTCTAATCGTTGAAGACTCCTTTATAGTCGCTTATCACCTCCAGACTACATTGGAGAGCGAAGGGTTCCGCGTGCTTAGCACACAGGATTCAGGCGAAGGTGCTCTTGAGTTCATCGAGAAGCAGCGACCAGACCTCGTTTTAATGGATATCATGCTCAATGGCCGAATGGACGGCATCGAGACAGCGCGTATTATCAAACTGCGTTACAACCTCCCCATTATCTACATTACAGCACTTACGGACAAAGACACGATTCAACGGGCGAAGATCACCGAACCCTATGGGTACCTGACGAAACCTTTTGAAGACCGCGAGATCTTTACGGTGATTGAGATGGCGCTCTATAAACATGATATAGAGACACGGTTGCGTCAGAGCGAGGAAAAGTATTTCTCAACGGTGCGTTCGATCAGCGATGCTGTACTGGTGATCGATCAGAATTATTGCCTTACCTACATGAACCCGACTGCTGAAGGACTTTCCGGTTGGTCATTCCCTACAGTACAGGGCAAATCGATATTCGATGTGCTGCTGCTTAAAAACTCGGAAACAGACGAGTTTCCTGTAAACCCTATACAGTGTGCGCTTGCACCGGGCAGGCTCAACTCGATGCCCAGGAACCTCGTGCTCATCACCAAGGACCATTCGGAGAGGCCGATAGGAGAGGGAAGCATGAGTCCTATAATCGATAACAAGGGAGGCTTCACAGGACTTGTGATCGTGTTTAAAGACATACGAGAGAAAGTAGAGCACGAGCGTCTTGTAAAAGAGCTTGAGAACCGCCGCATGGCTGCGCTCCTGGAAGGCCAGGAAAAAGAACGTAGTCGTATAGCCAAGGATCTTCACGATGGCCTCGGGCAGATGCTCAACGCTATAAAGATGAATATTAATCTGGCTGTCGAAGATGAGCATAAGGCCGATCTTCTGTACAAATTGATAGACGAGGCCATCCAGGAGTCGATTCGTATATCGGAGAACCTGCTGCCCTCGAAGCTGAAAGATTTCGACCTGCCAACGTGCCTTAAATCACTCTGCAACCAGATCCGTAACTCTACCGGAGCTTCGATAACCTTTTCTTCGTTCGGTGCATCACAGAATATAGATCAGTTGCAGAAAATAAATTTCTACCGGATCGTGCAGGAAGCCGTGAATAACGCAATAAAGCACGCACAGGCAGAAACGATAAGCGTTCAGTTGTACGAGGATGATAACCGCATACGCCTTATTGTAGAAGATGATGGCATGGGTATAAGCGCCGTGCGCAAGGGGGTAAATACTTCCGGGCACCACGGGTTGGTAAACATGCGGGAGCGCGCCGAGATCATGGGCGGACAGTTGACCATTGAATCGGATGCAAACCGGGGTACACTGATTATAGCAGAGGCCCCAGCCAGTATGAAAACCTATACTCATGTCTAAGTACAAAATTGTTATTGCCGATGATCACGCCATGGTGCGTGATGGTGTGCGGAATCTTATCAAGCAGAACAAAGATTATAGCGTCATCGGTGAGGCTACCTGCGGAAAGGAAGCCCTCGCCCTCTTTGATTCCATGCGCCCGGACCTGCTGATCCTTGATATTTCCATGCCTGATATGAATGGAATGGAAGTATCGCGCGAGATCCTTCATAACCGCCCCGATGCAAACATCATTATCCTTTCGATGTATGACGATGAGGACTATGTGAGCCGGTGCCTCGAAGTAGGCGTAAAAGGATACGTTGTGAAAAGCGAGAGCGGTTCCGAACTAGACTATGCCATACGCTCGGTGCTGCAGGGGAAAAACTACTTTAGCCGTCACGCGCAAAACGTGATCTTTAAAAAATATACGCAAACCGTAAATCGTAAAAAGCAACGGGAGGAGCTGATCAAGCTTACCAAGCGGGAAATAGAGATCATTAAATTGATAGCAGAGGGGTTTACAAGCCAGCAGATGGCCGATAAGTTGTTCATAAGCCCCCGCACGGTAGAGACACACCGCGCAAACCTGATGAAAAAAGTGGGTGTGAAAAATGCCGTGGAGCTCGTGAAGAAAGCGCAACAGCTGGAGCTCCTTTAAAACGTTACGTACATCTACGGAGCGCGATCAGTACTTGTACGGCCGGCAAACTCCAAGGATACCGGTATAGGATAGAAAATGTCTTTTCTCGAACTTTCGATCGGTAATTCAGTAGCGATGGGAAAGAGTTCTAAAACACTAGCATTTGACGCCGCCGACCAGGATAATCTGACGATTGGCCGTATGGAGATGTTTCTCCATGCTTTTCACGCCAACCCTGAAGGATTGGCGCTGTCTGACGAGCAGGGCCGGATCTTGTATCGCAATGCGCCGTTCGAGTCCGTGATCCGACAAGGCATCCTCACACAGGATCTGTCGCCCTTTATCGGACCCGTGGAGTATGCCCGTACCGTTGGCACCGCCCAGGTAGAGATCCTGTTATCTCCTTTCCAGAAACTCTCCCGTATCGGATTGGAAGCTGCTCCAGGCGGAGCCGCTTATCTGTGGATCATACACGTGCACAATGCCGTTACGGACAGCCAGCAGTTGCGAACGATAAAGAAGTTGTACCAGGCTTTCGTGGACAACACCTTCGAGCTTGTAGTTCGCACTTCGGGAAACGATGCTTTGCTTTTTGCTAATCCCCGGTTCCTGCAGGTCTTTGGCTTTGCGGGTCTTGTTGAAACGAAGGGAGTAACTGTCGACAGCCTCTTTCAGTCCGCCGCGGACTATCATAATTTTAAAAAGCAGGTATTTGAAGAGGGGCGGGTGGCCGGTAAAACGCTTCATTTTAACACGACACACGATAAACAGATCGTGGGCCTTGTAAACTGCCAGGTCTATATCGATGAGCACGAGCAACGGGTGCTCCACTGGACGATACTCGATATTTCGGATCGGATTCAATACGAGGAAAGCCTTAAAAGCAAAAACGACCAGCTGGCAAAGGTAAATTCGCAGATGGAGAAATTTCTCTACAGTACCTCGCACGACCTGCGTTCGCCGCTGACATCTATTCTCGGACTTATTAATTTATTGCGGTTCGAAATAAGCGACAAAAATCACCTGGAGTACATCTCTAAAATAGAGGAAAGCACGCAAAGACTGGACAAGATCATTCGTGATGTGGTGAGCTTCTCCAAAACCACGTATCTGCGCGTACAAAGCGAGAAGATCGATTTTGAATCCCAGGCCTGGAAGGTTATTAACAATTATCGCCAGTACCTCAACGATAAACGTATTCACTTCGATGTAGAAGTTACCGAGAAGCACCCCTATTATTCGGATCACGAACGTCTTGAGATCATACTCGGGTGTCTTATCCAAAACGCTATCTACTTCACGGATGTAAACAAGCTGCGGCCGTTTGTGCGAATAAACATTTGTACTAATGCCGAGGAAGCCCTTATTGAGATCATAGACAATGGTATCGGTATTGCCCGGCAGCATCTCGACCAGATCTTCAATATGTTCTATAAAGCATCGCTGCAGTCTACAGGGGCGGGGCTAGGTCTTTACATTGTAAAAGAAGGCGTGGAGCAATTGCGTGGAACGATACAGGTAGAGTCAGAGATAGGCTTCGGAAGTGTGTTCAAGCTGCGGCTTCCGAATGACCGAAAAGGTAAACTCACGCAGGAAATTCCCCCGTTAACGTGAGGTCTACAACACGAAGTAGTCGAATGGTTGCTTTTTTATATTTTTGTACGTAGTTATACGCAGGATTTAGCGTAGAATAATGTAATTTAAAATACAATTATTTGCTGATGGGTAGCGGGGAGTGACGAGAGTACCTTTACATGATAAATCAGAAGGCTTATGGCCAAGCAAATTTTTGCAGCAGAAGTCAGTTTCGAGAATGTTCCTCTTCCCATCCGGAAGCGGTTAGCACACACTGATGATCAGATTAAACGGACCATCAATATGCTGCGTTGCCGTATGGACGAGGTTTTTATCCTCTCGACATCCAGTCGCTTCGCCATCTATGCCCTGGGCGATTCCATCGATCCTCTGGTTCAATTCTACCTCAGGGATCCTGAAATCTTTCCATTTACGCAATTGTATCGTTCTACAGAAGCCTCTGTTCATCATTTGTTTGCTACGGCAAGCGGGTTGTGCTCCAGAATAAAAGGCGAGCACGATATCATAACACCTATAAAACATGCTCGCCAGATCGCGCTGGCATGTAACAGCGTGGGCCTTGTACTCGATAATCTCCTTCGTGAGGCTGTGCGTGTGGGCCGCCATGTGCGTTCTGAAACAGGCATCGATAAATTCTGCTCGTCGGTAGTAGACTCTGGATTTTCGCTGCTGTACGACCGGTTTGATAACCTCCATAACAAAAAATTCCTCATTATCGGCACGGACCGTATCGCCCGCCTTGCGCTCGAGCACCTCGCCGGAGAAGGTATACAGAACGTTTCCATATTTAACGCTGACGAAAGCCGTGGCGAGCAATTGGCTGCTCAATACCAGGCGCATTTCGTACAGCCCGATGAAGTTGGATTCCATTTCATGACGGCCGACGTAATCATAGTAGGCACGAATCTTTCCATATCGCTCGAACCTAGGTTTTTCGATGATTCCTGGATACGACACATTGTAGAGTTGGAAGACATCGAAAAACGTCGCATTATACTCGACTTCGGGATGCCTCACGACACAGGCGACACACCGGCCTCAGGTGACGACATGGCGCTCGAGGTTTATACTCTCGACGACCTCCAGATACTTGTACCCCAAAAACTTCATCCTTTTGGCGAAATAGTAGATACGGCGTGGCGCATCATCTCGACCGAAGCCGACGATTTCCTCGACATACTCCAGCAACTGGAACTTGCGCCTATCCTTACCGTTTACTGGACGCGTCTGCCGTTAAAAGATGAGCAACTCGACTGGCTGTTGCCGCGCATCGATCGGCCTACACGCAAAGATATTGAAGATATTCGTCGCTACGCCTATGGCCTGGCCTGGAATGCCTCCCGCGATCCATTGAAAAACATGCTCCGCTACGTAAGCGACCGACAGGTTAAAGTTACCCAGGAGGCGATGCGCTCTCTCGATAGCTTTGCATCCATCAAGCTGAATCTCTCAGATAACTAAATATCAGATCTGCCTACAATGAAAAAGTCTCCTTCCCGGTAGTCGGGATAGGAGACTTTTTGTTTTTAAGCCCATGCTGTAACGTCACTCGTGTCGCAACGTATTGGCTGGATTTCGCATGGCCGCTTTGATGGTTTGTATGCTCACGGTCAGCAGCGCCACGGCCATGGCAGCTATAGCAGCCAACCCGTACGTTATCGGGTTCATCGAAATATGATATGCAAAAGTATCGAGCCAGTGGCTCATCAGGTACCAGGCGACAGGCCATGCAAGCACGTTGGCGGCCAGGATGAGAAACAGGATCTCACGTGATAGCAGTGTAAGTATGCTGGGCACAGATGCTCCCAGTACTTTGCGAATGCCTATCTCTTTTACACGCTGCAGGGTGCTGAACGCCGCGAGGCCGAACAGCCCAAGGCTGGCGATAAAAATGGCCAGTGCGGCAAACGTTGTGAAGAGCTGGTTTTGCTTCTGCTCGGCTTCATAGAGCTGGCGGTATCGCTCGCTGAGGAAACGATATTCAAAAGGTTTCCCCGGTAAAAAGTCTTTCCATACCTTTTCGACATGTTGTAAGCCGGCCTGCATTTCGTTGCCGGGGATCTTGATAGAAAGTACGCGGAATCGCGGGCGGCCAAGAAAGATCATGGGTACGATCTTCTGGTGGAGCGATTCAAAGTGAAAGTCTTTCACAATTCCGATCAGCTTCCCGCGCACGTCGGCGTAGAAGAAGTCTCGGTCGATATTTTCGTCCAGGTTCTTCCAGCCCATTTCGCGTGCGGCGGCTTCGTTGATGATAAAGGCAAGCGAATCGTCTGTCGGGATATCTTTTGAGAAATTGCGGCCTGCTGCGAACGCAATGTCATAGGTATTGAAAAAACCTTCGTCCACCTGTATGCTTTTCAAATTCATGGTAATCGGCACAAGACTGTCGCCGCGCATGATCTTGGGATCGCCGAAACTGTCCAGCAGGCGTCCCGTTGGCTGCCGGGTAGATCGTCCTGCCTCCTTGATCTGAGAGCTTTTCAGAAGCTCGTTATAAAACGATTCGTAGCTCTTGTTGAGGTCGCTGTCATAGGGCAGTGTGATAACCTGGTCTTTATTATAGCCGAGGTCGCGTGTGTTCAGGTAGTCGAGCTGTTGGAATGTGATCAGCGTAGCGATGATCAGCACGATGGAAATGGCGAACTGTGCTGTAACCAGGATATGTCGTAATGTGCTCTTACCTTTTGCAGTGCCCTGCAGACCTTTTAATGTAAGCGCCGGCTTGAACGAAGACACAACCAAAGCCGGATAGATGCCGGCCAGTACGCCAACAACGATGCCCAGTGCCAGCAAGCCACCAAACAATGGCAGATCGGTCAGCAGGTTTAACGATAGCTCCTTTTTAGTAAAGGCATTCAGCCAGTTCAGTCCTGGTACGGCTATCAGCAACGCGGCAGTGAGGGCAATGAAGGTAAGCAGTACAGACTCGCTGAGATACTGCACGACAAGCTGCGCGCGAAAGGCACCGGCAACTTTACGCAGACCCACCTCTTTGGCTCGTTTGGTAGCACGGGCCGTGGAGAGATTGATAAAATTGAAGCAGGCAATCAGCACGATGAAGACGCCGATCGCCCCCATCATGTAAACGTTGTTGATGTTGCCGTTTATCTCGATCTCGTCGTCCAGGTGCGAACGCAGGTGTATGTCAGTAACTTTTTGCAGATATAGCGTGGTGGACTTCGAGGCAACCCAATCCGGACCGACTCCCCAGTTGGCTTTGGCGTACTTGCCGAAGTGTTTGTCTACAAAAGCGGGGAAGCGTTTCTCCAGTGCTACGGGGTCAGTACCTTTATCAAGCAATATATAGGTGCCGAACGAATTGTTACTCCAGTTTGTGGCCAGTCGTTCGCGACCATATACGTTATCGTCTTCCAGCGTAATGAACGACACCAGTATATCGGGGTGCCAGTGCGACTCGTTCGGAAAGTTCTCAAAAACGCCGGTGATCTCCAGGTCGGAATCGTTATCTGCGCGAAGCCGTTTGCCTACCACGTCCGGTGTGTTGAAATAACGCATAGCTGTTTTGCGCGAAAGCATAGCCGTGCGGGGACGGTTTAATGCCGCGTTGGCATCGCCCGTTACGGTATGGATATCGAAAATCCTGAAGATGCCTGGCTCGGCAAAGAACACTTCCGATTCGGTGTTCATCATTTTCGTCTCGCCATGTTCTTCCAGCGAAATGACCATGCTGCTGTTAAGTGTGCGGACTACTTCCTCCATCTCTCCGAAGTCGTTCTTCAGCAAGGGGCCGATAGGAGGGGCCACGCTGGAAAGGTGAAGCCCTACTTCCCCTTCATCGTTATGAAAGCTGCGGGTTACGCGATACATGCGATCCGCCTTGGAGTGGTATTGCTCATAGCTTACCTCATCACGTATAAAGAGGTAGATCATCAGCGCACATGCTATTGCCAACGCCAGACCGGCGATGTTGATAAAGGCTGTGAGCTTGTTGCGGAGAATAGAGCGGAAAGCGACCAGGATGTAATTCCGTATCATAAGCAGTGAAGTTATGGGTTAACGAAGTTTATCATTATCCCCCGTTTCACAAACAGCAGACCACTTTGCAAATCACTCAAAACAACGTGAATACGGCGTTTGTAGTGCATGACACTGTTCATTATGCTACACCCGGTTGTTCGCAAACGACAAGCGGCACAGCCCATGGATTAAAGCTCCATAACCTGTGCCGCAAGATATTGTCGTATTAGACTACTCTTTAACGCGGTATACCGGCTCGCTCAGCGGAGCAGCAATACTCCATGTTGCGTCGAACAGGCCTTCTGATACGGGTGTTTTTAAAGATTCCTTAAACAGCACATAGTCTTTCTGTCCGGGTAGTGTAGCCAGCGCGATCGGCATAAAAGAAAAACCCGACGGCGGCTGTCCTGCCCACCAGGGCAAGCCTGAGCTTACTACTACATAATTCCCGTTAAGCGGGTAGATATAAACAAGACCATACTCCTTAGCCGATGCATTAAGATGCAGTGGCAACTCTTTGCGATACTGCTCGATAAGTAGATTGGTCTCACGCGTACCGAACAGCACCAGGTTAGAGTCCTTGATGTCGCTGGGGCGCACATCCTTGTCGGCAACAATTCTCGGGAACACGCCGATACGCCCTGCAAACGCTCCGCGATATTCCGACCAGTTGGCAGCCTGATATGCCAAGTCCATACGTGTCTTGAGCTCTTCCTGCGAGGGATTATCACGAGTACCATAAACGTAAATATGACGGGAAGCAAAGGCTTCGGAGAGCGGCCCCTCCGCACCCGCCTTCTTTACGTTGCCGGTATGAGCTGTCGGTGTTCCCACAGCCCACTTGCCATTAGTTTGGATAAGGGTAAGCGAGTCGGCGGCCTGTGCTTTTACAGCTTTTCCATTGATGGTAAGCTGAAGCGCCTGGCCTGATCTCACTTTAGGGTGATTCTTCAGGATCAATGTAAATGCGTCCAGCCCGGTAGTGGCAACGGTAAGCTTGTTGGCATCGGTAAAGGTAGCATCCATTGTAGCGAGTGTGCCAGGGGTAAGCTTGTCTATACGTATCCAGTAGGCGCGGTTATACTTATACGCCGTGGTATTGAACCGAACACGGTCCGGGTAGAGGTTACGTTTAATAGGGCTGAACCAGGTAAACACTGCCTCGTCGGCATAAGCATTTTCCCAGCTGTTATGTCCTACGCCCGGGTATTCTTTGTATTCTACCTGGCCGCCGAGCGCCTTGATATTCTTAACCCAGTCCCGGGAAACCGCTACAGGCACAGCCTTGTCGGCATCACCGTGAAAGAAGTGCATTGGAAAGTTGGTGGCATTGGCGGTAAGCTGATCCGTGCCCTTGGGTGGAGCGGGACATACGGGTACGAGCGCTGCCCATATATCGGGTCGCGTAAGACCTATCCATAAGGTACCACCACCGCCCATCGAGAGCCCTGTGAGGTATGTGCGATCCGGATCGATTGAAAAGCGTTTCTTAACATCGGCCAGCATATCATAGACGTCTTTCTCTGCTACACCCTGGTAGCCCATAGTACCGCGTGCATACGGCGAAGCAACGACATAATCCACATCTTTCCATTCGGGAAAATAGCGGCTGGCTTCCACGTCCGTCTCGCCGGGCGCGTTGCTCTTACCGAACACGCGACGCAACGCCAGTCGGTGATTGGAACCCGCGCCATGAAGCATGATTACCAGCGGATACTTCTTCTTTGCGTCGTAATTCTTCGGTAAATACAATCCGTAAGGCTGTTCTGTATCATCAATGTCGGAATGAAAGGTAAGCACCTGCGGCCCGGAGCTGAGCGTTTGAGCGTAGCCCGTTGCATAGTCGCACAGCAGCAGTAGTGCAAATATTTGTTGCACAGTGGCAATTGATATCAGCTTTCGTTTCATAATTATTGCGTATGGACTAATGTAGCCATTAATAGGTTAACCCGAAACCGAATTTATACAGGGGGTCTTTCGAATCATAAGGAACATCTTCCTTCTGGTTACGCACCGCGTCCATCGACGATGGCAATTCGATCGGCAGTTTTCCTCCGGGTTTGACCTTACCAAAAACAACATCGAGCACAGCCGCATCGCTTGCCCCGAAGTCTGCCAGCAGGGCTTTTGCAGCGGCGCTGATTTTGGGTATAACAGCGGGCCGGTCGAGATATATATCGACCACGGTTGGCACGGCCTTCAGCAGCATCAGTATACTGTCTTCCTGTACCTTCCTGAAATCAAGATCGCCGTGGTGGAAGCCGCGGGCAAACTGGTTCTTTGTCTCAACCGGATACCAGGGCGTGTTGATGCGTATTATAGCGATATCAGCCTCTTTCGGACTAGTTACTACCTGTCCGTATTCAGCCGCTACTTTTGCATCGATGTTCTTTACATAGATCTTTAGTTTACCGGCTTCCAGGGGCAGTACAGAACCGGTTTTTGCTTTATCGTTCTTTAATAATGTAATAGCGCGCCGTTGTGCATCTTCGCCGGCTTTCTTAAACTCTTCCTTGCCGACAATCTGTGTGGCCTTCTCTATATCTATATATGGATTGTCGAAAAGCCCGAGCTCGAACTTCTGACGCAGCAAGCGTTTAATAGACTCGTCGATGCGGGCTTCGGTGATCTTGCCGTCTTTCACCAGTTTTATAACATGTTCAGCACAGCTTTCGCCACCGAACTGATCTACACCGGCGTGGATAGCTTTGGCCACGCGCTCTTCTTCGCTGAGTTTCTCTACGCCCCACGCACGCGCCGGCCATACGAAGTCACCCATTTTTGAGTCGGTGATAAGGCCCCAGTCGGTGCAGACCACGCCGTTATAGTGATACTTATCACGCAGCAGCCCGGTGATCATTTCTTTGTTGAACGAGAAGGCTACATTCTCAGAGGTCTGATCAACAGGCACACCGTAGTAAGGCATGATAGCCGCTGTATTCGCCGCGAAGGCCGCCTCGAAAGGGATAAGATGGTAGTTGAAGTTTTTACCGGGATAAATCTGTCCCTTCTGAAATTCGAAGTGTGGGTCGAGTCCTTCCTTCTGAGGGCCGCCGCCGGAGAAGTGTTTGGTCATACAGGCAACGCTGTTGGAGTCCAGTGTACTACCCTGGAAGCCTTCGATATACGCTTTAACGAGACGGGCGGAGAGCTGCGCATCTTCGCCGAACGTGCCACTGATACGCGGCCAGCGTGGCTCGGTCGCGAGATCGGCCATTGGGTGCAAAGCCTCCCGTATACCTACGGCCAGATATTCCTGGCGGGCTATGTCGGCATGCTGCTCCATGAGCGTCGCGTCGCCTATCGCGGCGAAGCCGAGAGGCTCGGGCCATTGGGAGAAGGCGTTTGCCCGCATGGCAAATATATTGGCGCTGAAAGCATTCCGGGGGTCGGAAGCGATAGTGACCGGTATGCCCAGCCGCGTCTTTTCTTCTACAAACTTCTGCACATTGTTATACCATGTGGCAAGCGCGCGTGTGTCAGGCACAGCCCACAGGTTGAAATGATTCATATTCTTTTCTGTGATAAGCTTCGGGGCTGTGGGCGCAAAGGCAAACATACCGGTGCCCGGGCGCTCTTCCAGCGAGCCGTCGTCGTTGATACGGGCGCCGTTGATGAACATCATGCCGGCCTTCTCCTCCAGCGTCATTTGGTGCAACAGATCGTCAATACGCTTTTCTATACTCTCGCGGGAATCCTCGTAGACATCACGTTTACCGTTTTTGTTAAGATCGCGATAGGGACCGCCAGAGTCGGAGCAGCCGGCAAGAAGCGATACGGTGACATAAAGCATGCATACCGTATTCAGATAAGATGGGTATTTCATGGATAAACAGATTGGTTTCGGTTGATAAGTACTTAATGTGTTAAGATAACACAATGGTGGATATTTCCTATCCTGCCCGGATACATTCCACTGTCCCAAAGAAGGAGACTGCCTTGTTTTAATAATGCTGTTTAATACACGATATTTGGACGATATGGACCGCGAAAAACAATTCAAGGACTTTCTGCGCAACGGTAACAGCACACACCTGCCACACATCTCGGTCGATTGTGTCATCTTCGGCTTTCATGACGACCAACTGAAGGTTCTCCTGCTGAAATGGAAGGAAGGAGGCCTGTGGTGTCTGCCCGGCGGCTTTGTAGAGCGAACCGAAGCTGTCGACGCCTCGGCTGTGCGGATACTCAAGGGCAGGACCGGCCTCGATGCGATCTTTCTCCAGCAATTTCACACATTTGGTGATCCCGACCGTGAGCGTAAGAAAGATCAGATGAAGATGCCCTACGGCGCCGTGCGGGGCAGTTGGCTATTGGACCGGTTCATCTCGATAGGCTATTATGCCCTGGTGGAATATTCGCGCGTAAATCCAAAACCGGATTGGCTTTCCGACGAGTGCCGCTGGCTGGATATACATTCGTTGCCCCGCCTGGTGCTTGACCACAGCAAGATCATAGCCAAAGCGCTCGATGCGTTGCGGGCTAGCCTGTATCATCACCCCGTGGGATATAATTTGCTCCCCGAAAAATTCACCATGCCGGAGCTGCAGCGGCTTTACGAAACGATTCTCGATAAGCCGCTCGATCGTCGCAATTTCCAGAAGAAAATGCTAAGCCTCGATGTGCTCGAACGTCTTAAAGAACGCAAAACCGGAGGCGCCCACAAAGCGCCCTATTACTACAGGTTCGACAAAAAGAAATATACACAGGCTATGAAGCAAGGCCTGCGCGTCGGATTCTGAAATATCGCTCTCGCTCTCCTCACCCACACTGATTTTTACTATAGGTTCGACAAAAAGAAATATATACAGGCCATGAAGCAAGGCCTGCATATCGGGTTCTGAGGTCTTTAAAGACAATATCGCTCTCGCACTTCGCACTCACACTGATTCCTAGGTGGGCTGCTGTTTTTTTTAGATATTGCCGTCACCTCTGCTAACTAAGAGTACAGATATATGAAGTCTAAACGTTTAATGTTTATCACGTTCCCCATCATCGTATTGATCGGGGTATACTTTCTTGGCCCCGCGCCTAAGCGCCCGGTATATTCAATGACCATGCCCACCGCGCCGGCCGGTGCGGCAGAGCTCGAAGCCTTCGTGGCCCAGGGCGAAGCAGCGCATAAGCTGAAACCGGGAAACGAAGCCGAGATCGTATGGAACGATAGCACACATACTAAAACTCCTTATGCCGTAGTATATCTGCACGGCTTCTCCGCCAGTAAAATGGAAGGTGACCCGGTGCACCGCCGCTTCGCCAAAACGTTCGGCTGTAACCTGTACCTGTCGCGTCTTGCCGACCACGGTATCGATACAACGGAAGCCCTGTATTATTTTACACCCGACCGCCTGTGGGAAAGTGCAAAACGCGCGCTGGCTATCGGTAAGCAACTCGGCAATAAGGTGATTATCATGAGCACGTCTACCGGCGGCACCCTGGCCCTCAGGCTGGCCGCTGAATATCCGGATGATGTTTACGCACTGATCAATATGTCGCCTAACATTGCTATCAATAACGGCGCCGCCTTTATATTGAACAACCCCTGGGGCCTGCAGATAGCGCGAAAAGTAACCGGCGGTAATAACCGTGTTACCGACGCAGATGAGGAAAGCGCCAAATATTGGAACAAGTCGTACAGAGTAGAAGCCATGGTGCAGCTGGAAGAGCTCGTGGAGACCAGTGCCACCCGTGAGATCTTCCAACGTGTAAAGCAACCTTCGCTTACATTATATTACTATAAGAACGAACAGGAGCAGGACCCTACGGTTAAAGTAAGCGCCATACTCGAGATGCACAAGGAGCTGGGCACACCCGCCGACATGAAGGAAGCCATAGCGATGCCCAACGCAGGTTCTCACGTGCTGGGCTGTCCGCTGTCCTCAAAAGATGTAGAAGGTGTATATGCCGCTACAGAACGCTTTGCGAAAGAAAAACTCAAGCTCGGTCAATAAATAATATCCGCCGAACAGATAGACACACCGCGAGGCCTACATGCGTGCCAGTACGCGCAGCAGATCTTCCGGAGTGTCTATACCGGTGGTTTCCGTATGGGTTTGCGCCGTGGCGATCCGGAAGCCGTTTTCCAGCCAGCGCAATTGCTCCAGCGACTCTGCACGCTCCAGCGACGATACCGGCAGTTGAGTAAGCTTCTGCAGAATGTCCGTCCGGTATGCGTACATGCCGATGTGTTTAAAGAAAGTATGTTTGCTCCGCCAGTCGGCGTCCGCGGTATTGCGGATATGTGGAACTGGCGAACGGCTGAAATACAAAGCCTCCTGCGCCTGGTTGATAACCACCTTTACGATATTGGAATTGAACAACAGCTCGTCGCTGTCGATAGCTTTGATAAGCGTGGCGATCTCGGTAACGCCGTTCAGCGCGGAGGCCAGCAGGTCTATCTGGTCGGGCTGAATAAACGGTTCGTCGCCCTGAATGTTGATGACATAGTCGAAGCTGCCCTTTTGAAGCGTAAGCGCCTCATAACACCGGTCCGTACCGCTCACGTGGTCTTCGCGCGTCATGCATACTTCGCCGCCAAAGCCCTGTACATGCTCGAATATGCCGGCATGATCGGTAGCCACCACAACACGGCTAAGGTTTGATGATTTCTTTGCCTGCTCGTATACCCGTTGTATCATCGACTTCCCCGCGATATCAACCAGCGGCTTGGCCGGGAAACGTGTTGAAGCATACCGTGCAGGAATAAGGCCTAATATAGTCATGAAGTAAAAATGTTAATGTGAACGATAAGGAGAAGCGCCAGCCGGGGGTATTTAGGATTGAACCGGTTTGACTTTCAGCGACGTGGTTTCCTCGCTTATAACTTCTACGGGTGTACCGCGCTCTATATACTCTCCGCGTGTAAAGGCGTCGTATACCTTCCCGTCGATCAGCACCTTGCCGCTGGGGCGTAGCACGGTCTGTGCAGTACCCATCCGGCCGATCATCGATTCCAGGCGGAAGCTGGCAGTATATCCCGCTGCCCGGGGCTGCGTTTCGCTCAGGATGATCGGGTTCATAGACCGCGAGTTTGAGAGCCGTGATGTTGCCACAAAGAACAGCACGATACTGCCTACCGCACCAACCATGACCACGGCAAATGCGCGAAGGATAGCGATGTAACTTACAAAGCCGAAGTCGAACGCATCGTTGTTCAGCATGATCAGCACCAGCGAGCCGAGCGTCAGTATAAGCCCCGTAATACCGGCTACACCAAAACCGGGAATCACAAAGATCTCAGCCGCGATAAATGCCACGCCGACAAAGAACACAATGATCTCCCAGTTCTCAGCAAGCCCGGTAAGGTAATACGGCACCAGGTAAAGGATAAGCGCTACAAGCGCGGCAAAGCCGGCAAACCCGAGCCCGGGCGCCTGCATCTCGAAATAGATTCCCGCCAGGATGATGAGGATCAGGATGCCGCTTATAAACGGGTTCAGAAAAATATTCACAACCCGGTCCGAAAAGCTCAGCTCGTAGCGGCTCAGGTTATAATCCGTTACGTGGTTGCGTTTCAGAATGTCTTCTACCGAAGTGACGATGCCCTCGCAATAGCCGTAGCGCACGGCCTCAGACGACGAGAACGTGAGCACACGCCCTTCTTCCTTGATCGAATCGATCTTGATGCGCTCGTCAACCATGCCTTCGGCGATGTGAGGGTCGCGGCCATGTTTCTCCGCGGTAGCCCGCATGATCGAGCGCATATACGATTGATACTTGTCCGGAAGTGGCTGTCCGCTGCCATCCACAACGGTGGCCGCCCCGATGCTCGCGCCCGAAACCATATATATACTATCGCAGGCGAGAGATATCAACGCGCCGGCGGAGGCAGCATCCGAATTGATGAAGACCCAGATGGGCTTTTTAAAACTCCCCAATTTGTCAACAATATCCTTCGCATCGGTGAGCACACCGCCATAGGTATCCATGTCGATCACCACTACGTCGGCCCCCGCTTTTTCCGCGTGGGCAATCCCCAGCTCCACATAGCGCGTCATACGAGTATCGATCTCGTCGCGGATCTCCAGAACGACAACGTTTTTCTTTTGAGCCCACGCCGGAACCGCAAGCGTAACGCCGAGCAGGAGACTGAACAATAGCTTCTTCATAATTTCTAAAATAAACGGTACTGGTAGGGTATACGGGTAATCCACTTCGCCGGCCGCAGTTTTCGGGTGTTTTACAGTCGCCGCACACCGGAATGGTTTACATTTGCCCTAAAATTAAAAGGAAACAGGTTGCCGGGCGGAATAGCGATAAACTTTTCTCATACATTCGGCGGTATGGTATGGAACCTGGTAGCTGTGCCCGGCCAGCCGGTGCTGCTGCTGGAAGTGCGCGACCAGGAGGCGAAAAAGGTATCGTTCTCCGCGCTGAATTTCCAGGCTAATACGTTTCTATGGCGCGATCGTACCCTGGAAGAGCCCTGGTGGGTTAACCTCAGCGCGGCCGCAACAAGCGAAATACTGTTTACCGTATACACCGATACCAACAACCCCGATAAAAAAAGCGTGGTTGCCTGCGCGCTGCAGGACCTTGGCATACGCTGGTGGAAAAACGACTTCTCGGTGCTTGCCGTACGGAATAACCGCGTATGGGGAGTGTCGTCGAAAATAAATTCAAAAGAGGAAGTTTTGGATGTTCATTCGGGCCTGCCTGTAACAGATGAACAATTTGATCCCAGAGCCTTGAGCGAATCTTCTGGAATTGTCAGACCGGTACAGTATACCGAAGGCACTCCGTACTTCGATACGGTAAAAACATTTTTAGAGCGGCAGCTAAATTTAACAGCCGTTACAGCGTTAGAGTACCTGGAGCATAATGGTATGATCTTTATCTCCTGCTATACGGCAAACACCGATACGCTTGAGAACCATTGGATCGCCCTCGATGCCGAAGGTCACGCGCTGGCAACAGAGAATTTAAGTACGGGTTTGAAAGGAATCGGCCTCGATACTTTTTTCATCCTTGGAGGTTGCGTATTTTTCGTGAAGAATAAAGTAGAGTTGGTTAGTTACAAATTTTTATGATTGCTGAACTGATAATAGCGGGTGCTTCATTTTTTTCCCCGCAGCTAACACGTGATTCGCTCGGTATTGAAACCGTAAACGGAAAGGTCTTTGTAATTCACAAGGTGAGTGAAAAAGAAACTTTGTTCGCTATATCCAAACGCTACGGCTCTACCGTAGATGCCATACTACAGACCAATCCCAATATATCCAGCAGCAGCCTTGAGGTTGGCCAGATACTGAAAGTCCCGTATACACGGCCGTTAACAACCGGCACCGCGAAGAGCACGCCCAGAACGACAGGTGCAACAGCTACTCACAAAGTGGCAGCCAAAGAAACGATGTTCTCCATCGCGCAGAAGTACAGTATCTCAGTGGATGAGCTGAAACAATGGAATCATCTTACCGATAATACGTTATCCATAGGCCAGGAGCTCGTGGTCCGCAGACCCACAGGCACAACGCCCGTGACCACCACACCAAAAAATACACAACCCGTAACGACCGGCGCTAAAAAAACGGAAACGCATACCGTAGCGGCCGGGGAAACACTGTTCTCCATAGCGAGACAATATAATATCAGCGTTGGGCAGGTCCGCAGCTGGAACCCCTCACTCCAGAACGACGAGCTGCAGGTTGGCCAGACTATTCGGGTGGCAGAATCCGGAAAGACCGAAACAGCGCGCCAGGACGTAACGACCACCACCACGCCAACGGTTAAACCCAGCGTAACCGAAACGAAACCCGTCACCACTGAAAAACAGCCGGACGTAGTTAAAACACCCGTAACCACTACTCACGACAAGCCGGCAGAGACCACTACCAGACCTCCGGCCACCGAAACGATCCGCATCTCAGAATCTGTTAAGAACAGCGACGAGATCCTTGAATCAGGCCTCGCCGAGCTGATCGAAGGAACCGAAGGCAACCGCAAGTATCTCGCCCTGCACCGTACCGCCCCCGCCGGCACGATCCTGAAGGTGCGTAACGAAATGAACAACCGCGAGGTGTTCGTCCGCGTGATGGGCAAGCTTCCTGATACCGGCTCCACCGACAAGGTAGTGATCCGCATCTCCAAATCCGCCTACGACAGACTCGGCGCCATCGACCCCAAATTCCGTGTAGAAGTAACCTACTA
>Ga0247764_1000160_pt1 | contig 24379 bp, 21 predicted proteins | sample UWRJL051202B4_FD_179932 | JGI IMG/M metagenome (GOLD analysis project Ga0247764, IMG submission 179932) | Plant litter microbial communities from Arlington Agricultural Research Station in Wisconsin, United States - UWRJ-L051-202B-4 | ecosystem: Environmental > Terrestrial > Plant litter >...
GCGACTGGCGAACCTGGTTGATGAGGTAACGGGTCAGCGGTATGTTATCGATACCCGCGGCCATCATCGGCAATATATTGTCGTGTTTGATAGACTTGATAAGATCGAGATACGATCCTTCCTTGAGGAACTTGGTGGAGAAGCCTGCATAAGGTCCGAACAGCAGCGCCTTCTCGCCATTGATGATACGGGAGTCAAGGTGAGGTACTGACATCGGAGGCGAACCTACTGATGCCTTACCATATACCTTAGCATAGTGTTTCTCGATGATGTCAGGGTTCGTGCACTTGAGCCACTGGCCACTTACGGGGAAACCGCCAAAGCCTCTTCCTTCCGGTATATCGGATTTCTCCAACAGGCTCAGCGAGCCGCCGCCGGCACCGATGAATACGAACCTGGTTTTTACTTTACGTTTTTCGCCAGTCTCGCGGTCTTTCACTTTTATGCGCCAGGTACCGTCGTCGCGGCGTTTCAGGTCGCGTACTTCGTAATTGAAATACATTTTCACGCCGTCCATTGCCTTGAGGCGATTGAACATGCAGCGGGTAAGCGCACCGAAGTTCACATCGGTACCCAGGTCCATGCGGGTAGCGGCTACTTTTTCGTCGGGCTTACGGTTCTCCATTACCAAAGGCATCCACTCGCCCAGCACAGCCGGGTCTTCCGAGTATTTCATGCCTTTGAAGAGTGTATTGGATTGAAGCGCTTCGAAGCGCTTATGGAGATAGTCTACATTCTCATCGCCCCATACAAAGCTGATGTGGGGGATGCTGTTTATAAAAGTCTCGGGGAGTTCTATGCCCTCGCGCTGGATGAGGTATGACCAGAACTGTTTCGATATTTCGAACGACTCGGCGATCTTTACTGCTTTAGAAATATCAACGGAGCCATCGGCCTTTTGAGGAGTATAGTTCAACTCACAAAATGCCGAGTGTCCTGTGCCGGCGTTGTTCCAGGCGTCAGAACTTTCTGCTGCGGCTACATCAAGCCGCTCATAAATCTCGATGGTGATTCCGGGTTGCAACTCTTTCAGCAGCATACCCAGCGTTGCGCTCATTATCCCTGCTCCGACTAAGATTACGTCCGGATTGGTCTCTGATGAATTAACACTCTGGCCCATAGCTATATCAGTTTATACGACTCAAGACTAAATTCTCAGGGGACAAATATCCGGTAAAATTCAATGCCGATTACTATCTGTTTATAGATGACGACATACAAACCGCGTAATTTTTTACCCTGGATCATGACATTTCGCTATGTTATTTTCATAGCATGGCATGAACTTGCATCAGGCAACTCTGTTGACACTACGGTAGGCGTAGACAAAAACCTTCCGGACACGATTGCGTAAACAGCTATTAACTTTTGCAAACCGACAAACTAACATCCGGCGCGGATGTATGGTTCCTAAAGGAAGTTATTAAAGAGTTTTACAGATTTTTTCGCAATCGTATCGACTGCCGATTGAAAGAAGTTATTAAAGCGCCTTACGGATCTTTTCTGCCGTGGCGGCGAGCTGCTCCTTGGATTGGGTCAGCCTGGGGTGAGTGAAGCTTATATCGTCCGCATGATTGAGCGGAACGAGGTGTACGTGGGTGTGAGGCACTTCAAGTCCGACAACGGTTACGCCTACACGTAAACAGGGTATCGCCTCACGGATACCGACAGCTACTTTTTTAGAGAATAGTATCAAACCCTCGAGCGTTGAATCATCGAGGTCGAAGATATAGTCCACTTCTTTTTTGGGCACTACCAGCACATGGCCTTCGACAAGAGGTGTGATGTCGAGAAAAGCGATGTATTGATCGTCTTCGGCAACCGTAAAGGAAGGTATCTCGCGGTTGATGATACGGGTGAAGATGGACGCCATAGCTTACGCGCCGATTTCAACGATCTCGAACTCCATTTCTCCGGCAGGGGTCTTGATCTTGGCTGTCTCGCCTTTCTTCTTGCCCAGCAGGCCTTTGCCTATAGGCGACATCGTAGAGATCTTACCGGTCTTAAGATCGGCTTCTTCCTCGGTCACCAGCATATAGGTTACTGATGCACCGTTCTTTTTGTTCTTTATAGTAACCTTGGAAAGGATAGACACTTTGGATGTGTCGATATTGTTTTCATCAAGCAGACGGGCGCTGGAGAGCAGATCTTCCATCTGGGCGATCTTAGCTTCCAAAAGTCCCTGAGCGTCTTTAGCGGCGTCGTATTCAGCGTTCTCACTCAAATCTCCCTTGTCACGCGCCTCGGCGATCTGCCGTGCGATATCCGCCCGGCCCTTGGATTTCAGTTCGTTAAGCTCGTTCTTCAATTTTTCCAACCCGTCCTTGGTATAGTACGACACTTTCTTGCTCATAACCCTTGGTTAAATCTGTGTTTAAATAATAATGATCAGCACTGATCAAAAAAAAGAAACAACGGCCTCCCTTTGGGGAGGCCGTTGCTACAGGTCAAAGATAGTACTTTATTTTCTTAATACAAAAATTACGTTCCCACAAGCTCCGGCAGGTTGGTTTTGATCTGCTGGAGGATCTCATCATCGAATTTCGCCAGGTATAACGTCTTTACTTTAGCCAGCTGCTCTACGGTAAGGCCTTTGGCTCCCCGCAGGTCTGCCTTATACAGGCTCGCATTCTCGAAATCAGCCCCCATTACATAACAGTTCTGAAGATTCGCTTCCATCAGAAAGGCGTTATTGAAATTAGCCTTGATCAGAAAAGCGTTCTCGAAGTTGGCTTTGATCAGAAATGCATCCTTGAAGTTCGCGCCGCTGGCATATGCCCCGGTGAGGTTCGCCTGGTTGAGGTTGGAGTTCTCGAAATTGGTCTGGTTAAGGCGGGCGTTCTCGAGGTTTGTCTCTATAAGCGATGACTGGGCCACGTTAGCCGAGTTGAGGTTCGAGCCCGAAAGATTTACATAGTTGAGGTTGGTGCGTGGCAGGTAGCAGTTTACAAGATTGAGCTCGTAAATATCATGGCGGTTAAGACGCTTGATGTTACCCACCGTACGGAACGCAGCTTCTTCAGATTCCCACAAACGAAAGTCGTCTATCTCATCCTTATAGGTACGTATGCGCTGGCGGGTCTCGCCGTTCTTGTTGAGCCAGAAGATGAGGATACCGATTACGGCAATGTCGAATATCATACCGTGAGCTTCGGCCAGTACCTGTTGTATGAACGAATCGAAGTCGCGGAGATAGTAACGAAGACTGAGGCTGAGTACGATAATGGTAACGATAAGCAGAACCAGTGAGGACGTGAGCAAAGGCTTTTCAATTATAGAATTGAAGAGTTCGCTTATTTTTTTCATTCGCTTGTCCAGAAAACGCATAGGGTTGTTCTGATTGCAATAATCAAATTACAAATTAAAAGCGTAAGGTTCCAGCTATAACGCCTTGATTTTGGTCACCAAAGCTACGTTAATTTTAACATGAGATTCAAACGTCCAGCCCGCAATGTGGGGGGTGAATATTACATTGGACCGTTCGCGCAATGAATTGAAAGCCTGCTCCTGTTCGGCGGTAAACGTCTTGAGCTTTTCATTCTCCAGCACATCGAGCACCGCACCACGCACACGGCTATCGTCCATCGCCCTGACGAGATCCGTTAACGACACAATCTCGCCACGGGCACTGTTTACAAGTATAATCGACTTGCGGAAGCGCTTCAAAAAACTATCCTCCACGAGGCGACGTGTCTCCGCGGTAAGCGGAATGTGCAAGCTTAGTATATCAGCTTCGGCATACAGCTCATCCATGGTGGCTTCGCGGCATACGGCATCCGAGAAACCGGTTTTATACTTATCATACGCCAAAACATTACATCCGAACCCGGAGAGCCGCCGGGCAAACGAATGACCCATGTTGCCATAGCCGATAATGCCCACCGTCTTGCCCATTATCTCCTCGCCCCGGTTCTCCTCGCGCAGCCAAACCTTGTTACGCACCTCGCGGTCGGCACGCGGTATGTTACGCATAAGGCTCAGTAACGCTCCTACCGCGTACTCACCCACGGCGTCGCGGTTGCCTTCTGAAGCATGGAGCACGTGTATGCCCCTGCCCTCAAGATAGTCGAGATCCAGGTTGTCGAGACCGGCGCCTGCACGGCCGATGAACTTTACGGTAGGTGCATCGCCCAGCAGGTCACCATCGATAATCGTTTTACTGCGCACAATAAGCCCATCGTATCCGACGTGCTGCTGACGCACCTCGTCGCGGGTAATATCCGGCTTATACGTTACCTCCCAGCCGATTTCCTTTAGCATCGGAAACAGGCTCTCATGCATAGGGTCGATAACCAAACACTTCAAAGCTGCCATCAGAGAAAAATATGGATCGTGAAGAAATACAGGGTCAGTCCCAACAGGTCGTTGGTAGTCGTTATAAAAGGGCCCGCGGCCAGCGCAGGGTTAAATCCAAACCGGTTTAATATAAGCGGTGTCAGCGTACCGATGAACGATGCGAAGATCACCACGCTGAACAATGCCAGCGATACGATAAGCGAGAGATGATACTCACGGAACAGCAACACGTTGGCACCGAATACAAGCACGGAAAGAAAGAAGCCATTCAATATGGCTACAAAAAACACTTTCACCAGGCGTTTCCATAAGCCTTCGTCTACAAAGTCGGGATTTGCAAGCGACTGCACGATGAGCGATGACGATTGTATGCCGACGTTGCCGCCCGTTGCCTGGATAAGTGGTGTGAAGAATGCTATCGCGGTGAGGCGTGCCAGCTCGGCTTCGAAGAGCCCCATGAACTTGGCATTCATCAGCCCACCGGCTATACCGATCAGCAACCACGGCAGGCGCGCACGTGTATTGCGCCATACGCTGTCGTCTTCCTCCACGTCCTCGCTGATACCGGCCATGATCTGGCGTTCCTCTTCGGCCTGCTCGGTGATCACGTCCACCACGTCGTCGATCGTAATGCGCCCTACCAATTGCCCCTTCACATTTACCACGGGCACAGACTCGAGGTCGTATTTACGCATGATCTCGGCCACTTCCCAGTCTTCCAGGTAGGTCTCCACGCAAACTATATCGCGCTCATAAATATCGGCTACTATCTTACGCGCATCGGAGATGATCAGGTCCTGCAGGGCTACCTTACCCAACAGCTTATCCTCAGCGTCTACTACATACACCTGGTAAAACTTCGATACATTCTCGGCCTGCTTGCGAATCTCTTCAACGCACTGCACCACCGTCCAGTGTACACGGCATTTGATCAGCTCTTTGGCCATCAGGCCGCCGGCCACGTTGGCTTCGTAGCGAAGCAGCTCGGTTACCTGCATGCGCAGCTCGCTGTCCAGGCCGGCCAGCACTTCTTCGCGGTCTTTTATAGGCAGCTCGTGCAGAATATCGGCGGCATCATCCGAAGCGAGATGATTGAGCAATATGATGATCTCTGCCGAGGTATAAGCTTTCAGGAAGTTCTTGCGCGTATCGGGATAAAGTCCGTTGACGATTTCAGACTGGAGCTCTACGGGGAAAAGATCGAGTACATATTTCCCTTCGTCAGTGGTAAATTCGTATAGCAGGGCCGTTACGTCGGCCGCTTTTACAGAGTCGAGCGTTTTTCGTATGAAGTCCGTTTCGCCGTTATCCAGCGCCTCCTGGAAGCGGTCGCGGAATTCCTTGGTCATTTCAAACTCAACCCATTGCTGCTGTTGCTGCTCCACGACGTTGCTCAATTACATTGGTAAGATATACAAAAGACTCTACCGGAAGCTGCTCAGCCCTAAGGTTGAGCATTTTCTCGAGAGAGTCTCCGTCCGGTGGCTCCTGCCCTGCCGGGGCTGGCAAAATTAGATTTTTTAAGGCGTTGCGCAAGGTCTTACGACGCATATTGAACCCTGCCTTTACCACCTGCACAAACAGTTGTTCATTGCACTCCAGGCGGGTCGTATCGTTACGCCTTAACCGGATCACAGCAGACATCACCTTTGGCGGCGGCGTAAATACTCCCGGCGATACCTTGAATAAATAGTCAATATGAAAATAGGCCTGCAGCAATACGCTAAGGATACCATAAGTCTTACTACCGGGCTTTTCGGCAATTCGATCAGCCACTTCCTTTTGAAGCATGCATACCACCTGGTCTACCTGATTACGACACTCCAGCACGCGAAAGAAGATCTGCGAAGATATGTTGTATGGAAAGTTGCCGATAACCGAGAACGTTCCGGGGAAGATGCCTGGCAGATCGAGATCGAGGAAGTCGCCGCTGATGATCCTGTCGCCCAACTGCGGATAGTGCTTTTGAAGATAGCGCACAGAATCGCGGTCGATCTCGATAAGGCGCAGGTCGGTATCAGGCTTTGCAACAAGGAACTTTGTAAGCACACCCATACCCGGGCCGATCTCGAGCACGGGATTTGGACCGGGCAGTAGCGAGTCTACGATACGCTGTGCTACGTGTTGATCGTGCAGGAAGTGCTGACCCAACGATTTCTTTGGCCTTACTTTATCTGTTTGTGGACGCATAAAGCCCTAAAAGTACGGAAAGTCGGAAAGTCTGGAAGTCCCATTTTTCCACTTTCGGACTTATTTGTTAAATCGCAGTGAATTAATTGTAACGAATGACCCCTGCACAAAAACCCCGCGTCGGTATTACACTCGGCGACATGAACGGCATCGGCCCTGAAGTGGTGATCAAAGCCCTTGCTGATACCCGGATGCTTTCGCTGATAACCCCGGTGATCTATGGCTCAGCGAAAGTTGTGGCTTTTTACAAGAAGCAGCTCAACATCGAAGAGTTCAACTACAGCCAGGTCAGAAACAAGGGTCAGTTCGCTCCAAAGACCATAAACGTCATCAATTGCTGGGAAGACACCCTGGAGATCATGCCCGGCAAAGCCTCACGTGAATCGGGCAGGGCAGCGTTCCTGGCCATCAGGCAGGCATGCGAAGAGCTCAAAGAGGGCATGATCGATGCGCTCGTAACCGGGCCGATCGATAAAAGCTCCATCCACCACGACGAGTTCCCCTTCAAAGGGCACACCGAATACCTGACCAATTTCTTTGGCGGCGAGAGCATCATGCTAATGGTGCATGATACGCTGCGTGTGGGTGTAGTTACTGAGCATATACCCGTAAAAGACGTGGCCGCTAGCATTACCCGCGAAAAGATAGAAGCCAAACTGCGCCTGCTGGAGGCTTCGCTCCGTAAAGATTTCGGCATTCTGAAACCACGTATCGCTGTACTGGGGCTCAATCCTCATGCAGGCGACAGCGGGCTGATCGGCCAGGAAGATGAGCAGATCATTAAGCCGCTGGTCAACGACTTAAAAAATAAGGGGAAACTTATCTACGGTCCCTTCCCCGCCGACGGCCTTTTCGGATCGGGCAATTATTCGCGCTACGACGCGATCCTGGCCATGTATCACGATCAGGGACTGGTTCCTTTCAAGGTAATAGCCTTTGAAAACGGCGTAAACTTTACCGCAGGGCTTCCGTTCGTACGCACCTCGCCTGACCATGGAACTGCTTATGCGATAGCGGGTAAGAACCAGGCCAGCGAATCGTCATTGCGGGAAGCTATCTATAAAGCGGTCGATATTTTTAAGCACCGTAACGAACCATCTACAGAAAAATAACCTTACCTGGATAGGCCATTAATACCATTCGACCGCAGGTATGCGGAGGATTGGCATTAATGTTTATATTTGACTTGAAGCATTTGTTGAGATAACTTAGGCCTTCAAGCTGTGGGCTATTGAGTTTATTTCATAGCCCGCTCAAAATCCTCAGAGGCAATGGACATTGTTACCAAGAAGCAATTAAACATACTCATCCAGCTTGCGGAAGCCGATAAACACTTCGCCAAAATTGAGCGCGAGTTGATTTTCAAGATCGCCAGGGACCGGAACTTCCCGGAAGGTGACGTTTTGGAGCTCATCCGAAACCCGGAGCCGATCGATTCGCTCGGGGCATTGTCGCTGGACCAGAAGTTCGAATACCTGTGGTCGGCTATCGAGCTGGTGTTTGTCGATCAGAACGTATTCGAAAGCGAGATCATCTTTTGCAAGAACATCGCCATCAAGCTGGGCTTCCGGAAGGGAATCATCGACTATATTATTGACAACTACGGAAAGCAAACCCGCGAGCATTTCAGGGTTACAGCGCTGAAAGAGTTTATCTGAGGGCTCTTCACGCTAAAACATACGACACGTAAAGCCTTTAATTTGCGTCAAAAAAGCGCATTTCATGCCATTTCTGGCAAATTCTCTGCACAAGCGTGCAATTTCTAATTAAAAAACCTAAATTTGCCGACTAATTTTTAAACGCCCATTGGGTACGCTTATGGGGGCTTACAGTATTAATATCGTTGGACTGAGTAACAATGCACACCAATTCGATTACGACTTTGGTGACGAGTTTTTCAGACAATACGGAACCGGCCTGATTGAAAAAGGACGCTTCCATGCCGATGTTGAGTTGAATAAGCATGAAACGTTCATTGAGGTCGACTTTAAGATCGAAGGAACAGCTACCCTGATATGCGACAGGAGCATGGAACCGTTCGAGTTTCCGATAAAGAACCGCCACAAGGTTGTTTTTAAATTCGGAGATCGTGACGAAGAGCTTACGGATGAGATCATAATGATACACCGTGATACCGTGACCCTGGAGCTGGGACAATACCTGTACGAGTTTATCGGACTGGATGTTCCAATGAAAAAGCTTCACCCTCGTTTTAAAGACGAGGATGCAGGCGATGACGAAGCCTCAGAAGGCAAGATTGTTTATTCTTCGGGAGGAGACTCAACAGAGGACGATTCCGGGGACGAAAACATTGACCCTCGGTGGAATATTTTGAAGAAATTAAAATAAAACTGTTTTAGACTATGCCGAATCCGAAACGCAAAACCTCGAAAACCCGGAGAGATAAGAGAAGAACGCACTACAAAGCTACAGCCAAGCAATTGACAGTATGCCCCACTACCGGAGAACACCACTTACCGCACCGCGCTTTCTGGCTTGAAGGCAAACTTTACTACAACGGTAAAGTTGTGATGGAAAAAGAAGTTCTGGCGTAATGGCATGAACCGGGCTGATCTCGAAACCTTTCAGAATACTGGAACAGAAAGCCGGAAGGCTCGAATCGGGAATCCGCAGCCCGCGGAATGTATCACGCTCAGGATGATATATTAGAATTTTATTAAACGCTCGATGGATAGTTGACATCGGGCTTTTTCTTTTTATGGCTGTCTTTGCGAAACATACATTCGCAAGGCCGCCGACAGAAACATAATACCAACGTATGACAAAGATCAGAGCAGCGATTACTGGTGTAGGCGGATATGTTCCCGACTATGTTCTTACCAATCAGGAGCTCGAAACCATGGTAGAGACCTCTGACGAGTGGATAACCTCGCGCACCGGCATCAAGGAACGAAGAATCCTGAAGGGCGAGAACAAAGGCGTTTCCGTACTCGGTATAGAGGCTGCAAAGAACATGATTGCTAAAACAGGTATAGATCCGAAAGAGATCGACCTGGTTATTTTTGCTACCGTAACGGCCGATATGACATTTCCCGCCACGGCAAACATTGTGGCAACGGCTATTGGCGCTGTAAACGCCTTCAGCTACGACATGGGAGCTGCCTGCTCCGGCTTTCTCTACGGCCTGGCAACAGGCGCCGCCTTCGTACAGTCCGGCATGTATAAAAAAGTAGTGGTGATCGGAGGCGATAAAATGTCGTCCATCATGGACTATTCAGACCGCACTACCTGCATCATCTTTGGCGATGGCGCCGGCTGCGTACTGATCGAGCCCACTACCGAAGATGTAGGCGTGATGGATTCTATTCTGAAGAGCGATGGCGGTGGCGAGCAATATCTGCACATGAAGGCGGGTGGCAGCCGTATACCGGCATCACACGCTACGGTAGATGCGCGTCAGCACTTCGTATACCAGGAAGGTTCTGCGGTATTCAAGTTTGCCGTGACCAACATGGCCGACGTATCGGCACAAGTGGCCGAACGCAACAACCTCAACGCCGATAATATCACCTGGCTGGTGCCTCACCAGGCTAACAAACGCATTATCGATGCAACCGCGCAACGCGTAGGCATAACCGATGATAAGGTAATGATGAACATCGAGCGGTATGGCAATACTACCGCCGGCACAATCCCACTGCTGTTGTGGGATTACGAGAAGAGATTGAAAAAAGGAGACAACCTTATCCTGGCAGCCTTCGGTGGTGGCTTCACCTGGGGCGCCGTGTACATCAAATGGGCCTACGATAGCAAATAATGACAAATCCTGCCGTTCCTCCTGTCCTTCCTCAAATACGCGGGAAGTACGGGAAAAGAGGCAGGTATTGTCTTTTTTTAATTGATTCGTAACTTAACGACCTAAATTTTTATAATGGCAACTGTATCTGATCTGAGCAAAGGCAACTATATGCGCTATAACGGCGAAGTTGTGCAAGTAGAAGAATTGCAACACCGCACCCCCGGCAACCTGCGTGCATTCTACCAAATCAAAATGCGTAACGTGCGCAATGGCAAAGTGGCTGAAAACCGCTTCCGCCCAGGCGAGGACGTAGAGATACTCAGGGTAGAGACAAAAGAATATCAGTACCTGTACGCTGACGGCGAGAGCCTTGTATGCATGGACAACGAAACGTTTGACCAGGTATACATAGACAGAGTATTACTCGGTGATTCGGTAAACTATATAAAAGAAGGCGTTACGTTGTTGATAGCTTTTGAGAACGGTACCAACCCTATCACGGCAGAACCACCTTCGCACGTTACATTCGAAATACAATACACCGAGCCTGGCATTGCCGGCGATACTGCTACCCGTACACTGAAGCCCGCCACGCTGGAAAACGGCGTCGAAGTTCGTGTACCGCTCTTCGTTAACACTGGCGAAAAGGTAAAAGTAGACACCCGCACCGGCGAATATATTGAACGCGTTAAAGAATAATACAGGACGACATGAGCAAATCCATTTCCAAATCATCCGCTAAAACAGCTAAAAAAGAAGTGAAACCCTCGCGTCCAGCAGCCGAGACGGTATCCAACCAACCAGCAATGAAAACAGCCGAAATACGAGACCTTATCGACTTCATTTCCAAGTCTGGCCTCAATGAAGTAAACATTGAAACCAGCGAACTGAAGCTCCAGGTAAAACGCGAGCCAGATCAGAAACTATTCAAATCAGCCGCACCGGCTATCGCCGCTGCACCGGTAGCCACCGCAGCTCCCGCCGTTGCTCCTGTTGCAGCAGCACAAGCTCCGAAGGCAGAAGCTCCCGCAGCTTCAGGCAAGAAGACTGTAGAAATAAAATCGCCTATGATCGGTACCTTCTACCGCTCTGGCAGCCCCGACACTCCTCCATTTGTATCGGTTGGCGACAAGATCACCAAAGGACAGACTGTTTGCATCATCGAAGCAATGAAGCTGTTCAACGAAATCGAATCTGAAGTTTCCGGGACCATCGTGAAAGCAATGGTCGAGAACTCCACACCGGTAGAATACGACCAGGTGTTGTTTGTTGTCGAACCGGATTAATATAGTATAACGGACAGATACACCACAAAAGCAATGCATCGTGGTGTATCTTCCCTCCTCTCCATTTCATAAATCCCTACGCTATACCATTGGTCCTACGCAGGAATTTTTGTTTAATTAAAACTGACATCTGTGTTTAAGAAAATACTTATCGCAAATCGCGGCGAAATTGCCTTACGTGTCATCAGGACCTGTAAGGAAATGGGTATAAAAACCGTAGCGGTATATTCTACGGCTGACCGCGAGAGCCTTCACGTACGCTTTGCCGATGAGGCAGTGTGCATTGGCGACGCTCCCAGCAAAGACTCGTACCTCAACATCCCCCGCATAATCTCGGCAGCGGAAATAACCAACGCCGACGCTATACATCCCGGTTACGGCTTCCTGTCAGAACGCGCTGAGTTCTCGGCCATCTGCCACGAATACGGAATCAAATTCATCGGACCAACACCCGCCATGATCAACGCAATGGGCGATAAGTCCACCGCGAAAGACACCATGAAAAAAGCCGGCGTACCGACGATCCCCGGATCAGAAGGTTTGCTAAGCTCTATCGAAGAAGGCATAACGCTGGCCGAAGAAATGGGCTATCCCGTGATCATAAAAGCTACTGCCGGTGGTGGCGGTAAAGGGATGCGTATCATAAACGACTCGTCTGAGTTCAAGAAGGCATGGGACGACGCGAAACGCGAAGCCGGTGCATCTTTCGGTAACGACGGCCTGTACCTGGAGAAATTCATTGAAGAGCCCCGCCACATCGAAATACAGATCGTAGGCGACCAATACGGCAAAGTATGCCACCTTTCGGAACGCGATTGCTCCGTGCAGCGCAGACACCAGAAGCTGGTAGAAGAAACCCCTTCGCCTATCGTAAGCCAGGAGCTGCGTGAACGAATGGGCGAAGCTGCCATCAAAGGTGCAAAAGCTATCAACTACGAAGGCGCCGGAACCATCGAGTTCCTCGTGGACAAGCACGGCAAGTTCTACTTCATGGAAATGAACACCCGTATACAGGTAGAGCACCCGATAACAGAAGAAGTAACCGACTACGACCTGATCAAAGAACAGATCAAGGTAGCTGCCGGCGTACCGATCTCAGGCACAAACTACTTCCCTAACCTGTATGCCATGGAGTGCCGTATAAACGCGGAAGATCCTGCCAACGGTTTCAGACCGTCACCAGGTAAGATTCTGAATCTGCACCTGCCCGGCGGACATGGCGTGCGTGTAGACAGCCACGTATATGCAGGCTACACCATCCCGCCCAACTACGACTCGATGATCGCCAAGCTTATCGTAAGCGGACAGTCGCGTGAGGATGTGATAACACGTATGAAGCGTGCGTTGAGCGAATTTGTGATCGAAGGTGTGAAGACCACCATACCGTTCCACCTGGCACTGATGGACAATGCCATCTTCCGCTCAGGAAAGTTCACAACCAAATTCCTCGAAACGTCATTTGATTTCTCTGTTCTCGAAAAGAATGGTAAATAGATCTGTAACCCTCCCGACAATCGGGGGACGGTAACGATTTAACTCACCACTCATATAACCTAATAGCAAAGGATACCATTTTCGGTATCCTTTTTTTGTTTTTGGATATATTACCGCTCCATAAAACAAACAAAGTATGGCCGGAGCACTGAAAACAGAAATGAAATTCTGAAATTCAGTTTTCCAGACAAACGTGGTTTGTTTGCGTAACCTAAACCCAAAAACCTTGAAAAGAAGAGATTTTGTTCAGCTGGCAGGATTAGGTATCGGCGGTTTGCTGCTGCCTTTCCAAAGCTCAGGCCGATCGGTATCGGTTGAAGAGCTCCTGGAGAACCCGCTCCTTGCCGATCAGAAAAAACAGCTTGCCGATATAGCGCTCAATACCGCCAAAGCATCCGGCGCCACGTACGTCGACGTCCGCATCGGTCGCTACCTCAACCAGTTCATCAGTACACGCGAGAATAAAGTACAGGGCATTGAAAGCAGCGAATCGTTCGGCTGCGGTGTGCGCGTTATTGTAAACGGTACATGGGGCTTTGCCGCGACTAACACGGTTACGGAAGCCGGAATACGCAAGGCTACACAAAGCGCCGTGGCGATTGCCAAAGCAAACTCAAAATTCCAGAAGGAGCCCGTAAAACTTGCTCCCGTGCAGGGATACGGCGAAGTAAGCTGGAAAACCCCTATACAAAAGAATGCCTTTGAAATACCCGTATCCGAAAAGGTAGACCTGCTGCTTCGCGCTAACGCCGCCGCGCTCCAGAACGGCGCCACGTTTGCCAACTCCAACCTGTTTATGATCAACGAGCAGAAGTATTTCGCTTCGTCAGAAGGCTCGTATATCGATCAGGATGTACACCGCATATGGCCTACGTTTACCGTATCGGTAACAGACAAAGCCTCGGGTAAATTCAAGTCCCGCCAGGCGCTCAGCGCACCGATGGGTATGGGCTATGAATATATGGTGCCCAAGGCCGAAGACAAGCTACAGGGCCCCGCGGGCATGACGCTCTATCGCAACAGCTACGATATCGTGGAAGACGCTACAATGGCCGCCAAACAGGCCAAAGAAATGATCACCGCCAAATCCGTAGAGCCAGGCAAATACGACCTCGTACTCGAGCCCAACCACCTGGGTCTGACAATACACGAATCTGTAGGCCACCCGTTGGAGCTGGACCGTATTCTCGGTTATGAGGCCAACTACGCCGGCACCAGCTTTGCCTCCCTGGAAAAGCTCAAGTCGGGCACATTCAACTACGGTAGTAAGATCGTAAATATCTTTGCAGACAAGACACAACCGGGCTCACTGGGCGCAGTAGGTTATGACGACGAAGGCGTGAAGTGCAAACGCTGGGATCTGATAAAAGACGGCATACTCGTTAACTTCGAGGCTATCCGCGACCAGGTGCACATACTGGGACAGAACGAGTCGCACGGCTGCTGCTATGCACAGAGCTGGAGCGATGTACAGTTTCAGCGTATGCCCAATGTATCGCTCGCGCCAGGCAAGGAGCCTTACTCCAGCGCGCAGATGATCAAGGATGTAGAGAAGGGTATCTTCATCGCAGGACGCGGCTCATATTCGATCGATCAGCAGCGCTACAACTTCCAGTTCGGCGGCACCGTGTTCTACGAGATCAAGGACGGACAGATTGCCGGTATGCTGAACGATGTGGCCTACCAGGCCAACACCAAAGAGTTCTGGAACTCGTGCGTGAAGATCTGCGACGAAAAGGATTATCGTTTATTCGGATCGTTCTTCGACGGCAAAGGACAGCCCTCGCAGGTGAGCGCTGTATCGCACGGCAGCTCGACGGCCCGCTTCAACGGAGTGAACGTCATCAATACCGGAAGAACCATTTAAACCATGGCTCTTTCACCACGCCGACATACTAACCTAAACTTATAATGAAGAGAAGAGAGTTCATCCAGCTTGCCGGCCTTGGCGCCGGGGCTATGATGTTGCCGCCGATATCGTCGATGGCAAACATGGTAGACCCGGCACAGTTGCTAGAGCCGGCTATGGATGTAAAACAGAAAAAGCAACTGGCAGACGTGGCACTGAACACGGCGAAGTCGATGGGGGCCACGTATGCCGACGTGCGCATTGGCCGCTACCTCAACCAGTTCGTTACCACACGCGAGAAGAAGGTGCAGAATATTCTGAATACAGAATCATTCGGCGCCGGTGTACGCGTTATAGTAAACGGCACCTGGGGATTCGCCGCGAGCAACACCGTTACTCCGGACGGCATCAAAAAAGCCACCGAGCGCGCGGTAGCCATTGCCAAAGCAAACTCGAAGTTCCAGAAGGAGCCGGTAAAGCTGGCCGCCAATCCATCGTACGGTGAGGTGAGCTGGAAAACCCCGATACAGAAAAACGGCTTCGAAGTATCCATCAAAGATAAAGTAGACCTGCTGCTCAATGCCAACGCCAAGGCTATGGAAAAGGGCGCAAACTTTGTGAACAGCATACTCTTCCTGGTAAACGAGCAGAAGTACTTCGCTTCAACCGAAGGCTCGTACATCGACCAGGATGTACACCGCACATGGCCGAACTTTACGGTAACCATGATCGACCGCCAGTCCGGTCAGTTCAAGAACCGTACAGCGTTCAGCGCGCCGGTAGGCATGGGCTACGAATATCTCGACGGCAAAGCCGAAGACAAGATACAGGGCCCGGGCGGCATTATACTCTACAACAAGTCGTACGACATTGTAGAAGACGCCACGATGGCCGCCGAACAGGCCAAGCAAATGATCGCTGCCAAATCGGTAGAGCCAGGCAAGTTCGACCTGGTACTGGAGCCCTCACACCTGTGGCTCACGATACACGAATCGGTCGGTCACCCTACAGAACTTGATCGCGTATTAGGCTATGAAGCCAACTATGCCGGTACCAGCTTCCTCACGCTGGACAAGTGGGAATCTAAAAACTTCGGCTTCGGCAGCAAGATCGTGAACTTCAAGGCCGACAAAACACAGCAAGGCTCTCTCGGCGCCGTAGGCTACGACGACGAAGGCGTGAAGTGCAAATCATGGGACCTGATAAAAGACGGCACACTGGTTAACTACCAGGCCATACGCGACCAGGTAAGTATACTGGGTCAGAAGGAATCGCACGGTTGCTGCTACTCACAGAGCTGGAGCGATGTACAATTCCAACGCATGGCCAACGTATCGCTGCAACCCGGCAAGGAGCAGGTTACACCACAGCAAATGATATCCGGCGTAGAGAAGGGCATATACATCGTAAAAGACGGATCGTTCTCCATCGACCAGCAGCGCTATAACTTCCAGTTCGGCGGAGTGCTGTTCTTCGAGATCAAGAACGGCAAGATCGAAGGCATGCTGAAGGACGTGGCTTACCAGGCCAACACCAAAGAGTTCTGGAATTCGTGCGCGCAGATATGCGACGAACGCGACTACAGACTTAGCGGCGCCTTTAACGACGGCAAAGGGCAACCCAGCCAGTCGAATGCCGTATCGCACGGATCGGCGACAACACGGTTCAACGGCGTGAATGTGATCAACACATCGCGCAATATCTAACCTTTTTCACAACGTATAACAAAAACGACTATGGCTATACTCTCGAAAGAAGAAGCTAAGCAGATACTCGAAAAAGTGATCGGCTTCTCCAAGGCCGACGGCTGCGAGGTGAACCTCAACGGCGCAGACAACGGCAACATACGGTATGCGCGCAACAGCGTATCAACCTCCGGAGAAGACAGCAACATAAGCCTCGCGGTACAATCGTACTACGGCAAGAAGTCAGGCTCGGCTACGATCAACGAGTTCGACGATGCATCACTGGCAAAAGTAGTGAAGCGTGCGGAAGAGCTCGCGCAGCTAGCCCCCGAGAACCCCGAGTTCATGGAGCCGCTGCCTCAGCAGACCTACCTGGAATCGAAGACATACTCGGAAGCAACCGCGAAGATCAATCCCGAATACCGTGCGCAGGCTGCGTCAAACAGTATTACACCCGCAGCGGCTAAGGACATTACCGCTGCCGGCTACCTGGAAGACAGCCGTGGCTTCTCGGCCATGATGAACAGTAAGGGCCTGTTTGCCTATAACCAGGCTACCAGCGTAGACTTTACCGTGACCATGCGTACAAACGACGGCACCGGTTCAGGCTGGGTGGCCCGTAACTTCAATGATGTATCAAAGCTCGACACGGCAGAGGCCTCTAAAGTAGCGATCGACAAGGCGCTGATGTCACGCAATGCAAAAGCAATCGAACCCGGAAAATATACCGTCATCCTCGAGCCTTCGGCAGGCGGCGACCTGGTAAACCTGATGCTTTCTGCAATGAACGCACGCCAGGCAGATGAAGGCCGCAGCTTCCTTTCTAAAAAAGGCGGCGGCACAAAGCTCGGCGAGAAACTGGTAGACGAGCGCGTTTCCATCTACACCGATCCTCAGCACGCCGATGTACCGGCCTCCCCCTGGATGGGTAACGGTCTGGCCCGGAAGAAGATGGATCTTTTCCGTAACGGCGTTGTGTCGAATCTAATATACGACCGCTACTGGGCTTCTCAGAAGAATGTGGCAGCTGTTCCTTTCCCGGGCAACCGTATCATGGAAGGCGGCAACGCATCGCTGGAAGATATGATAAAAGACACCAAAAAGGGTATCCTGGTAACACGCTTCTGGTATATCCGCGCGGTAGATCCTCAGACATTATTGTACACAGGTCTTACCCGCGACGGAACTTTCTATATCGAAAACGGCAAGCTGAAGCACCCCATCAAGAACTTCCGCTTTAACGAAAGCCCTGTCATCATGCTCAACAACCTCGAGACGTTGGGCAAGCAGGTGCGTATAGCCGGTGGTGGCGGTCCTGGTGGTGGCGGCAGCGCGCTGATCCCGTATATGAAGATCCGCGACTTCACATTCACCAGCTTGTCAGACGCTGTATAAAAGGCGCTATAAGCCAATACTTGAAAAAGTGTTTCAACGACGTTGAAACACTTTTTTTTATTTTACGTGAACTATGTAATTCATGCTCATGCATAAATACTTATCTTGAACACACGGGAATCTGTTTGGGGGATACGTATGTATTCCCGCTAATGGACGATGCGTGCAGATACGTATAGAACTAAAATAATACCTCACCTAACCCAATCTTCATGAACCGAAGAGAATTTATCAACCTGGCGGGCATGGGAGCGTCAGCAGCAGTGCTGTCCAGCATCCCCGCATGGGGCAGGCCCATTTCGCCGGAAGAGGCGCTGACCTCTATAGACCCCGCGCTGAAGAAACGGATGGCCGACGTAGCGCTCAACGCCGCGCGCTCCAAGGGTGCCACCTATACCGACGTACGGATCGGCCGCTACCTCAACCAATTCATCATCACACGTGAAGACAAGGTACAGAACATCGTAAATACCGAATCTTACGGGATGGGCATACGCGTAATTGCGAATGGCAGCTGGGGCTTTGCCGCCACCGATAAGATGGACAACACCAGCATAGCCCGCACAGCCGAGATGGCCGTAGCCATTGCCAAAGAAAACTCCAGGATCCTCACCACCCCGGTAGAGCTTGCTCCACAGAAAGGCTATGGAGAGGTAAGCTGGAAAGCCCCCATCGAAAAGAACGCTTTAGAAGTTCCCATTAAAGAAAAGGTAGACCTCCTTCTGGGGGTGAACGATGCCGCCATGAAAGCCGGCGCCACCTACATCAACTCCTTCATGTTCCTGGTAAACGAGCAGAAGTATTTTGCTTCGACCGATGGATCGTACATCGACCAGGATATTCACCGTATATGGCCTACGTTCTTCATCACGCGCATCGACCAGGCTACAGGCAAATTCGAGACGCGCAATGCGCTGAGCGCACCGATGGGCATGGGCTACGAATATTTACAAGCTCGCCCGCAGGATAAGATACAGGGTATAACAACACTGTATAAAGGGCGTTACGACATGATCGAAGACGCACGGGCAGGTGCGCAGCAGGCAGGCGATAAGCTGAAAGCCAAATCAGTAGAACCTGGCAAGTATGATCTCATACTCGACCCCTCTCACCTGTGGCTCACTATACACGAATCGGTAGGACACCCTTCTGAGCTGGACCGCGTACTCGGTTATGAAGCGAACTTCGCCGGTACAAGCTTCCTCACACTCGACAAGTGGGAATCAAAGAAATTCAACTTCGGCAGCAAGATCGTAAACGTAAAGGCCGATAAGACCCAGCAGGGATCGCTCGGCGCCGTAGGTTACGACGACGAAGGCGTGCAATGCGGCGATTGGGACATCATTAAAGACGGTATCCTCGTTAACTACCAGGCTATCCGCGATCAGGCCAAAATACTCGGACTGCCCGCATCACAGGGTTGCTGCTATGCCGACAACTGGAGCAGCGTACAGTTCCAGCGTATGGCCAACATATCGCTGCAACCCGGCAAGGAAAAGAAGAGCATCGACGACCTGATCAAAGGCGTAGAGAAAGGTATCTACATCATCGGCGACGGTTCGTTCTCCATAGACCAGCAACGCTATAACTTCCAGTTCGGCGGCCAGCTGTATTACGAGATCAAGAACGGCAAGATTGTAGGCATGCTCAAGGATGTGGCCTACCAGGCAAACACCCAGGAGTTCTGGAATGCCTGTACCGGCATAGCCGATGCCAGCGATTACCGCCTGGGCGGCTCTTTCTTCGACGGTAAGGGACAGCCATCACAATCCAGCGCCGTATCGCACGGATCTTCTACCGCCCGTTTCAGTGGCGTAAACGTAATCAATACATCACGTAACATCGGATAACATATGCCTATACTAACAAAAGACGAAGCCCATGCTTTATTGAAAAAAGTATTGGCATATTCGAAAGCAGACGAATGCGAAATAAATCTCGCCGGAAGCGACAGCGGAAACATACGCTACGCCCGTAACTCGGTAAGCACCAGCGGACGCATCAGCCAGAGCACGCTTGTCGTGTCATCGGCATTCGGTAAAAAGCTTGGAACAGCAACCATCAACGAATTCGACGATGCTTCTTTAGAGAAAGTAGTACGCCGCGCGGAAGAGCTGGCACGTCTCGCCCCCGAGAACCCCGAGTTCGTATCGTTCCTGGGCCCGCAAACCTACGCCGAGCCGCTAACATATGTGCAGGCTACGGCAGCCATCACACCGAAGCAACGCACAGACTTCGTGGCGCAGAGCCTCCAGGTTGCAAAAGACACCAAGACCGTAGCAGCAGGCTTCCTGGAAGACAGCACAGGCTATTCGGCCATGCTGAACTCCAAAGGATTGTTCGCCTACAATACCTCTACCGGCGTGAACTTCTCAATAACCATGCGCACGGAAGACGGTAAAGGTTCCGGTTATGCCACCCGGGGTTATAACGACGTCAGCAAGCTCGATACAAAAGCCGCCACACAGATCGCCGCCGATAAAAGCGTAAAGTCTGCCACGGCAAAAGGTATCGAACCCGGCAAGTATACAGTGATCCTCGAGCCTGCGGCCGCAGCCGTGCTTATCGAACGTATATTATTCGGGCTGGATGCGCGCCAGGCAGATGAGGGCAGAAGCTTCCTGAGCAAAGCGGGTGGCCAGTCACGCCTCGGCGAAAAGCTTATGGACGAGCGTGTAACATTATACTCCGACCCGCTGCATCCCGACCTGCCCACCAGCACATGGAACGGCGACGGACGCCCGCAGGAAAAAACAAACTGGATCGAGAAGGGAGTTGTAAAGAACCTCTCCTACTCACGCTACTGGGCACAGAAAAAAGGTGTGAAGGCGGTGCCAGGACCGGATGCGTTTATCATGGAGGGAGGCACAAAATCGCTCGAAGAGTTGATCAAAAGCACCAAGAAAGGCGTGCTCGTAACCCGTCTCTGGTATATACGCGACGTGGACCCACAGACACTTCTGTTGACTGGTCTGACCCGCGACGGAACTTTCTATATTGAAAACGGAAAGATCATGTTCCCCATCAAAAACTTCCGCTTCAACGAAAGCCCTGTGATCATGCTCAACAACCTTGAAGAGCTGGGCAAAGTAGAAAGAACGGTAAGCGTGGAGTCGAACATCAACTACCTCCTGCCGCCGATGAAGATCCGCGACTTTACGTTCAGCAGCCTCTCCGACGCTGTATAAACGTAAACGACAGGTATAAACAAACAAAAGCCCTTACCGATACTTCGGTAAGGGCTTTTTACTTGGCAGGCATGCTTTTTTAGATAATAATAACCTCTCTATGTTCTAACACAACACAATCCCTTTTTCCTTATTTTGCATTGTCTATAGTCATGTTTATGCAATCGATACAAGAAAATCTCTCCGGGTGGGGTAACATCCCGCATTCCCTTAGCTTCGTAACCTATCCCCGCGAAGCGCAGGACATCCGCAACCTTCCTGCCGGGCAAAAGCTTCTGCCCCGCGGTCTCGGCCGCAGCTATGCCGATCAGGCCACCAATTCCGGTCACCTCGTGCTCAAGCTCGAGAAGATGAACCATTTTTTATCCTTCAACGAAGCTACTGGTATACTCGACTGCGAAGCCGGAGTAACACTGGAAGACATCATCACCGTACTGGCTCCCAAAGGCTGGTTCCCCATGATCACGCCAGGCACAAAATATATAACCATCGGCGGCGCTATAGCCAACGATGTGCACGGCAAGGCGCATCATGCCGACGGCTCGTTTGTAAACTGTGTCTACAACTTCACCATATTGCTGGCCGACGGCTCCGTACGCAACGCCAGCCGCGAGGAGAACAGCGACCTCTTCTGGGCAAATTTCGGGGGACTCGGACTGCTCGGAACGATCCTCACAGCCAGGATACAGCTACGTAAAATAGAAACAACCTACTTCAGGCAAAAGGCCTATGCCGCAAAGAATCTCGACGATATGCTGCATGCCATAGAAGAAAGTGAAAACGAATACAGCTCATCCGTTGCCTGGGTAGATCCCATGGCCCGGGGCAACAGCCTCGGACGTGGCGTACTCACCATGGGCAACCACGCGCGTCTCGAAGACCTGCCCGCCAATCTGCGCGCCAATCCACTCAAGCTTGGCAAAAAAGCAAAGCTTACCGTACCATTTTACATGCCGGGCTTTATACTCAACAAGCTCTCCGTAAGCATGCTCGATGTAGTCTTATACTGGAAGCAAAAGTCCGCTCCCGCTATCTCACATTACGACGGCTTCTTCTACCCGCTCGACATGATCAACAACTGGAATCGCGGATATGGAAAGCGTGGTTTTATTCAATATCAGTTCGTGTTGCCCGTAGCCAACGGAAAAGAGAACATCCGGAAGATCCTCACCGAGATCACACAAAGCAGCTGCATACCATTCCTTAATGTATTGAAGAAGTTCGGCAAAGGCCAGGGCGGGCTCCTCTCCTTCCCCTTTGAAGGATACACGTTCGCCATCGATTTCCCGATAACAAAGGCGCTCAAGCCCTTTACGGAGAAACTCGATAAGATGGTGCTGGACATGGGCGGACGGATCTACCTCGGCAAGGACGCCTACCTGGATGAAGCGACATTTAAAGCTATGTACCCTCAGCACAAAGAATGGCTGCAAATAAAGAAGAAGTACGACCCTAACAATGTATTCTCGTCGGATCTTTCGAGAAGAATTGGATTGGAAGTATAATCAGATCGATATAAGGCCAGGTATATCCTGGCTTTTTCTTTATACAGCTATCGTATGATAACCTTCCGTGACCACCGGTGATTTTTTGAAGCAACGGTCAGAAGATACATTCCTGGCGAAACACCTTCAACATACAGATGCTCGGTCAGTATCCTTTGCTCAGGGAGATCATATTGCATAACAACAGCACCACGCATATCGTGTAATGTTATTGTAACTACCGAAGCCTCCTGCATCGGCAGCCCTACATTCAATACGGATGTAGCGGGAACGGGAAATACATCCAGTACATCTTCTGTTTTTACGTCGGGTGAAACATCACCTTGCAGCGCACGCCAGGCATTTAACCTTCCATAACCGTAAAAAGGATCCCAGCCCTGAATATCCTCCACCGGGTTACCGACTTCATCATCGGCTGTACCGGTGAGCATTTGCTCGATATCTGAAACTGTTCTGCTGCGATCCTGCGCCCAGAGAAGCGCAGCGACACCGCTCACCAGCGGAGACGCCTGCGATGTACCGCTCAGCATATACGTATCATCATTATCCGAACGGAATGACAGACCATATATATAATTACCGGGAGCAACAAGATCGATATGATTGCCATAGTTACTACCCGAACGGGTTCCTGAAAAAGATGTGCTGCGCGCGTCATCCGGATCTGTACTACCCACGGCGAGCACCGAAGCATGGCCAGCGGGATAATACACAACGGAAGAGTTGAAGTTTTGCATACTGGCTACGACAAGCACATTATGTTGCCTGGCATAATCTACGGCCTCCTCCAGCGTATGCGAAAACTCCTCTCCACCCAAAGACATATTGATAATATCCGCGCCGTTGTCGACAGCATAATGAATGGCCTGCGACCACCAACTGTAGTATCCACTGAAGTTGGCATCCAGAACTTTACAGATCATCAACTGGCAGTTCCAGTCCACGCCTGCATACCCTTTAGCGTTATTCCCTTGCGCACCGATTATACCGGCTACGTGTGTGCCATGTCCTGCATCGTCAGCCACGCCACGGCCATCAACCACAAAGTTCCAGCCATTCACATCATCGACATAACCGTTACCATCATCATCAATACCATTCTCGGGAACCTCGCCGCCGTTACGCCAGAGACGCCCGCTGAATTCAGGATGATCGGTTTTTATACCCGTATCCAGGATAGCGACAACAATATCCTTGCTCCCCTGCGTTACGGTCCATGCTTCGGGCATGTGTATATCGGCGCGGGGCTTAGCTGGCATTCGGAATGTGCCGTCGTTATAAAGCCCCCATTGTTTGGAGAACCCCTGATCGTCGGGGCTAATCAACACATCAGCTGCAACAGTCGCTGCCATTCCGGAAGCATCACGTTCTACATATTCGAACAGATGCGTATCCCGGAAATAGTCAATTATCGATGCCTCCCAACGGGTAGTGTCGATCTCGATACTGACGGTCAACGGAGCGTCTTGCTGACGCGCATTTACCTGCTGATCCTTACCACCATAAAGCTCATGAAACTGGATTCCCCAGTCACGCTGGAATGCGTTATATCTGGAATAATCAGAAGCATATTTCAACTTAGCCAGCAAACGTATAGATCTGCCTGACGTACCCTGAGCCCGGAGGATTATCGCCGGGAGTTGCAACAGAAGCAAAAAGAGTATCACACGTAGGTACAACAGTTGGATCATCTCCTGAATGTATATTTTTATCCTGACAATTAACACGCGT
>Ga0247764_1000161_pt1 | contig 24264 bp, 23 predicted proteins | sample UWRJL051202B4_FD_179932 | JGI IMG/M metagenome (GOLD analysis project Ga0247764, IMG submission 179932) | Plant litter microbial communities from Arlington Agricultural Research Station in Wisconsin, United States - UWRJ-L051-202B-4 | ecosystem: Environmental > Terrestrial > Plant litter >...
CATTCTGCCCATCCTGTTCTGACAATTACCCGGTATGGCACTCCCTACAGCACGTGTAACATCCGTTCGATTGCGAGTAAGTCTTTTTAGCTTCTTTTACAGCGTCGCGGCAGTTAGAATAATTGCCTAAGTAGAAATTATTTGCAGGCATATATTGGCAACCGTCTTTATGAACTTCATGATCGCCATTACGCTGGGCGTTGCGATTCACATAATAATCAGTCATGCTTCTTTGAGTTAAGGGTTAAACAGTTTCAATCTATTAACCTCTAATGCAAGCACGAATAATACCTTCCCTGATACGGAATTCTTCTTCCCAGGTCTGCAATACGGCTTTTGGGGCGTGAGGCTAAACGATCTTTTTTATCCGCCCTGTTCTTGCATCTAAGGCTTCATTCCCCAGTCCAGCCTTTTCACCAATCAACATAGCCAATTCCCTATAATGACTAATCCCCGCCAACTTAATGCTATGAAAATTCCCCTTGCTATCAGGGATGATTCCGATTATCACATTACCAATTCCCTCGCCTCTTTTGAAGAAGGCCTGTTTATATCTGATCTCCCGAATGGTTCCGTATTCAATAGTATGTGTTTTCTGTATGAGGAAACCATTGGTGATGTGTAACCCGGTTTCATCCAGTGTATAGGTCTTGATGTAATAAATTCGTGCCTGGTAGATAAGATATAGAAATGCCAGTGCCAGTGGGATGATGGTGTTTGTCAGAAGGTGTATACTATCAAATGGATAAGAAAGCCAGACAGCAAGGCAGAAGAATAGGAATGATACTAATCCTGTTCGGATCATATACATCATCCGGTTGGGTTTCAGCATAACCGGGCGGGGAAGTTCTCTGTCGCTGGCTAGTCGCTGGTCAGCGGCCCATAGCTCTTCCGCTTGCGGAATGAAGTGCGGAATGAGTTTGAAGAAGCTGGTGAATAGGAAGGAGCAAATGGTCCAGCACAGCTTTAGGATTAGCTCGAATCGTTTAGCCTTCTCTTCTTCGCGATAATGGTTTTTGAGACGGGCATCTCTATCCTCGTCTAAGGAAACTTTGCGAAAATGAGGGAGGTGTTGTTTTAAACCAGGCGGGTTAATACCGGGTAGGGTATTGGATGGTGCGCTGCACGTGGCCGTTATCCAGGTGATTCCGGCTAGAAGGAATATTGGCCATAGCCAATGTTCTTTTAGAGGTTGTATCATATGCAGCCTCAAAAATATGTAAATTGTCAGAAGGAGATTAGGTGTAAGTATAGGCTGGATAAATAAAATTCAATACAACCGAAATAATTATCTTGCTGCCGATTAACGATATCCCATTAATCTCTATACAATGACGCGCCTTATCCTGCCCGCCCTGGTAATCGTTCTGCTCGCCGGTTGCCTCTCTAAACAAACCTCCGACCGGGTCTTGCAAGACTCTACCACCCGCGTCGACAGCCTTCCCGCTCAACATGCCTTAGCTGCTGACTCCTCAAACCAAGCCGGCGACGCGGAATATGAAATGTCCGAGTGCGTCTTCGACTCCAGCACGTACAAATTTACCACCGATGCCCTCAGGCGTTACAAGACAGACATACGTTACAGATGGAACAAACAAACTGCCGAAGCTACGACCGTCCTTGATAACGGCGACACGTTAATCTTTCATATCGGCGGCTGCGATCATTTCTCCTGTACGGCAACACTGAATACTGCCATACCTCTTACCGATTCTGTGGCCCTTTTTAAACGTTGTCTGTGGGTGGCGGAGAATTTCGTCAGTGCGTTCGACGACAAGTATGCAACCTGTATATCCAAAGGCCTGTTCTGGCGTGAGGAGTCTTACGACAAACAGCTCGTGCACAGATTTCAAATCAATAATCCTGATACAGCAGTTACAAATTATGTTTATGATGGTTTTTCTTTTCATAAAAAGGGAAGCCGTACCCGCATCGAGATTTCAGAGTATATGAATTAATGGCAGTGACCATCCCGCGTCCATACATTATATTCCGATTAGAAGGAACTTTAAATACCCCATTTTGTCTATTTATGTTTATTAAATCATATCAATCTATGCTGGTTGTTCAGTTCTCGAATTACGGAGGCTATGAAATGCTTCAGGTTGTGGAAAAAGGAATACCTCTTCTGGCCGAAAGACAATTGTTGGTGAGGGTTACACTCGCCGCCGTTAATGAATAAATGCCGACTGAGTATAGATCTTGATCATCCTCTAATCTTATAAATCCTGTTCTGACATTTTTATCCCCGCCTTCTCCGCAATAAGCATGGCTACCTCTTTATGATAGTAAATACTGGTCAGATCGGTTGTAATGGGATTGCCTTCATCATCATAATCCGTGACGATCTCTACAGTCCCAACATTCTTTTTTCTTTCATAGAAAGCCTGTTTGTATCGGACTTCTTTTACTGTGCGGTATTTTATGGTCTTTACCTTTGCAATTATGAACTTGCTTTTGATCCGGATATCCATTTCATCCAGCTCATAGATCGTGGTCTTATAGAGCCATGCCTGGCGGATAAGGAACAGGAATGCGATCGCCATGGGTGCAGGCGCATATTTTAAAACGCTTGCGCTATCGAACGGATAGGTACGCCACAATGTGAATAAGAAAATCAGGAAGGGAATAGCGCTGTTTCGTAGCATATAGCTCATCCGCTCGGACTTTAGCTCGATCGGTCGGTTGATAATTATTCCGCTAACGAGCCGTGGCTGTAGTGATCTGATTTCTCCCGATTCAGGCATGATAGCTTGCAGTAGCACGCCTACGATAACAAGAAGAGACATACCGCCAAGGCCACAAAGTAGAATCAGAAGGAGTGTTCTGCTGGATCGTTCCGATTCGTGATGAAAATCATAGCTGCTATTATCGTCCTTGGAAGTGTGGTATGTTTGGGGGAGATGTTGGTTTACCTGAATGGAGTCGGTGTCTGGTGGAGCATTGGACTGGGCGTTGCTCATGAATGGAAAACTAATGATGCAGATTGCGACAAAACCAGCCGATGCCCGGAGATTTCTGATTTGATTTATCATAATTTATGAGGTCCCCATAGCGATGTTGGATGATGGGATACAATTTGGTTTGGAGTGGTTGTTTTTTGTTCTACTATGCGAATCATAGAACCTCTTGTATACATCATTTTCACCCGGAGTGAAATGCGAATATTTTTTCAGCGATTGCAAAAATCAGATAAACTTTCTATCTGAATTAACGGATAAAATAGAGGCACGGTTACAGGGCGCAAACGATTGACAATTTCGGGTGGAAATAATAATTCGGGGATCGTATAAACTCAGTTGTCATATCTTTCCCCGTCGTTGTTTTGAAGGACGATCTGAAGCCTTTCGAAATACTCCCGTAAAATCGATAGCTTTGTGCATAATTTTATTAACAGGCTTATCGGGCGACGTATGGAGCATAAAGATTCTTTGTTAACCTTCGTCAATCGTAGTCATCACGGTGATGTTACGGACCAGCGCCTGCATGCTCACCGTATAGAAGACTTTGTTGTAGCCAAACCATCACCGCACCAGCGTAGGGACTTTCACAAGGTGTCGCTTCTCACCAGGGCCGACGGAATCCTGCATTATGCCGACAGGTCGATGCACGTAAAAGATAACGCGCTGATCTTTTCAAATCCCTTGATCCCATATTCATGGGAGCGATTATCGGGCAGCGAAGCTGGCTTCTTTTGTCTGTTCAGGGAAGGTTTTATAAGCAACCATTTTAAGGCGGGCAGTCTGGCGTTATCGCCTTTGTTCAAGGTGGGAGGAACCCCTGTGCTGTATCCTGACGAGTTCAAAACGACGTTCTTCAAGTCTCTTTTCGAGCAGATATTGCATGAAGTTGACTCGACTTACACTAACAAGACTGCGCTGTTGCAGGATTACCTTCAGATACTGATACACGAGTCGCTCAAACTGCCGGTAACGGATGAGGCCGTGTCGCGACATCACACCTATTCACGTGTTAGTCCATCATTTCTTGAACTCCTGGAAATACAGTTTCCCGTAGCTTCCAAAGACAACCCTATTCAACTGAAAACTGTAGCGGAATTTGCTGATCAGCTTTCCGTTCATCCCAATCACCTGAACAAGGCCGTAAAGCAATCAACCGGCAAAACCGCCATAACTCATATACAAGAGAGGATCATGACGGAAGCGCGCACGCTGCTGATACATACTACCTGGGAAATTGCTGACATAGGTTACGCGCTGGGATTCCTTCACCCGTCTAACTTCATTACATTCTTTAAAAAACGTTCGGGGTTTACACCGCACCAGTTCCGTAAACGTGCTGTTGTAAACTAATAAGTTTGCGATTGATCTGAATAATTTTCGAAGCCGGTTCTGAAATAGTTTTACGCTGCCTGATAACGGGTGATAAAATCATTTCTGATGAAAACTATTTTTATAACCGGTGCGTCGAGCGGCCTTGGTAATGCTACCGCGAGACTATTTGCAGAAAAAGGTTGGAAAGTTATCGCCACCATGCGGTATCCGGAAAACGAGAAGGCGTTGAGCCATGTGCCTGATGTGACTCTGATGCCGCTGGATATTACAGATACTGCCCAGATTGAAGCAGCCGTTAAGAGATCGACAGAGCTTGGTGTTGACGTAGTGTTTAACAACGCAGGTTATGGTCTGGGTGGACCGCTGGAGAGTTATACGGAAGAGCAGATCACACGGCAGCTGGAAACTAACCTGGTATCTGTAATACGCATTACGCAGGCGTTCATACCTTATTTCAGAGCCAGACGCCAGGGACTTTTTATAACGACAACGTCTATTGGCGGACTGATTGCTTTTCCATTTTACTCCGTTTACAGCGCGGCGAAATGGGGCCTTGAAGGTTTCTGCGAGAGCTTATCGTTCGAGCTGGGGCAGTTTGGTATAGGCGTAAAAACCATAGCACCCGGTGGCATACGAAGCTCATTCAGGACCTCATCTGATGGAGCGCAGCACGATGCCTATAAAGATCTGTTTGCCAAAGTTACACGGGCGTTTATGGAGGGGAAAACACCAACAACCTTAACGGAACCTGAGTCCATAGCCGCGATAGTATATGAAGCTGTTACCGACGGCAAGGATCAACTCAGGTACGCTGCTGGTCAGGATGCCGTGCAATACCTTAACGAACGGGCGGCCGGCGGATCAGAAACGTTCCGGAAAAACATGCGCCGGCTTTTCTTCGGTCAGTAGGTATCCAGGAACATATAAAGGCTTCCACACATTATATTCCGATTAGAAGGAACTTTAAATACCTCATTTTGCCTATATATGTTTATTAAATATTAAACCATATCAATCTATGCTGGTTGTCCAATTCTCGAATTACGGAGGCTATGAAATGCTTCAGGCTGTAGAAAAAGGAATACCTGTTCTGGCCGATGGACAGCTATTGGTGAGGGTTACACTCGCTGCCGTTAATCCGGTAGACGACACACTGCGCAAAGGTATGATAAAGGCGAGTCAGCTTCCGATGATTCCGGGTAATGAAGCCGTAGGCGTTGTTGAAAAGGGGAACGCTGAATTTCCGGAAGGAACACGCGTTATCGTATCGTGCTTCAATACGGTAGGTCAGGTGAGAGGTATTTATACAACGGGTGCATGGCAGCAATACCTGGCGTTGTCGCCATCTGAGCTAATAAAGATCCCGGAAGGTGTGACGGACGAGGTTGCTGCTGCATTTCCGGTAGGCTACTTCTCAGCGCGGGCATGTCTGAATAAGGCAGAGTTTGCAGCAGGAAAACGTGTACTGGCATTGGGTGTCGGCGGAAGTGTGGGAAATGCTGCCGTACAAATAGCGCGGGCCGAGGGAGCTTCTCTTGTGATCACTACTGCAGGCTCGTCGGAGAAGGTGGCGGTAGCAAAGAGCTATGGCTTCGATAATGTAATCGACCTCAGTAAGGAAACAATAAGCGAAGGCGTGGCGCGGATTACCAATAGCGGAGGCGTGGACATAGTGATCGACAGCATCGGCGGTAACCTGACCGGCGACGCCATACACTCGCTTTCCAGAAACGGAATAATCGTGGTCATTGGATATTCTGCCGGTGCTACCTTCAATGCAAACATAACTGACTTCGTCTGGAAAGGATTGCAGATGCGTGGTCAGAGCCTGAATGGCTGGTTTAACAAAACAGAAGAGATACAGGTATGGAACCAGCTTCTCCCTTTGCTGAGTGCGGAAAAAATTAATCCGGTAGTCTCTAAAGTATTCCCGGCGCAACAAGCCGCTGACGCCCAGCGTTACCTGATCGAGGAAAGACCCTTTGGGAAAGTGCTTATCAATTTTAACGCCTAGGGTTAATAATCATAACAGGATTTACAGGTTCCGGAATCATTTGGTCTGTTCACTCCTGGCCATCCCGAATCTAAAATCCTGTTATGACCTGCTGCGGTGTCTGTAACCTGGTTGGTTGCAGACTATGGAAGTCGCGCCTGAGATATTCCATAAAGGCGACCTGAACAGCCCTCGCCCGAGAAAAGATGTATAATAATTTTATGACGACGGCTTATCGGTTGATTCTTATCCGATCTCAGCTAATCCTTGTACAGCAATCTCATCCCAGGCCTCAATCCATCATCTATCGCCTTCATATCTGCCAGGTATATTTCATCACCACAATTATCCCAATGGTCGGCAGACTGTATCTCCACAAGGCCACCGGCATTAGAAACTTTTACGACTTCACGGCCTTTGTAGATAAGGATTAGTTTAGCATGCTCTGAAAGCTTTTCAAAATTGTTTTGTTGGAAATCGACTAAGGATGCAGGAGAAAGTATAGACAGGTGTTGTGTGGGTTTTAGTACAAAATAGTCGTACGGATAGTCTTCGTCAAAAACCGAATACACATCACCTTCATAAGCGTCTATCCAGCCTCTGTCGTTACTACAATGATATGTACCCTCAATGCGATAGAGACATCCATTTGTGCGAGCGTATTTTGGTTCGGCAACCTCGGAAAATACGGTTTTCTCCCATGAATGATCGTTTATTTCAGAGATTGCATAAACCTGGTCGAATTTGTAAACACAGGTGCGGTGAGGCGTGGTCTCGATAAATGTCTCATTAACTTTATATTCTTCAAGGGCGTATTCGAATATGGTGTCCATTGATTCATCGTTAAATCGTTCGACAACGTAATAGGTTTTGTGTAGATCGTCGAGAAATTTGATGTGGCGGGCTGCTCGCTTTCCTGACCCGAACTGAATATCGAGGCATTTTTCTTTCTTGCGATACTTCCTGGATATGCGTACCCAATACGAGCCGAAGTCCTCATGCCACGTAACCACTTCATTGAAAAGATATTCTATCTCAGTTTCCGAAAGGTGCTCATTATCCCTGCGCCGGATACGAACGAATGACGTGGTGACGTTGCTCATATGGGGTAAAAATAAGCAATATTAAAACGCGCTATCTATATCCGATCATTGTTGTAACTATTATAGTGATCAGATTGATGATACAGATCATTGAAACGCTTCCGGTACTATTGTGTAAGATCGTGAACATAAGGGGTAGAAGCGTCCACAACCTTGTGATGTTAAATACTATTTGGATGTTTGCTCATCGACCAGTACTGGAATATAATTGAAAGCGTTTCTTTTAGCGCATTCATTGTTGAACCCTTGACGAAATAACCCTGGACACGATATTCATAAACTTTGTCAAGAATGTTCCGGTCAAAGGCTGTCGATAGAAATATAAACGGGATACTCTTTTTACGGAGGCGTTCGTTCCCGTCTATACGTTGCTTCAGTTCTACACCGTTCATTTTGGGAAGATTTATGTCGCTCAGAATTACAAAAGGTTGTACGAAGGTGTTATCGTCTTCGAGGTAATCAAAAGCCTCGCTGCAGGTAGAAAAGCTGATGATCTCGTTTTTAACGTCCATGTCTTTTATTATTTGTTGAAGAATTTCCTGGTCGTCGGCATCATCATTGATTATAATGATCGGCCCTTTTTTCGTTGTCATACTCAGTGTGGTTAGGCTGTGTTATCGATAAAAGATTTGTGCCTGACCATTAAAAAAAGAAGCCCTCCCGGTGTAACGGGAGGGCTTCACATATTCAGAATACCTGCTGGCTATTAATAGCCGAAGTTCTGAGTATACTCTTTATTCACGTCCATAGTAGATTGCGGAATCGGGAACACGCGGCGGAAGGGCTGTGTAGCTCTCTTAGCCGTACCTGGCAGGTCGATCGTACCGAAACGCACCATTTGAGGACGACGTTTCATCTCGTAGTAAAGCTCGAAACCAAGCTCGCGATACAGTGACTTGGCATCCAGATCCGTAAGAGCTTTGCCTGGTACGCTGCCGTTCCAGGGCTCGTTGGTTCTGCTGGTACGAAGCATGTTGATATCAGCCAGCGCTGCGGCTTTGTTATCGTTACGGAAGTAAGCTTCAGCACGCATAGCATAGATACCACCAAGGCGGTACAGCGGAACGTCAAAAGGAGCAGTACCGTTGTCGGATGCGCTCAGACCTGAAGCGTTGAACTCCCACTTGAAGCAGCGGGCACCCTGATTCAGCTGGCTTGTAGTCAATACTGACTCGAACTCCTTGTCGAATTTCAGATCGGGTGTAAAGTCCATGGTAAGCGCATTGTTCTTATCGATAACCAGCAGAGACACCAGAATGCGGCCATCGTTTGACATCAGGAAAGCGTTTGTCTTGTTAGGGTCGAGCTTAGGACCATATTGCTTGCCAAACTGGATACCACGGTTAAAGTGGAACCAGGGAAGACCTGACACTTTTGCAATATCGGTAGCCGGCATGCTTACGTCAGAGCCATCGTTTTTAAATACGGTTTTGTCGGCGTACTGATACTGGCGCTGGAAGCGCGGATCGTCGCGGAAATCATCCCAGCTATGGAAGAATTCAGTTGTTATACAAGAACCGTTCGTGCCGCGGTTTGCGGGTGTTGGCTTCTGGTTACGTTCAACCTGCATATACGCGAGATCGCTGTCGCCAGGGTGCTTGGAGTCCACATTCTGCGTGATCACGAAGATGTGTTCACTGCCTCCTTTGTTGTTAAGATCGAAGTTTGCGAAATAGTTGCTCTGCAATGAGAAATTGGCATCGTTGATCAGAAGCGTAGTGTACTTGATAACCTGATCCATGTCGCTGCCTTCATCGCTGCCTACAGCCTTTTCCTTGAAGTTGAAGGTAGAGCCAGCGTTGTAGCGGTCTTTGTATACGGCGCGGTTCAGATACATATCTGCCAGCAGCGCATAAGCAGCCTGCTTGGTGAAACGGCCTCTGTATGTCTGCTGTTCTCCGAGGTTCGCCAGTTTAGGCAGATTTGTTTCTACCAGGCTGATGATCTCGTCGATGGCATCAGAGCCTTGCTTAACAACCAGCTTGGCACTCTGGATAGCTTCCGGAGCCGGTGTGGTGGCCGGTACGCTTGCATCCGGGTAGCGATAAGGAGCCTGTCCGTACAGATCTATCGTGTGGAATGTATAGAATGCATACATACACCATGATTCTGCCAGGAACAATTCTCTGTCTTTGGTGTCTGCTGCTGATCTTTCGATAGTGTAAATCGCAGTCAGCGCACGGGTAATACCGTTGGTCAGCATGTTCCAGTTGCTTTCAGGCACAAGGCTGGCGGGAGTCCACGTGAATTCGTGAAGTTCGCGCCATTTGCCACCATCACCCCAGTCACTACCGCGTGTAGGCAGCAATGCGATGTCCGATGAATATTCCTGCATGGAAAGCATGCCGCCGTTGTCAACGAACAAACCTTCGCCATTGCGTGAGTAAACAGATGCTACAGCAGATTCCACGCCACCGGCGTCTCCGCTGAACACCTCGTCGCGTACTTCTTCATCCAGGTTGGTACATGCTGATACGCTCAATACAAGCGCCGCAGAAAATATCTGTACCGTCTTCGATTTTAAAATATTCTTAAACTTCATGGTCCTTAGATTTTAACTGATAAGCCTACAGTAAATGTGCGGGATGTCGGGAAGCGAGGGTAGTCGATACCGAGCGACTGGTTGCCGTTAAGAGCCTTAGGGCTGTTAATCAGCGGGTCGTAACCGCTATAGTTAGTAATGGTGAACAGGTTCTGGCCTGTTACATAAAGCGTAGCGTTGTCCAGCCAGCCCAGTTTAGGCGAGCTGAAGCGGTAGCCGAGGCGTGCGCTGTTCAAACGGAAGAAGTTCGAGCTCTCCAGGTACTGTGTAGTAAGACGAGGCGAGTTGTTCGCGCTGCCACCTGCTTCGAAAGAACGTGTCGATACTTCACGGTTCGATTTGAAGTTGTTGGTAGTGATACCGAGCATCGTGTTGTTGATCAGGTAACCACCTGTCTGACCGATGAACGACAGTGCCAGGTCGAAGCGACCGTATGTAACATTGGTGTTCAGGCCATAAGAGAACTTAGGCAGTGCGCTCTTCTTGATCACGCGGTCGACCGGCGTAATAGCACCGTCACCGTTAACGTCTCTTACAGTCTCATTGCCGTTTTCGTCGAAGCCGGTAAAGTCATACAGGAAGAACGAACCTACAGCATAACCGCTCTTGTAGATGTTAGCCCATACGTCAGTCAGACCAGGACCTGATACGATACCCGAGTAGATCTGTGATACGGGGAGGTCTTTAACTTCGTTGTGCAGCGTAGCGCCGTTAACGTCAACATTCCACTTCAGCTTGCCCTTGTTGATGATCTGGTAACCGAGCATCAATTCAACACCGCTGTTCACCAGCTTGCCGTCGATATTTGTCCATACCGTGCTGGTAGGGCTCAATGTAGTAGAAGGCAACTGGAGGATAGCGTCCGTAGTGGTTTTGTTGAAGTAATCTACCGTACCATACAGTCTTCCTCCTTGCATCAGGCTGAAGTCAACACCGATGTTATACTGCGTAGATACTTCCCACTTCAGGTTCAGATTGGGAGTACGTGTTACAGACAACCCGCTGACAAGCGTAGTAGGGTCGTACAGGTAGTAGCCTGTGCCAGGAGTAAGCGAGTAGCTGGCAGCGGTGATCTTGTTCGGAACGTCCTGGTTACCGGTCTGACCCCAGCTGGCGCGAACCTTCAGGTTGTTGATCAGGTCACTCTGCGGCATGAAGTCTTCTTTCATAAGGTTCCAGCCTGCAGCGAATGAAGGGAAGTAACCGTACTTGTTGTTCTTACCGAAACGGGTAGAACCGTCAGCGCGGATTGAAGCTGTAAACAGGTACTTCTCGTTGAACGAATAGTTAGCACGGCCGAAGAACGACTGGAGTTCGTTTTCCTGGCTGTAGCCTGTAGGAGCGTCTATGCTGGTGTACTTGTAGCCCGGGTTATATTTAGGCGGTACACCCTGACCTTGCGGAGCAATGCCGATCAGGCTGTAAGTAGTACCTGAGCGATCGAAATCCTGGTATGAGAAACCGGCAAGGAGATCAAGCTTATGCTTGTCGAAAGTAGTGCTGTATGTCAGGTAATGCTCCACCAGCAGGTTCTTGCTTTCGATGTTTTGCTGAACGTAGCGACCGTCTTTGTTGATATCGGTCGGGTTAGGATACATGGTAGCTTCGCGTGAAGAGATCGAGCGATCGATACCCAGGTTGAACTTGTATTCCAGACCTTTTACGATACGGAATGAAGTTTCGATGTTGCCGAGTACGCGGGTGGTGTTGGTTACGTCGTCGTAAATGCTCACCAGCAGCGCAGGGTTGTAGTATGCAACTGTTTTGAAGTCGGTGAAGTTACCGTTGGCGTCGCGTACCGGGTACGTAGGGTTAGCCTGAAGAATTTGAGTCATCAGCTGGCCGTTAGCGCCACCGTCGTCGCTGGTAGGCAGGCCGCGATCGCGGGTCTCACCGGCAGTAAGGTGAATGCCTACTTTCAGACGTTCGTCATCGAGGAATGATTCGTTGGCATTGAGGCGGGCAGTGATACGCGAGAAGTTGCTGTTGCCCACGATACCTTGCTGTTCCATGCGGCTTACAGAAGCGAAGTAATCGCCTGTGCTGCTGGCTTTAGCAAATGACAAAGACTGGTTGTTTGTTACAGCCGTGCGGAACAGCTCGTCTTGCCAGTCGGTATTTCCTCCGTGATCGAACAACGGCGAGTTGATCGGGTCAGAAGTTACCACCTTGCGATACTGGTCGGCGCTAAGCAGGTCGATTTTCTTCATTACCTGAGAGAAACCAACATAGCTGTCGGCGGTAAGGGAAGCTTTGCCTTTAGAACCTTTTTTGGTTGTGATGATCACAACGCCGTTGGCACCCCGCGCACCGTAGATAGCCGCGGCAGAAGCGTCCTTCAAAACGTTGATCGACTCGATGTCGCTGGCGTTCAGGAAGTTCAATGGGTTCTTGGCGGATGAGTTACCAAAACCGTTGTTACCGGCAGGGCTCACATTGTCATTGCTCAGCGGCACACCGTCTACCACGAACAGCGGAGTGCTGCCACTGCGCACGGAACCGATACCGCGGATCACAACGTCCATACCCGCGCCAGGCTCGCCGCTGCTGTTTACAACGCGGACACCGGCAACTTTACCCTGAATAAGAAGATCAGGCGATGTATTGACGCCCTGACGGAAGTTTTCAGACTTTACCTGGGCTATAGCGCCGGTAACGTCAGCTCTTCTCTCTTCACCGTAACCGATAACGACAACATCTTGAAGCGTAGTGGCATCGGTTTGTAATTTGATATCGACGTTAGCGCTGCCAACAACGACTTCCTGGCTGATATAGCCCAGGTATGATACGAGCAGCGTGCTGCCCATTTCTGCTTCGATAACGAAAACACCTTCAGCGTTGGTTACCACACCGTTACTGGTGCCCTTTACGAGTACGGTCGCGCCGGGAAGCGGATCACCGTTCTCGTCAACGATTTTACCCGTAATACGGGCGAAGGCGCTCTTGGCTACAACCGGCACGGGGCCGGAAGCCATAGCATGCGACTGCGCAGGCAAGCTGCACAGCCCGGCTACTGCTAAAAGAACAAGTCCTTTTAGCGGAGTGAACGTAGAATTATACTGCATATGTAAATTGTTGGTAGTAGAATTTGCCTTCGCAGCAAAGACGTGGGGTTGGCCTTTGTTGTGGGAGGGGTGCGTTAAAGCCGCGCGTAATCAACCAGCAGTAGATTCTCTCTATCCGTTCGTTCATCTTCAAATCGTAATCTCTCGCTTTACTCTGGTATTGGGCTCCGGAAAAACGCTGCGCAATTAAGCGATGCAATATGTAATGCATTTTACATACAGGTTATGTTTAAATTAACCGTAGTATGCCATGGCGATAACCCATGTGCTGAAAAATGATACTTATATATAGTTGCAATGGATTGCGGAAGCATATCCTAAGTTAACACAATGTGAACACTCCAAACAACAGGTGGAGATTGTATACTATAAGTAAAATGTTGGAGGGAAAAATATGCAACCAGAACGGCGACATATTCAATATCTAAATTATGCGTTGTAACACTGGTTGATAAATAGTCAACCAAAAGGTTCCAAACAACGGTAAGGGAGGTTTATCCGGTTTTGTTATACGGCTCAAACCCGTCCCGGGAATTATGGAGATTAGTCTGACACACCTGCATGTTACCACGTATAGATGTGTCAGACTCTGTCCCTCAGAACAAACCGAATTTTAGCGTCAGGTTGGCCGACACGTTGCTCAGGTCGCTGTCGCTGAAGCCCTTAGCGTCGCTGCCGATTGTCTGGCGATATGAAATGCCCGGGCTGAAGCGCACCCACTTCAAAACGTTGATTTCCACCTGGGCGCCCGGCTCCAGCACGGCGAAGAAGTTGGTATCGTGGCTGTAGTGGCCATAGTTGTGCTCATCCCGGTCGTGGCGGAGATACTGCGCCGTAAAGCCGGCACCCGAAAGCATGTTGAAAGCGAAGTGAACCTTCTTATTGGAGTTCACTACATACTCGGTAAACAATCCAAACTGGGCGTACTGGTAACGCAGGTCGGCCCCGGCTATGGTCTTGTAAGCCTCCGGCACACGCATCGTCGTATTCGTAGTCGCTCCCCCGAGTCCTAACAGGAGTTTCCTGTTGATAAACCATCCTCCATACAGCCCCGAAAGGTTTACGAAGTCACCATTCATAGAGCTGAACGAGTTCGTAACCGCTCCATAAAATCCCGAAGACTTAACTCCCGGTAACTTCATGGGAGAGAATAATGTTTGTGGTTGTTCAGCCGGCGTTTCTTCCTGGGCATATGTGTTCCAGGCCGCTACTGTGAGCAGCATTAGTGCAAAAAACTTTTTCATGATTAGTTGTTATTTGCGCTTAGGACAACGCACGTTGTGAATACCCCTATGGCTCTTGAAATATTTTGGCGTTCCAAATTCAATTGATATTAACAGACTGACATAAAAGAGGATTTTGATTCCCCAACCTCTTCAGCGTCTAATGAGGAGTCAGGAAACTTTCATCTTCCCAAAGGCCCGGAATCACTTCATGACAATTTTAGGATGATCCAAATATTATTTGGTGTTCAATTATGAATGAAGTATCGATCGGATACTGATCAGCTATAGATCCGGTATAGATCACCTATAGATACTCCCTGTATTACCCCTGTATAATATATATCATTCTCCACTGATCCTCCACTCACTCTCCACTCAAGTTCCACTGGTTTTCCACTTGGATTGGGCTGGGAACCCTGAACTGCGGGCCTGGAACAGCCCCAAAAGATATAGCAAAGGTACGCGCTAAAAATGCCATAATTATCCATAAACAGAACATTATTTTGTTGTCTGATCTGTGTCGGATGGAATGGCGGGATAAAAAAACGCAGCGCATCCGGAGAGGGCCGGAGAGCGCTGCGTTCGGTTTAAAGGTTAGGTTAGGTAGGTATAGAGTACTTTAAACTTCTTTGTTAGCGGGTGTGGCAAAGGGCGCAGCAAATAGCGCAGCCGTTTGATTTATTGTAGTGTGAGCGTGCTGCCTGGATGGCGTCGAAACATGTTGAAAACACCCCGAGCGGCATGTTGTTTCCGTTAGGAAAGTAAATGCATCCGGCCTTGTGTACTTCATGGTCACCGTTATTCTGCGAATGCGTGTTTACGTAGTAATAGTCCATAGTCGATTGATTTTTAGGGTTTTTCAACAAACAAAAGCTATTTGCGGCTGGCTATCTCGCCAATCACTACTCCCGTCGTATCCGCCTGCTTGCGGGAAAGACGGGTAGCTCTTAACCACAGGCCGGTTCGCGAACAGCCTGGGCATTATGGGCTCCCACAGCACAAAATTAATTAACAGAATCGATCATTTCAAACGTTTGCATGGTATTTTTTATTCCCTTTTCGGGACTACGGTTGCGTGCTAGTCAAGCAACTTTTTCAGGGCTTCGTGATAGGCCTCGAAGCTGCCGGTATCGTTGTGTCCGGCGCCCTCTATGAGATACTTTTTCTTCGTGCCTTTATAGTTGGCGTACAACGTTTCCGTATGTGTAACCGGGATCAGCTCGTCTGCTGTGCCGTGGAAGAATATAATAGGTCCCCGTATAGCTTCGAGTTTGCTGAGGTTGTCAAACCTATATTTTAAAATAAGCGCAGGAAGAAGTGCGGGTGCTTTTTCTTTGGCCAGCGCGGTGAGGCTGCTGTAAGGCGACTCGAGTACAAGTGCCTTGCAGAGCTTGCGGCTTGCCAGGTCTGTGGCCACGCCCGTGCCGATAGAGCGGCCGTAAATAACGATCTGCTGCGGAGCGAATCCTTTTTCAATAAGATAATCGTAAGCGGCATCGGCGTCAGCATATAAACCATTTTCAGATGGTGTCCCCGTGCTTTTGCCATAGCCGCGATAGTCTATGACGAACAGGTTGTACCCAAGGGGAATAAAATCGGAGGCTATGTATTGCCAGGTGCTGAGGTCGCCGGCGTTGCCGTGCAGGTAGAGTATCACATCGTTTCCTGCGCCGGGAAAGAAAAGCCCGTTTATTGTTGCGTGATCGCGTGTGACGAGAAACACTTCCTGAGCGCTGGCGCTGAACCGGAACGTTTTGGCTAATTTGCCGGGGTGAAAAATGAGCGATGTCTGCCAAAAGTATGCCCCGACCAATACGAGAACGTACAGCAGGGCCACCGCAACGATAAGGCTAAGCAGGATCTTCATGAGGGAAATATACTAATGCTTTTTAATGAGGCAATAAACTCATGTAAATGCTTATTGATCGACCTGCGTCGATACGTACCACGCGTTGCCCGCAAAGTCCTCGAAACCTCCGCGCCTGTCAGGATCTCCTTCCTTCTGTACGGGCTCGCCCAATGATTTGCAGCCAAGGGCCAGAGCCTTTTTATAAACATCGTCTACGTTTGGTACATATACGTGCATCATGTGTGTGTTGCCCTGGAACTCTTTTGTCGCTTCGGAGATCATGATCACCGAGTCGTCTATCTTCACCTCAGTGTGCATGATGCTCCCATCCTGACGTTTAAAGGTCCTGTCCTGCGTGGCATGAAAAAGCTCTTTAAGCAGATCGACGAACTTTTCCGCGCCTTCTATAACAAAGTACGGTGATACCGAATTGTATCCTGCTGGTTTGAAAGTTTTAGCCATAGATGATTTTTGTCTGAATATACGAAGTTACGGGCGATACGGAAAGCCCTTTCATTATACCATGCTGCGATGAAAGGATGTTGACTGATTTTAAAGACAATCGTTAATATATAGATGTATTCCTGCAACAGGTTTGTCTGTTATGCTATCGGTTATTGAGTATACGTGTTAATACATTTATGTATTCAATCAGGTAACCCCGTAAGTATGGTCGAATGTATTGTTGGGCAGTGATTTTAGTGATGTTCTGTTGTTGGGATGATTTGCCATAGCTCCTTGAAACCGGGGATATACATCGCGCAATATTATGGTGTAACGTTTATTATTACTTGAAAATAATTCTGTTATCGTGTAACACTTTTGAACCCTTCGCGTTACATTGCCATGTAATATGACGGTGATATATAAAACGCATAGACATCACGTTATAATACATAGTATAATACTACTACAATGCGTAGTATAATAGTACTAGCGGGTAGTATAATAGTACTAGAGGCATAGTAAAATAGTACTAGCGTATATAAAGATCTTTTTGTTGCAACAAAGACAGGACATGCCGAAAACCTGGTAAAAGAGTAGGCAAACAGTTTTAAATAATAAGACGATGACCAAATCAAAAAAGAACCCCTCTATCAAGACTCTGACTAAAAAAGAACAAAAAGCAATTGTAGGCGGCATGTGCCCCGGCGGCGGATACCCTGCATGGTGTGAAGAGCTCGGCCGCAAGGTTTGTCCTTACCTCTGCTAATACATCCGGTAGCTCCGGCCGAAAGACCGGAGCTACTTATAATCGATTTTGCACAGACCCTCTCCCGATAAAAAAAGACCCTTTAAACTAACCTATGAACCCTCTCGTTGTTACCATTTGTCGCTGGCTTTCCCAATTGGGTGTATCCGCAGAAGAAGCGTATGTAAGACAACGCTTGCTCTCGCATCCCGACTTCCCGTCGGCACTCGCCGTTACCAGCCTGTTGGACGATCTCGGTATAGAAAATACCGTAGCGCAGCTCGATAAAGAGCAGGCGCATACCATTGCCACACCGTTCCTGGCCTTTGTTGGTGGCGAAGACTTCGTGCTCGTTACCGACCTGGCAATCGTAGAGAATACTGTAAAAGATTTTTGGAACCGCTGGAGCGGAATAGCCGTGCTGGCCGAAAAACCATCGCACACGGTTATGCCGCAAGCGATGAAAAATATTAAAGACGCTCAAAAGGCAGTCCGCGTTAAATGGGCTTTCGCGGCTGCCGTCGTTGTGCTGTTGGGCATGTTGGCTGTGGTTCAGCTCAACATGTCCGACAGTATTCTGTTTATAGTTAATCTTACCGGCCTGGTGGTATGCGGTTCCCTTGTGCTGCGCGAACTCGGCGTGGCATCAACCCTGTCTAAACGCCTTTGTGGAGAGAGCAGTAGTACAGGATGCGACGTCGTGCTCAGCTCAAAAGCCGCTACCGTTTTGCCCGGAATAAAACTTTCTGATGCCGGCCTGGCTTATTTTGCCGGTGTTGTTACCCTGCTACTCTTTACCAGTGTGGGCGCCGCCGCTTTTACGCAGGCGGCGCAAACGCTGATAACCGTGGCACTATTTGCAGGAATCCCCGTTACATTATATTCCCTCTACTACCAACGGCAGGTAGCGCGCACCTGGTGCCGCTCCTGCCTTGCGGTGGTGGCGTTACTATGGGGTAACGTTATCATTCAATTACTCTATGGTGCATCGCTACAGCCCACAGGCATCGTAAACTTTGCAACAGCGGCGGTCTTCTTTATAATACCCGGCGCTGCATGGATACTTGTGCGGCAGATTCTTAATCACCGGCAATCATTAGATTCAGATAATCTCAGGTTACAACGCTTTTATCGCAGCCCCGAGCTATTCACACAAAACCTGTTGGCACAGCCTGTTGTTAATACGACATCGCGGCCCTATGATTTTGTTATTGGCAATCCCGATGCGCCATGTCAGGTTGTTGTAGTAAGCAGCCACTTCTGTGGTCCCTGTACAGAGACTTTCCGCATGTTGCAGATGCTGTTGAGCAAACATAAAGGGGCGTTCGGAATAACCATACGTTTCCTGGACAACAATCCGCAAAACAATAACGGCCGTAAAGCCAGCGTACAGCGCCACATGCTCCAGTATGCGCTGTCGACAGAAGGCTTTATACGCGACCCCGAAAAAGTAGAGCGCATGCTCGAAGCCTGGTATGCATCACCCGACATCAATAAGTTCCGAACGCTCTACCCGGTAAAGACGTTTTTTGAAGTTGATTTTATCCTGGAGCGTCAGCGTGAGTGGGCGCGCGATACGCACATAATAAATACACCTACAGTAATCATAAACGGGCGCAAGCTTGAGAACCCTTACTCGGCAGAAGACCTGCTGGAATTCGGCCCTGTGTTGACGGAGCTGTTCGCACAAATTGAAACGAGTCCCGAAGCCGGGCTGATGGTGGGTGAGCCGCAAATGGCCTCGTATAATCGATAGAAAATCGTTATATTCAACCAAGCACTTCCTATGCCGTTTCAGGTTATACTTCAGCAAGATCTTATGGACTGCGGTCCTGCCTGCCTGGCCATGGTGTGCCGTCATTATGGCAAACACCTGCCGTTATCTGAAGTGCGCGAACGTACGCAAAGCGGTAAACAAGGAGTAAACATATTAGGCATAAGCGAAGCTGCAGAAACCTATGGCTTCCGTACACTGGCGGTACAGTTTACCTATAAACAACTGATAGAAGAGGCGTCGCTACCCTGCGTGCTGCATTGGTCGCAGGCGCATTTTGTGGTGCTCACCCGCGTTAAGAAACGTTCGCTGTTTCGCCGTGAAGAGGCGCTGGAGATAGCAGATCCCGCAGATGGCCTGGTAACGCTCGATGTCCGCACATTCAAAGAGCATTGGATCAGCAGCAAGATCGAAGGCGAGCCTGTCGGCGTTGCCCTGTTGCTTGAACCGACACCCGCATTCCGGAAACACGACGACGATACTGCGCAGCGAGGACTGGGCCTTCAAACCCTGATGCGCTATGTCGGTCAGTACCGTCAGTTGGTCGTGCAGTTGGGAGTCAGCCTTATCGTGGCGGCAAGCTTTCAATTGTTGCTGCCGTTCTTAACCCAAAGCATAGTCGATACAGGCATCCAAACCAGCAACCTACATTTTGTATATGTAGTGCTGTTCGCGCAGATCGCGTTGTTCTGCGGCAAGCTTACCGTAGACTTTATCCGGAGCTGGATCCTGCTGCACATCAGTACACGTATTAATGTATCCATACTCACCGACTTCCTGATCAAACTCATGAAGCTTCCGGCCAGCTATTTCGATACACGTCAGACGGGTGATATCCTTCAGCGAATGAGCGATCATAACCGCATCGAGCAGTTTCTCACGAAGACGTCGCTCGGCGCGGTGTTCTCGTTTATCAGCCTGCTGGTGTTTTCGGTAGTGCTCGCGTTTTACAACGGGTTGGTCTTTGGCGTATTTCTGGCCTCCAGCGTGCTCTATATACTTTGGATAATGATATTCCTGGGGCGACGCAAACAGCTGGACTATAAACGATTCAGCCTTGCCGCGAAAGAGCAGGGAGCTAAAATACAGATGATCCAGGGCATGCAGGAGATCAAGCTGCAGGGTTGTGGCAAACAGGTCCGGTGGAATTGGGAACGTATACAGGCCAGGCTCTTCCGGCTTAACGTAAAGAGCCTGTCACTGGAGCAATGGCAGCAATCCGGTGCGCTGTTTATCAATGAAGGCAAAAACATCGTCATTACCTTCTTATGTGCCAAAGCGGTAATCGATGGCGAGATAACGCTGGGTACAATGCTGGCAGTACAATATATCATCGGGCAGCTCAATGCGCCCGTAGAGCAGATGGTAAGCTTTGTACAGGGCTGGCAAAACGCACGTATCAGCATGGACCGTCTCAACGAAGTGCACCATGCCGAAGACGAAGAACCCGAGCACAAACATTTCCTGAAAGAGTTGCCCCGGCGCTACACAACACAACTGAGTGGCGGCAAGGGACTCACGAACCCTGACGACGAGAATCTTTCGGGAACATACAATCCTGCTGCCGATATCACCTGGGAACGTGAGCATCTCCAAACGGGTTTGCCCGGTATTAACTTTAATAAAGTAACGTTTACCTACCGTGGTGCGGGTAACGAGCCCGTACTGAAAAACATAAGCTTGTCGGTACCGGCAGGTAAAACAACCGCCATTGTTGGCGTAAGTGGCAGCGGAAAAACAACGCTGCTCAAGCTGCTGCTAAAATTCTACGAGCCTCAGAAGGGAGAGATCCGGCTTGGCGAGACGCCGCTTACGTTGTTGAGCCATCAGGCGTGGCGCAATCACTGTGGCGTGGTCATGCAGGACAGCTACATCTTCTCCGATACCATCGCCCGTAACATAGCGGTAGGCGTAGATCGTGTAGACATGGATCGCCTCCATTATGCTATACGCGTAGCCAACATAGAAGACTTTATCGACAGTTTGCCACTGGGCTTCAATACGAAGATCGGTGCGGAAGGAACGGGAATAAGCATGGGTCAGCGTCAGCGAATACTTATAGCCCGTGCGGTATACAGAAATCCCGACTACATATTACTGGACGAAGCGACTAACAGCCTCGACGCCAATAACGAGAGCGTGATCATTGCCAATCTCGAGCGCTTCTTCAAAGGCAAGACGGTAGTGGTAGTAGCGCACAGGCTTAGCACGGTGAAGCATGCCGACCAGATCATACTGCTGGATAAAGGCAAAATAGCAGAGCGGGGCACACACGCGGAGCTCGTAAACCTGAAAGGAAAGTATTACACGTTGGTAAAGAATCAACTGGATCTCGGTGAATAATATGGACGAACGCGAAGAAGATATATCGATAGAGAACCTGGCGTCTGGCGACAGCATAGCGATGCCCCTGACGCCTAAAAAACCGGCACGCAGCGCGCTGCTGAGCGAAGAGGTAAACGAAATAATAAGTCATCAACCGCTATGGATCATCCGCCATGGCATAACGGTAATAGCGGGTGTATTGGTCGCGTTGCTCGTGCTAAGCTGGCTCGTGTTCTATCCGGATATAGTACAGGCGCCGCTATCGGTCCTGGCAGTTAACGCGCCTAAAAAGCTTGTGGCCCGCGCCGAAGGAAAGCTTGTATCGCTAGCAGCTGTCAACGGTGCCACGGTGCACGAAGGCGATGTGTTGGCCTACCTGGAAAGCACCGCAAAACACAGTGAAGTGTTGTCATTGCAGGCCTGGGTAAAAGAGACCGGGCAATTGCTGAATAATGGCAAGCTGGATGTGCTGGCCAGTCGCACACTGCCGCTCAAGAGCGCATTGGGAGAGTTGCAGCGATCATACTACGAATTTCACGACCGCTACATACGCCTGCAGCAAACATTTGCCGGTGGCTTCTATCAGCAGAAGCAAACGGTTTTGCAAAACGATCTACGTTTCATGGAAGAGCAGTTGCGCGTGCTGGCTAACCAGCGCGCGCTCGCTGCTCAAGACTATGAATTGCAAAAGACGGAATATCAAACCAACCTCAGGCTCGAGCAGGAAAAAGTAATTGCCCCCCTGGAGCTGGGCCGCGAAAAGAGCAAGCTGCTCGCCAAAGCCAACGCTCTCCGCAGCATAGAAAGCCAGATATTGAGCTACCAATCAGGTGAGCAGGCCAAACGACGGGAAATACTCGAGCTTGATCGTGAAGCCAGCGACTACCAGCAGCAGTTCAGCTCGGCGTTATTTCAGTTTGCCAGCGAGATCGATGCCTGGGTAGCCCGCTACATGGTGATAGCTCCAGAGAGCGGACAACTGGAATACATAACGGCGCTGCAGAAAAATCAGTTTGTTACCGTAAACCAGGAGTTGTTCTATATCGCTCCCGCCAATACCGGTTTCTATGGAGAGGCTATTGTAAGCCAGGCCGGTATGGGCAAGCTCAGGCCCGGTCAGGAAGTAATTGTAGAGCTTGATAGCTATCCCGCACAGGAGTATGGTTTCCTGCATGGCTCCGTGGAAAATATATCGCCCTTTCCTGTACGCGACAATAGCTTTGTAGTACGGATACAATTGCCGCAAGGCATGAAGACCAGCTACGGCAAAATGTTGCCTTACAAAAATAATTTGCAGGCCAAAGCCCGGATCATTACCGAAGATAAGCGGCTGCTCGAGCGTATGCTTCACATGCTGCGGCAAACATTTATGCGGTAAGTCTAGATAAGCAACCTGGTGATGTCGAATATCAGGAACATCGTAAAGCCTGCTATAACCAACACCAAAGCAATAATGCCGAGTAGTTTAAAAATACGGTACGGGAATTGTTTTTTAGTAACGGTCTCATAGCCCAGGGCAAGAAATTCCCAAAAGGCTGATCGTGGCAACGGTAAAAAGTTAGCATAAGCAAAAAATATGGAGAACATGGCAATAGCCCATAAATAGACGGTAACCCGGGAGTTATTTGTGCCTCCGATGGGGCCGCCGAGCCGTCGTTTAGATGCCCTTCCGGAGATAATTTTTACAAACGCCCTGACATTGCTTACCGGTGTGTTAACGGTCATCCTGATACCCCTTGATATAGCCTCTGTAAGTGTGTTGTGTCTGATTTCGGTGGCGTAGAGCTCGTTCGGTAAAATACCTATACGATTGCGGCCTGGTATCATGCTATCCGCGGTGAGATCGACGCTAAACATGTAAGTGCTGTCATTCAGCGCGCGGTTTACGGTTACCGTTACAGTACCCGTCGTATCGTTGTTTATGGCATCAAGAACTTCCGTGTATTTGATAACGGGGTTACCATTTACATGGGTGATCTTGTCGCCGTATTTAATGCCAGCCTCCGCTGCCGGCGTGTTAGGCGCCACTTCACGCACCGTAAAAGGAGCCAGGAGAGATATAAACAGTTCATTGTAATCGGGTATGTAACCTTCCGGCAAGGTACTCAGGCTAATTTTTATTTCCTGCCCATTGCGCAATACAGTGTAGTAGGTATCGTGTGATTCAAGTACAGCGGGCTGAACCAGTTCATAGAAATCCTCATATTCTTCGCCGTTCAGTTTCAAGATACGGTCACCCCGCCGGAACCCCACAATCTCAGCCGTGGCGGATGGATATATGCCAAGGCGGTTAACCTCGGCGCGTGGTATAATGATAAGCTCCTGTGTAAAAGTGGATAATATAAAAATCAGCATACCGGCAACAGCCAGCGCTATAGGACCACAAAGTGTAACGGCCAAACGACGAAGGATCGGCTTCTCCTGGAATTCCCATGGATATCTTAGCCGTTCCTTACGCCCATCGACTACGGAATAAATGCGGGAGAGTACAGGTAGATAAAACCCTATGCTGATTTTGACACCACGTACAGATAATGAAAATAGCGCACGGCCGCTGCCCAAAAAATAATGCTCAGAGTGTATACCAAGCCGTATGGAGCCGGCAAAAAACGCAGTAACATAGATAATGTTGGCCACAACCAGGACCAGCAGTAAAACGAGGATCGACATAGTACGTAAAAAACCGCGGCAAGATAGAGATTAATAGTACGGCAAGCCGGGCTAAAATATTACATCGTTGCGTCTACTCCTTTTCGTTGAGAGGATGTGCCTCACGCAATGATCTGCCTTAATATGAATGCCTGGAAGGGAGCAGACCTTACACCATGTGAGTCAGGCATAAATGCATAAAATCTTTATAAACGCAAGAAATCGGCCGTCAATTGTGGTTTCTCTCCTCG
>Ga0247764_1000162_pt1 | contig 24184 bp, 18 predicted proteins | sample UWRJL051202B4_FD_179932 | JGI IMG/M metagenome (GOLD analysis project Ga0247764, IMG submission 179932) | Plant litter microbial communities from Arlington Agricultural Research Station in Wisconsin, United States - UWRJ-L051-202B-4 | ecosystem: Environmental > Terrestrial > Plant litter >...
TTCACGCGTCCACATGACCTGTACGGGAGCCTTGATCTCTTTCGATATCAAGGCTGCCTCGAGAGGATAATCCGGGAAAGCTTTTCTACCGAAGCCACCACCCAGGAACGTCATGTTTACGCTGACATTCTCTATCGGTATATGAAGCCTTTCGCTGAGATCGGCCTGTATCCAGAGAGATTCCTGTATAGGTCCCCATATTTCGATACTATTCTCTTTTACATCGGCTATACAGTTGAGAGGCTCCATACAGCTGTGCGACTGGTAGGGCATTTCGTAGGTCACTTCCGTGACATGCAGAGAGTCCTTCAACGCGGTCTCGAACGCTTCAGACGGCAATGGCTTGTGGGTATCTTTCAGCATCCGCGCCGATAATTGCTCCGAATCCAGGTGCTCGAACCCTTCGTCGTTCCACTCTACGGTAAGCAGCTTACGTCCCTGCATTGCCGCCCATATCGAATCCGCCACTACGGCAACGCCTTCATACATTAAATCGAAAACAACACGCTGCACTTTGAATACATGCTTCACTCCGCTAACAGTCTTTACGGCCGAATCATCAAAGCTCTTTACTTTGCCCCGGAAACGCGGGCTTCGCTCTACCACGGCGTAGAGCATGCCGGGTAACTTCTTATCCAGGCCAAATACTGCCGTACCGTTTACTTTCTCTACGATATCCTTACGCGGGAGCGGCTTGCCGATGATCTTATAATCTTTACGAGCCTTTAGCTTTACGTCTTTTGGCGGCTCTATCTGCGATGCATCTTTTACAAGTGCCCCATAACCGGTCTTCCTCATCGTGGCGCGGTGTATAACATAGCCATTCTCCGCATAACATCCCGCGGCATCTACATTCCATTGCCTTGCCGCAGCTTGTACCAACATCTCCCTGGCCGAAGCGCCCACGCGCAGCAACTGCTCAGACCAGCCCCGTATAGAAAAGCTTCCCTCCGTAGGTTGGGAGCCATACTTCTTCGGATGAGCCGGCGCAGACTTAATACAAACCTGGTCCATACTCACCTCAAGCTCCTCCGCTATGATCTGCGGAATTGCCTGCCACGTGCCCTGGCCCATTTCCGAACGATGGTTGAAGAGCGTAACTTTTCCCGTGGTGTCAATGGATATCCACGCTATCAACTCGATCGCCGCGGTCTCTGCACCCTCTACCTGTGCAATTTCTCCTACGGGCTTTCCCTCCAGCGGCCACCGCAGGCCAATGGTCAGCCCGGCTACGGACAAACCTGCCTGACGGATAAACGCACGTCGCGATACAGGATACTGCTTTTCCATACCCCTGAATAACGGCATATCCTGGGATAATAACACCAAATCTTGATGAAAGACATGCCTGAACAGATCAGAGAACGGTGAATATGGACGAATGGTATCTTAAAATTACATTTTCCGATACTCTTATTTGACTACATCTTCCGAATACTCTGCCTGCTCCCGCCCGAGGGCTTGCTCTCTCTGCAGCTTGCTTTTTTTAATACCGAAGCCGATATATATAAACACCCCGATCACCAGCCATACGATCAACCTAAGCCAGTTTGCCGGCCCCAGCGTGTAGATCAGGCCTGTACAAACGATTATACCCAGAATCGGGACGACGGGCACCCAGGGTGTGCGGAAAGGTCGTGCAAGCGCAGGATCTGTCTTGCGCAAAACGATAATCCCCAGACACACCAGTATAAAGGCAAACAATGTACCGATGACCGTCATATTGGAGATTACAGAAGCCGGGACAAACGCTGCGATAAGCCCTACGAAAACAAAAAACAACATGTTCGATTTCCAGGGCGTTTTGAATTTAGGATGTAACTCTGAGAATACTTTGGGTACCAATCCATCCTTCGACATGGAGAAGAATACACGCGACTGTCCCATAAGCATCACCAGGATCACCGATGAGAATCCCGCAAGGATAGCCACTGTGACCAGTGTGGAAAGCCATCCGTATCCTTTCATGTAGGTATCGATAACATAGGTAATGGAAGCCTCCTGCCCTACTGTTCTGAACTCCTTATAGTTTGCCACACCGGCAAGCACGTGCGCAAAAAGAATATATAAGACCACGCAGATCAAAAGCGATAACAAAATACCCTTAGGCATATCGCGTTGGGGATTCTTTGCTTCCTGGGCTGCGGTTGATACGGCATCAAAACCGATAAACGCAAAGAACACAACGCCTGCTCCCGCAAAAATCCCCGTCCAGCCAAATTCGCCCGAAACACCCGTTGAGTTGTCTGGCAGATATGGCTGGTAATTAGCGGGATTGATATACGACCAACCGAAGCCGATAAATAGCAATACAATTCCGACTTTGATGATCACGATGATGCCATTTACAAATGACGAGCCTTTCACTCCGCGTACCAGCACAAAGGATAACAACAGGATGATCAGCAGCGCCGGCAGATTCATGATGCCCTGAACACCACCGGCCGAATGTTGAAACGGCGAATGCGAGAACTCATACGGGATCTGTATATGAAAAACGTTGCCCAGCAACTTATTGAAATATTCCGACCACGAAGTGGCTACTTTAGCCGATGCCACGCCATACTCCAGCACGAGGTCCCAACCGATGATCCAGGCGATGAACTCGCCCATCGTGGCATACGAGTATGTATACGCGCTGCCCGCGATCGGTATCATCGATGCAAACTCGGCATAGCACAAACCGGCCAGCGCACAGCCAATTCCGGCAACCAGGAAACTGATCGATACCGCCGGACCTGTATTGTTCGCGATAGCTTCTGCTGTGCTGGTAAAAAGCCCCGCCCCAATGATCGCCCCGATTCCGAGCGCAATAAGGCCCATCGTACCGATGCTTCGTTTGAGGCCTTTCTCGTCGCCGGAGGCCTCGTTCATAAGTTGATTGATGCTCTTTTTGAGCCAGATGTTTGCCATGGACCGTTTGGGTTTAGTGTTGAACCAAATGTATCCGGCGTCTCACACGAGGCCCACGGCTGTTGTAAAGAATAGCAAAAAGTAACGGCGGGAAAGGATCTGTAACTGGGGTTACACTAAGTTACAATGGTCTTATATTCCTGATTTACAGGTGTATTGACAAATTCGCGTAACAACGTATCGTCGATCTTGATGTTCTCGGGAATGATCCGCAACCGGTATTTTCCCTGGCCGATAAAAGTAAACAGGTCTTTGCGTTCCAACTTCTGATCCTCTTCCAGCTGCAAGATCTCGTTGATATTATCGATGATGCGGCTGAGGTATGTCTGATTGTTTATCTCGCCCCCGAGACCGATCAGAATACTTTGGGCAGACTCGTTGCCATATTTTCTTCGGATAGCAAATTTGAACAGGTTGATATATTGCGTGGTTTTCGAGCCGAACTCGATCGTGGCCCCGAATACTTCTTTAGACGGGATGGTAATTTTTATGAGCGACCAATCCATAAAGCTGATGGTCATCTCGTTCGGCTTCGGCGTATTCGCCAGCTGTATAACCCAACTGGTCGCCAGCACAAGCGTAACGGCGATAAATGACGTCTTGGCCGTGATTTTGATCAGATCCTTTGTAAAATCGCTGTACAGATCCGGAAAGACATCGGGTAAAATGGAGACGAAAATAAAGACGATCGCAATAACGGAAATCACGGCTACGATCTTCAACCCCCGGTTGGCGAATGTGTTGTAGAACGTAACGATCAAAAGAAAAGTCAAAAAGCCCGATAGCAGCAGATCGGGAAGCGCGCCGATCCTCAAGCCATATTGCTCGCTGTATTCTCCAGAAAATAATGGAATAAGGCAGGTAATAAGCGCGATAACAAAAATAAGGGCAACGATCCGGTTACTGTTCTTTTTATGTTTGTGAATAAATTGAGGCGCATAGTCGGCGTGGCATAACGCGAGGAACAGGAAGAGATCGTTTATAATGGAAAACAGATTATTGCCCGTCTTGAAAAACACGGTCTCTGAAAAATGGAGTGCATTGCCCAGGTAAGCCCAGCAGCCCGCCACCACCCATACAAAGATGGCCAGGCTCAAATGCAGCAGGCCTCTGTCGGAACGTTTAGGAGAGTTGTCCTCCTGGAGTGTTTGCCTGAAACGATCGTTTATATTATACCAGATCGCCAAGAGCAGCAACGCTCCCGTAAACGAAATGATAATATGAGCGAGAATATAAAACCTTATTACGTCTGCCATGTGAAACAGAGTTTCCCCTTTTATAAAGAAGGAAATTTATGAAATCATGTGTAAATAAAAACGAGTCACACACCTATTTTGTCGCAATCCACCCTGTAAACGACGAGATATGCCCATTATTTTTGAATCCTCATTAAACAACGTCTCTGTATGAAAATACTCATTATCATCCTGGCTGTAATCGTCGGAATAATTGCGCTCCTGTTACTCATCGCCCTGTTCTCCAGAAAAAAATATACAGTAACCCGCAGTATAACCATCCATAAACCGGCATCGGAAGTCTATCAGTATGTAATCCATCTGAAGAACCAGATACATTACAACAAGTTTGTGATGCAGGATCCCAATCAGAAGGTAGATTACCGTGGCACCGATGGTACGGTAGGATTCGTACTCGCCTGGAATGGCAACAAACAGGCTGGTGAAGGTGAGCAGGAGATCAGGAACCTGGTGGAGAACAGACGCATGGACGTCGAGCTTCGGTTTGTCAGGCCCTTCGCCGGCATTGCCCAGGCACCGCTAGAGCTCGAGCGTAAAAGCGCCAGTGAAACAATCGTAACCTGGGGCATGAGCAGCCAGATGCCTTACCCCGCCAATCTTATGCTATTGCTTGCCAACGTAGAAGGTATGCTCGGTAAAGAGCTTGAAGAGAGCCTCGCCAACCTGAAACGGGAGCTGGAGAAAGGGTGAAGTAATCAAATTATCGGGCACCCTACGCGTGGTGCAAAGCGTCCTTATTATACTTATCCCTGTATTCCAGGGGCGACATGCCGGTAATTCTCCTGAAGACCTCCCGGAACGCCTTTACATCGGAGTAACCGACATCATACATCACTTCATTAACGGTTTTACGGCTGGTTTCGAATGACTTCTTTGCTGCCTCTATCTTAACACGCTGTGAGTACTCTACCGGCGTGTTCCCAGTAGCTTTGATAAAGCGCCGGTCGAAGTTACGCCTGCCGACAGCAAATCGTGAAGACAAATGCTCCATCGATATCTTTTCCTGCAGATTGCTCTCGATATAATCCTGTGCCTCCTTTACCATATCATCTCCGTGTGACTTCTGGCCGACAAATATGGCAAACGAAGACTGGCTGTGGCGATCCATTTCTATCTGAAATACCTTGGAGCAGAAGATCGCCGTCTGCCGGTCGTAATACTTCTCCACCAGGTAGATCATCAGGTTAAGAAAAGAATATGCCCCGCCGTTTGTATAGATTCCGTGCTCGTCGGTTATCAGCTTATCGGTTTGCAGATTTATCTCCGGAAACATCTCCCTGAAATTATGAGCGGCAGCCCAATGTGTCGAACAACTTTTGCCGTCAAGTAAACCTGATGATGCCAGTATAAATGCACCGGTACAGATACTGGCAACCTCGGCACCATTCTTATACTGTGTAGCAACCCAATCGATCAACGGCTTATTATCCTTTACGGCATTCTTATAATCATGATTGAGCGAAGGGATAATAATCAGGTCCGTGTTACGAACGGACGATATGTCCACCTGCGGCTTTACCGTAAACAAGCCGCCATAGAAGTCTACCGTCTTCGAAAGGCCCGCCAGAACGATGGTAAATATTTCCTTCCCGTTGTTGTTCTTCCAGTATTGATTAGCCCTCGTAAATATCTTGTACGCCCCTACAATGCTGCTCAGGTTATTGTTCTCTCCTGCCGGGACGAGTATCGTGAGGTGTTTCATAGGCGATTTTTTTTGTAAAGATAACAATTCAAGATGTCCAAATCGCCCCATCATTATGTCTAATTACCACCCCCTCGGGACGTAGTTTGGATGATACTTTTGTTCTGATGGCAATTCAATAATCCAAAATAGAGTTATGACAACAACACAGGAAAAGACAATGACCACGCAGGAAGTGGCAGACCGCTTCCACGAACTCGCCTTACAGGAGAAATGGTTCGATATTCAGGATGAGTTCTTTTCGGACGATGTTAAAAGCATCGACCCTGAAGGTTCGCCCTATTTCGGATACGCCGAGGGCAAAGCGGCCGTTCGTAAAAAGGGTGAAGACTTTGTAAGCCGGATAGAAGCGGTTCATAGCCTTCGCACTACTGCCCCTATCGTAGCCGGCAACCATTTCGTGGTCGGCAGGGAGAAAGACATTACTGTGCGACCGCATGGACGGATCACCATCAACCAGGTTATGCTCTATGAAGTAAGAGATGGCCGGATCGTGCTGGAGCAGTTCTTTTATTAAAATCCATTTTCGGCAGCGCTTCACCCGCCTTCTTTGCCAACAGGCAGAGAAGGCGGCGCAGCGTGGATGTAACATTTCCGTCATCGCAACGTATAATCTTCCGCAAAGAGTTTTTATATTTGCACTGTCATCAACACAAAAACACGTCCGTGTAGTCTTTAGATTTCTTTCCATCGGTTTAAAAGAGGCCTCGTGCTGATCCCGGGTTATCGGGACTGCGAGTGGTTCATTCCTTCTTTTTTCATTTTTCACCAGAAAGAAATTATGCTTACGCTTAATTGTCTATCCTATATCCATGCCAATGGAGACCGGGTATTTGATGCCCTCGATCTCACTATCAACACCGGCGATAAAGTTGCCCTTATCGGCAACAACGGCGCCGGCAAATCTACATTGCTCAAAATAATGGCCGGCCAGCTTACGCCTTCCAGCGGTACCGTGGCGACCGCCGGGCAACCGTTCTATGTACCCCAGCATACCGGCCAATTCAATCACCTCACGATAGCGCAGGCGCTGGGAGTCGAAGGTAAGCTCAGGGCACTACACGATGTTCTCAACGGCCTGGGCACTGAAGAGAATCTCGCGATCCTCAACGACGACTGGATGCTGGAAGAACGCTGCCAACAAGCGCTTGTCAACTGGAAGCTGGAAGACATGGATCTCGATCGCTCCATGTCCTCGCTCAGTGGCGGTCAAAAGACTAAGGTGTTTCTCGCCGCTACCGATATCCACAGCCCCGCGCTCGTACTCCTCGATGAGCCGAGTAATCACCTCGACGCCGCCAGCCGCGAGCTGCTCTATGCTTTTATAAGATCTACCACGTGTACCCTGGTGGTGGTAAGTCATGACCGTACCTTGCTGAACCTGGTTAACGCCACATACGAACTGAACAAACAAGGCATCACGCTGTACGGCGGCAACTATGACTTTTACCGCGAACAAAAAACGATAGAGGAAAATGCGCTGGAACAAGACGTAAAGAGCACGGAAAAGGCATTGCGCAAAGCACGAGAAACCGAACGCGAATCGATGGAGCGCAAACAAAAGCTGGATGCCCGAGGCAAGAAAAAACAGGAAAAGGCCGGGCTGCCCACCATATCGATGAATACATTCCGCAACAACGCCGAAAAAAGCACTGCCCGCATTAAAGACGCCCATGCCGAAAAGACGGAAGCTATAATGAACAGCCTGCAGCAGCTCCGCAAAGAGCTTCCCGCGACTGACAAGATGAAGCTCAACCTCAACGATGCCTCGCTGCACCGCGGCAAAGTATTATTCACTGCCGACGCGATCAACTACAGCTACGAGGATACGCCGCTTTGGCAGCAACCTTTGTCCCTATCCATTACCAGCGGCGAGCGTGTCGTGATAAGAGGGTCCAACGGCTCTGGTAAAACAACCCTCGTCCGCATCATCCGTGACGAACTGCAGCCCCGGCAGGGAACCGTGACCCACGCCAACGCAAGCTCTATCTACATAGACCAGGACTATTCGCTGATCAACAACCAGCTCACGGTGTATGAGCAAGCCCAGCACTTCAACACATCAAACCTCCAGGAACACGAGGTGAAGACCCGCCTGAACCGCTTCCTGTTCACGAAAGAATACTGGGATAATTTATGCAAGACTCTCAGCGGCGGCGAAAAAATGAGGCTCCTGCTCTGCTGCCTCACCATCAGCCAAAACGCCCCAGACATTATCATCCTGGACGAACCGACCAACAACCTCGATCTCCAAAACATCGAAATCCTGACCGCCGCGATCCGGGATTATGCCGGTACACTGCTGGTAATCTCGCACGATATACACTTCCTGGACCAGATTCAGGTAGAGCGGGAAATTCCATTGCGCTAACTCCCTCCCGCCGGTAATACGCGCCGGCGGACCCCGAGGCGTGGGTTTAACACCGGTCTCCAACCCCGTAAACCACCTGCATAATAAACTCCGTTCATTCCCCCAATTGAACTATCTTCAACTTTATATCTCATTTAACCTATGCAATACGTACCCAAACGAGGCAGTCATAAAAACTGCCGCATACCATTCCTGGTACTCATCGCTGTACTGGTAAGCGCCTCCGTTTCAGCGCAACAGGAAGCATCAAAAGCAAAACTGCTGGACCCTACAAACATGGACGTGACCACTAAACCCGGTGACGACTTCATGAAATACGCGGGCGGTATCTGGCTTCAGAAAAATCCCGTACCCGCTAAAGAGACCCGCTGGGGTGCCTTCAACATTCTGCGCGACTTCAACATCAAAGCCGTTCGCTCAATACTCGAAGATGCCGCCGCCGATAAGAAAGCAACTGCAGGCTCTGTTAAAAGACGTGTAGGAGATTTCTACGCTGCCGGTATGGATAGCCTTGCCGTTGAAAAAGCCGGCTTTACACCGGTGCAGCCCGACTACGCGCGCGCAGGTGCTGTGCAAAACACAAGCGCCGTGCTGGACGAGATCGCCTACCAGCGCGTAAACGGCCTCGGCAACCCGCTGTTCGGCTTCTTTGTGGGACAGGATCGTAAACATCCGCAAGTAATGGCCGTTCAGATCTCGCAAGGCGGAACCTCGATGCCCGACCGCGACTACTACCTGAAAAGCGATGCGCGCACGCAGAAGATCCAGGCAGCGTTTACAAGCTATGTAACGACCCTCTTCAAACTTGCCGGCGACGCTGATGCCGCTGCGCAACAAAAAGCAGAGACCGTTTTCAAGCTTGAAAAAGTTCTCGCAAAAGCGCAAATGAGCCGCGTGGAAATGCGCGACCCTTACAAGACTTACAACAAGTTTGCCACTGCCGACTTCAGCAAAACAAATCCTGATTTCAACTGGCCTGCCATGTTCAAGAAGCTCAATGCGGCCGGCCCCGACAGCATCCTGGTAAATTCACCACACTTCTTCGCCGTAGCCGACAGCCTACTGAAGAGTACGCCTGTTGCCGACTGGCAGGTATACTTACAATGGAACATCCTTCGCGGCGCTGCTCCTTACCTGAGCAAGCCGTTTGTGGATGCTAACTTTACCTACAGCCAGGTGCTGACCGGCCAGAAAGTACAAACACCCCGCTGGCAGCGCGTTTCCAACCTGACCGACGGAACCATCGGCGAGTTGCTCGGACAACTGTATGTGGAGAAACATTTCAAGCCGGCTGCTAAAGCCCGCATGGACGAAATGATCAAGAACCTGGTAAAGGCATACGAGATCCGCATCAAGAACCTCGACTGGATGAGCGATGTAACGAAACAGAAAGCCCTCGACAAGCTCCACGCCTTTAGTCCCAAGATCGGCTACCCTTCGAAGTGGAAGACTTACGATGGCCTGGAGATCACCAGCAAAACCTTCTTCCAAAACTTACGAAACTCACAGAAGTGGGCGTATGCCGACATGGTGAGCCAACTCGGCAAGCCGGTAGACAAGACGCGTTTTAACATGACGCCTCCTACTGTAAACGCATACTACAACCCGGTAAACAACGAGATCGTATTCCCGGCCGGTATATTACAGTATCCGTTCTTCCGCGCCGATGCTGATGATGCATTCAACTATGGCGCTATTGGCGCGGTAATCGGTCACGAAATCTCTCACGGTTTCGATGACTCCGGAAGCCAGTACGACAAAGACGGTACACTGCGCAACTGGTGGACTCCTGAAGACCTTACACGCTTCAAGGAAAAAGCCAAGAAGCTGCAAGAGCAGTTCGACTCTTACACTGTGCTCGACAGCCTCCACGTAAACGGCAAGCTGACAATGGGTGAAAACATCGGCGACCTCGGCGGCCTTAACGCTGCTTACGAAGCCTTCAAAATGACGCCGCAAGGAAAATCAAACACAAAGATCGACGGCTTTACACCCGATCAGCGTTTCTTCCTTGCATGGGCACAGGTATGGCGCAGCAACATTCTCAGTGAAACGGCCGCGCAGCTGATCATCACCGACCCTCACTCACCGGCAGAGTACCGTACCATCGGTGCGCCGGTGAACATGGATGCCTGGTACAAGGCCTTCAATATACAGCCTGGCGACAAGCTATATAAGAAACCCGAAGATCGTATCAAGATCTGGTAATGACAACGTAACAAGAGCCACGTTCTACAGGAGGCCCGGACATTAATTTGTCTGGGCTTCCGCTTTTATAGCCGTCATCAAAAAGCGGTTATGAGAACCAGGCCGTATGCAATTTCTTTACAACACGCTCTATCGCCTGCAACGGGAGCGCGCTGAACTCGAAAAGAACCTCGGGGTGCTTCGGGCGGTTAGAGGCTTCCGCATAGAACACACTGGCCGGACGAATAACAATGCCCTGCCGGGTTGCCTGCTCAAGAAGCTCGCGCTCGCTGCTGCGGGTATGTACACCCAGCAGAATATTCAGCCCCGATGGATTGTCATTGAACGTGATATCGCCGGCAGGCAGCTTGCGTAACGCCGCTATACACGCTTCATACTTTTCGTGGTATACTTTGCGCATACGCTTCAGGTGTCGCTCCCAATATCCCTTTTCGATAAAGTATGCAAGCGTTCTGCGGGTGATATACGGCACTGTATTGGTGAGATACATATATCCGGCATAGTCCACCGGGAAGCTCGCGGGCAGAACCATGTAGGCTACGCGCAGCGAAGGCATAAGCGCGTTGGAGAACGTACCGGTGTAGATAACGGTGTTATATGTATCGAGTCCCTGCAGTGAAGGCATGAGCCGCGTCTTATAACGAAACTCACTGTCGAAGTCGTCTTCGATAATATACGCTTTGTTTTTCCGGGCCCACGTCAGGATCTGTACGCGGTTGCCAACGGGAATGGCGCCCCCGGTGGGAAACTGGTGCGAAGGCGTGAGGTAGAGAAGATCTGCCTTTACACGTTTGAGTTGCTGCACATCTAGCCCATCGGCATTGACAGCTACGGCCTTTGTGCTATAATCCAGCTCGGAGAAAAGCGCGCGCGGGCGATGATAACCCGGCTCCTCAAAGGCAATACGCGAATGTGTTTTGCGCAACACGAATGCCAGCCAGAACAGAAGCGCATTCGTACCGGAACCGATAAGCAGCCGGTCGGGAGTTGTAACGACACCGCGATAATCGTATAGGTAGCGTATAAGCTGTTCCTTCAGCGGATCTGATGCTTCGGCGCTCTCGTACTGAAACGTCATATTGTCCAGCGCCAGGTTGGTACATTTACGCCATTCTTTTAACGGAAAGCTCCGTTCGTCGACGATCTGGTCGGTGAGCTTGAACTCAACGACAGCTTTTGGCTTTTTCTTCGGGGCCGAAGCCTGCTCCGTTGCGCGCGTTGGCCTGACCTGCCAGTCGCCGCTATCGATGCGGGCAACAAAGAGGCCTTTCCGGTTTTCATTTCGCACGTAGCCTTCGTGGATCAACTGCTCGTATGCCCGCAAAATGGTATTAATACCTATACCCAGCTCGCGCGCAAGCGTGCGGTGTGAAGGCAGCCTGTAATTATAAGGCAACCGCTTGTGCAGAATAGCCTCGCGGTAAAACTCATAAACCTGCTCGTACAAAAGCTTACCGGACTGGTGTAAGATGGGGATCATATCTGCACCCTTGAAAAAGTTAAAAACTGTATCCAAACACGGATGCAAAGGTACGCTAATATTGCATTAGTCAACCCAACAAAACCAATCTATGAAACTCCTTATCATCCTGGTAATCGTTCTGGCGCTGTACACGCTGCCCGCAAGCGCCCAATCGCTCATCACGCACACGGACAAGCTGGTAAACGCCAGCATCAATTCCACCGGCGAGCTGGTCGTAACACCATCGGCCACATCGTCTGCGAAAGACTTCGACTTCCTCGCAGGCAAGTGGACTATGGATAACAAAAAACTAAAGACAAGGCTTAACGGCTGCACCGAATGGACGACCTTCCAGTCGAGCGACGAAAACCTCGGTACTATACTGCACGGCGTCGGCAACCTGGACTTCTATCGCACCAACTTCGACGGCAAACCTTATGAAGGCCTTACGCTACGCCTGTTCAATCCAAAGACCAAATTATGGAGCCTGTATTGGGTGGCCAGCGATGTAGCCGTGCTGGATCCGCCCGTAGTGGGCTCCTTCGAAGGAAGCGTGGGCATGTTCTATGCCAAAGACACCTTCCAGGGTAAACCTATTCTGATGGCTTTCAAGTGGGACAAGACCGATCCCGATAACCCCGTATGGAGCCAGGCCTTCTCTGCCGACAACGGACGCTCCTGGGAGTGGAATTATACAAACACATCACACCGTATCAGGTAAATCGTATATGTCTATACTCCGGCTGTTATCGCTCATCGCCGGCGTTGCCACCGCTGCCTGTGCCATTTACAACTGTAGTGGCCCGGCAGCCACCGGCATAGCCTATCCCCAACCCCTACCCGATACTGTACCTACCACATTTCTACCGGGCATAGTCTCAACGGACTCTCTGGATTTCAATGCAGCATTCTCGCCCGATGGAAAATCATTTTACTTTACCCGGTCGATACAAAAGCGATCCATTATATATGTAACACATTATACTGACGATGGCTGGACAGAAGCAAGCGATGCAGGGCTATCCATACCAGGCTTCTCGGACGCCGATCCTACTTTTGCCCCTGACGGAAAACTATATTTTATTTCCAACCGTCCCAAACACACACACGACACTACGCGCGACTACGACATCTGGTTCGCATCATCGATAGAAAACGGCAGGTGGTCTACTCCACTGCGGCCTGATGATCTAAACTCCGACAGCGCGGAATACTACATATCGTTTGCGCGAAACGGCAACCTATACTTTGCCTCATCGCGCACGGGAGGTTATGGCGAGGAAGATCTTTATATGAGCCGGCTCACCAACAACGAGTACACAGCCCCTGCAAACCTCGGCCCTGCTATAAACACCGCAAAGTCCGAATACGATCCGTGCATATCCGTCGGTGAGGACCTCATCATCTTTACATCACCGAATCGTGCGGACACTTACGGCAAGGGCGATCTTTACGCGGCCCAACGACAGAACGATGCCTGGCAAGCGGCGTCAAATCTCGGCAGCACATTCAACACACCTTCGCGCGAATACTGCGCATACTTCACTCCGGACGACGCATGGTTCTTCTACAGCAGTGAGGGTAATGTGAAATGGGTAAGCGCTGATTTCGTAAAGAGAAGCATTAAAAAATAACCTCACGACTATATCAATTTGAATCCGAATGATTATCCGAAAAGCTACCCTTGCCGACCTGCCGCAGACCGCAGCCCTGTTCGACGAATACCGCATATTTTACAACCAGCCTGGCGACATGCCACGCGCGCATGATTTTATAGCGCAGCGGATCATCTGCAACGACGCCGAAATATTTGTAGCCGAAGTAGAGCATGAACACCTCGCGGGTTTCGTACAGCTATATCCATTGTTCTCTTCCGTGCGCACGAAGCGGCTCTGGCTGCTTAATGACCTGTATATCACGCCGGCATTCCGCGGCAGACGCATTTCCGTGGCGCTGATCGACCGGGCGAAACAACTCACCCGCGAAACCGGCGCTGCCGGGCTTATGCTGGAAACAGCACGTTCAAACACCATCGGCAACGCATTATATCCGGCCACAGGCTTTTCGCTCGATCACGACCACAATTATTATAGCTGGGACTGCATATAGACACGGCCTGCCAACACGCCTTTTTACCACCGCTGAAAAGATATGGCCGGAACAGGCAACACCCGTATATATAAACACGATCATTTTATTATATTATCGGGCAATCCTGAAAAACCGATGAAAAACAAGCTCGTCTCCAAAGGTGCCCTGCGCACTATAGCATCTCTAAAAGACCAAAGTCGCACCCCAACCCTAATTCCCGCCTTTACACTCATGCTGATTTTCTGCATGGTTGCCTGTAAAGACAGTGGTCCGGCAGATAAGCAGATTCACAAGCTCGACCCCAGCGAAGCTGCAACCACGGCCAAAAGCATAGAAGCCGTGGTAACTCCTCAACTGGCCGATGGCCTTACGTTAAAAGTATGGGGTGTGGATTCGCTGGTTGCCGACCCTGTGTCGATCGATGTAGACGATTATGGCAAACTATACTATACGCGCACGATCCGTCAGAAAAATTCGGAGTTCGATATACGCGGCCACCAGGATTGGGAACTGCGATCTATCGCGCTAAAAGACATAAATGACAAACGTGCCTTCCTGCACAGCGTGCTCGCCCCCGCTAACAGCGCCAACAACACCTGGCTGGCAGATCTCAACCACGACGGTTCGCACGACTGGAAAGACATGACCGTTGAGAAAGAACAGGTATACCGCCTTGAAGATACCGACGGCGACGGTGTGGCCGATCTCTCGCAACGTATGGTGAACGACTTCAATGACGAAGTAACCGACGCCGCCGGAGCTGTATTAAAACATGGCGATGACCTGTTCGTAGGCATCGGCCCCGACATGTGGCGGGTACAAGACACTAATGGTGATGGACTAGCCGATACGAAAACGTCCATATCGCACGGCTATGGCATACACGTGGGCTTCAGCGGTCACGGCATGTCAGGCCTGGAGGTCGGCCCCGAAGGAAAACTATACTGGCAGATCGGCGACATCGGCTTTAACGGCGTCGGCCCGGATGGCAAGAAATATGAGCATCCCAACAGCGGCGTCATTGTCCGCTCAAATCCCGACGGCAGTGACTTCGAAGTCTTCGCCTATGGCAACCGTAATATGCACGAGTTTGTATTCGATGAATACGGCAATTTCATCAGTGTTGATAACGACGGCGATCACCCCGGCGAGAACGAACGCCTCGTATACGTAGTCGATGGCTCCGACACGGGCTGGCGTATCAACTGGCAGTTCGGCAAATACCGCGACCCCGACAACAATACCTACAAAGTCTGGATGAATGAGAAGATGTATAAGCCACGCTTTGAAGGACAGGCCGCGTATATACTGCCCTGTATATCCAACTATGTAAACGGGCCTACCGGCATGCTTTACAATCCTGGTACAGCGCTCGGTCCGGAATGGAAGAATACATTCTTTGTAGGCGAGTTTGTCGGTAACCCCGCGCGCTCCGGTATCCACGCCTTTAAGCTCAAACCCAAAGGCGCGACATTCGAGCTTGCTGAAACTCAAAAAATACTTGGCAACGTGCTGGCCACCGGCATAGACTTCGGTCCCGATGGCGCAATGTACCTGGCGGACTGGATAGACGGCTGGGGCACCAAAGACCACGGCCGCATCTGGAAGCTCGACGGCAAGGAAGGCCTGACTGCCGAACGCAAACAGATCCAAACTCTGCTCGCCGACGACTTCACCAAATACGATGAAAATACGCTCGGCGAACACCTTAAGAGCCCGGACATGCGCGTACGCCAGAAAGCACAGTTCGAATTGGCTACGCGTGGTAACGCAGGCCTGGAGACCTTCCAGAAAAGCATAGCGCAAACCGCAAACCAACTGGCACGTGTAAATGCCATTTGGGGCATAAGCCAGCTTGCCCGACAGGATATAAAGAATGCCTCCGTACTCGTACCTCTACTGAAAGACAGCGATCCGGAGATCCGCGCCCAGGCTGCCAAATGGATCGGCGACGTTCGTTATAAAGATGCCGGGGCTGCCCTTATACCACTATTGCAGGATGACTATAGCCGCGCCCGCTTCTTTGCCGCCGAAGCCCTCGGCCGGATAGCCTATGAGCCTGCCATAGCCCCTATCATCGCGTTACTCCGCACCAACAACGACGAGGACGCATACATCCGTCACGCGGGCAGCTTAGCACTGGCCCGCATCGGCAAGACCGAGCCGGTAAAAGCGCTTGCCACGGACACATCACGCGCCTTGCGGATAGCCGCCGTAGTAGCCATGCGCCGGATGAAAGCAGCTGACATCTCCGTCTTCCTGAACGATGCAGATGAATTTGTAGTAACCGAAACAGCCCGCGCGATAAACGACGACCTCTCGATAGAACCCGCCCTGCCCGCGCTCGGCGATATTCTAACGACCACACGCTTCACCAACGAGGCCCTTATACGCCGTGCGATAAATGCCAACCTGCGCGCCGGTACAGACAAAGCCCTGCAGAACCTGGTACACTATGCCTCACGCACCGGCATACCCGCGGCGATGCGCGCCGAAGCGATTGCCACCATCAGCACATGGCCCAAACCTTCGGTAGTAGATCGCGTTGACGGTCGTTACCGCGGCGAGATAACACGCGACCCTGCCGCAGTAAAGAGTGCAGCAACCGAATCACTTATATCGCTTACCTCCGACAAAGATGCTACCGTTCGCCTTGCTGCTGTAAAAGCAACTGGTAAACTCAGGATCGACAAAGCTGCCACTGCGTTACTCACACGCCTGAAGAGCGATCCGGAGCCTGCCGTAAGAGCAGAGGCGCTGAAATCACTGGCCGCGCTCGAATCACCGGAGATCGGCAATGCCATCAAAACAGCCCTGGCCGACAAAGAGAAGAGTGTACGCGTAACCGGCCTGGACCTGCTGGGCAAAACGAACATCCCGAAAGACCTGATGGTAAATTTGCTGAGCGATGTGATACACACAAAGACACCGGAAGAGAAACAAGCCGCCCTGATAACGCTCGGCACACTGCCGCTGGAAAACACGCGCCCGGTGCTGGAGCAACTGCTCACGGCATACGCCAGCGGCAAGCTTCCGCCTGAAGTACACCTCGAGCTGGCCGAAGCCATAGACAGCACCCACACGGAAGCGCTGATAACCCGCTTCAAAGCGGTCAATGCCAAACAAGGTCCCGACTCGCTCAAAGCCGCCTACGAAGGCAGCCTATACGGCGGCGATGCAGACCGCGGCCGGCGTATATTCTTCAGCCATGACGCCGCGCAGTGCCTCCGCTGCCACTCTTACGACGACATGGGCGGCACCGCCGGACCACGCCTCAACGGTGTGGCCAAACGCCTCACGCGCCCGCAGATCCTGGAAGCCCTTGTAGACCCCAGCGCACGCCTGGCGCCCGGCTTCGGCACCGTAACCCTGGAGCTTAAAAACGGCGCAAAAGTAAGCGGCATCCTTACCAGTGAGAAAGACGCTACCCTGGCCGTTAAAGTGGGCGACAAACCCGACACCGTGATCCGCAAAGACCAGATCAGCAAACGTACCAACGCGGCCTCCAGCATGCCGCCGATGCGTTTCCTGCTTACTAAAAAGGAAATACGGGATCTTGTAAGCTTCCTATCAACACTTGAAGAAGACAATTGACTTGTGATATCAGGACAAACCATTATCGGCTAACACGTAACCTGCTCGCTCGCGGGCGAGCAGGTTACGTTCCTGTTTAAAATCGATTGTATAGATCCGCCATACATCAATCGGTCACATTTTTCAAAGTAAATATTTCAAATATTAAAGCGGTTCGGCATAGTTCTTCTCCTTACGTTGGTGGGCTTGTCTATTCACTGGCATACGCACTGGCACGATGTCATCAAATTTAGCTGTTCTCAAAATCCATGTACGTGCACAGGCCCGCCAGTTTTTTATCGGGATTTGCCCGGACAAAACCCATCCTATCGACTCATAATAGTTAAAGAATTTTTCGGCTTCAAACTCATATTTGTCGGCTTCCGACTCGTATTCCTCATCATCGAGCTCCTCTAAAAAAAACTCTACAACCTGTTCCATTGATTCCGGCACATCGGCCGCCGCCCCGGCCGCCCCCTCCGTCGTTTCTTTTTTATCTGAAGGCGGCTTTTCCGAAGTCTCTGTTGTATTTGAATCTATATTTTCAAATGAATCATCTTTCTGTGCTTGCGCGGGCGCCCCGTTTTTGTTTGACGCGTTTAAAACGTTTCCCCCGTTTAAGCTGTTTTTTATGTTTTTATTGTTTATACTGTTTATAGAACGTGCCCCCTGTAAATCCTCTGTCGGGGTATCTATCGAACCCTCTGCAAGGGGCTCTGTCAGGTCGTAACGACACAACAAAACCTTACTTCCTATGTACATATTATTCGAAGGCCTATACTGAATATACCCCCAGTTTTGCAGATCCTTCATGGCTTTGTAATACAGCTTCGACGAGTTTATAGACGCATCCCACATGATCTCATCCCGGTTGATGCTTACAGGATTGCGAAAACGGTTACGATTCCAGCACTCAAAAAGTGCCAGATAGAGAATCTTGTGTGTAGAGGTGAGCCTTCTGTCTTTCCTGAAATGCTCCCAGGTACCTCGCGTGTGTTTGATGTAGTTTACCATAGCGTGAGTAGTTTTTCTGGTTAACAATAATACCGCATAAAAAAGAGGCTATTCCCGCTATAATCCAACAGCACTTGTATGCTTTGCGTGTGTTTGTGTATCGTTGACATACAAATCAGCAATTTTCCAGCTTTCTAATCCGATTTGTCACACGTTTCCGGAAAAAATACGCAGAAAAACATCCAAAAAATCAAACATTATCAAACAAACCAAGCCACCGGTTGTAGATATTCACGTAATTATAATTTATCATTGAAGCTGAATCCCTGACATGAAAAGGATATATATCTTAATAATACTTACTATCTTCCAGGTAAGAATTGTTCCCGCGCAAATCAGCATTACCGATTCGTCTGGCGTTACCCGCAATTTTAGATTTCCGAGGGTTGTCGTGGACCTTAATGATTCAATAGATTTTATTCCAAACACCAATATTGTATCGCATGTTATACCGAAAGGTGCCCGCAATCTTATTGTGAATGGCGACTTCTCACAGGGGAGCACGGGGTTCGTAACAGCCTACAAAGCTGGAGACTTCGAGACCGGCGCGTTTGTCATAACGAAGAAGCCCGTAGAGCTAAACAATTATTTCAAAGACGTCCGTGACCACACCACGGGCTCGGGCAATATGATGGCAGTGAACGGCAGTACCCATGGCGATGCCGCTATACTATGGGGGCAGACGGTAACTGTAAAACCAGAATCAATCTATACATTCTCGATAAGCGCCGTGAATTTATATGAATCCGCGGAATACAAAACACCAACGCTCGTGGTACGAATAAATAACAAGATTGTGATTAAGCAGATGCTGCCCACAGGAGACATGACAGGCGAATGGCAGCAATACGAGGTCTACTGGGACACCGGCAAGGCCACAACCCTAAGCATCTCCATTGCCGATACATGCCGTGAACATTTCAACAATGACTTCGCTATAGACGATATCCAGCTCTATCAAAGGAAATAACGCTAATGCGAATCCCTCGCAACCTCGCTTCCCGACCCACCGCGCAGGAAGTCGAGATCGGCACCCCGGTGCGCCTGCTCTACATGGTTTTGGTACAGGCTCACATAACCACGGCTCGCGAACTTCACCCGTGGCTTCCAGTTGGCTTTTCGTTTTGCAAGCTCTTCATCGGACACGTGTAACGTAAGGCTTCGGCCGGGCACGTCCAGCGTTATCCGGTCGCCGCTTTGAACGACGGCAAAGTTACCGCCTGTAGCAGCTTCCGGCGATACATGCAGTATAACCGTGCCGAAACCTGTGCCGCTCATGCGTCCGTCGGAAATGCGTACCATGTCCGTAACGCCTTTGGCAAGCAGCCCTGTCGGTATACTCATATTCCCGACCTCCGGCATACCCGGATATCCTTTGGGACCGACGTTTTTCAATACCAGTATACTGTTTTCGTCCGCTTCTATTGCGGGATCGTCGATACGCGCCTTATAGTCTTCTATATCCTCGAACACGATGGCTATACCTGTATGTTTAAGCAGGTGCGCACTGGCCGCCGATGGCTTTATGACCGCTCCATTCTCACAGAGGTTGCCCTTGAGTATCGCCACACCGGAATATTCATTGAATGGTTTTGCTACCGTAGCGATCACATCGGTATTATAGCATTCGGACCGCTCACAATTCTCTGCCACGCTCATTCCGTTTACAGTGATGCAATCGTTGTGCAGAACGTCTTTCAACTCGTTCATAACAGCGGGTATGCCGCCGGCATAATACAGGTCCTCCATAAAGTATTTACCGGAAGGCTGGAGGTTTACAATAAGCGGCACCCTGCCCGACAGCTCATCGAAGTCGTCCAGTGCAAGATCCACACCGATACGGCCGGCAATCGCGAGCAGGTGTATAATAAAGTTGGTAGAGCCGCCTATGGCAGCATTCACCATTATAGCATTCTCGAATGCCTTGCGGGTAAGCACTTTCGAAAGCTTCAAATCATTGCGCACCATCTCCACGGCCCGTATACCCGAAAGATGCGCCAGTACCTTACGCCGCGCATCCGCTGCCGGTATCGCGGCGTTATGTGGTAACGATAATCCGAGAGACTCCACCATAGAAGCCATCGTGGAGGCGGTGCCCATAACCGCGCAGTGGCCACTGCTGCGGCACATCGCCGCTTCGGCCATTACCAGCTGATCCTGGTCCATCAGCCCCGAACGCACAGCATCGTTGAAACGCCATACATCGCTTGTACCGATGTCCTTACCGCGAAATTTACCGGTAAGCATCGGGCCACCGGAAACAACGATCGTCGGAAGATCTACGCTGCAGGCTCCCATAACCAGCGAGGGCGTGGTCTTGTCGCAGCCACATAGCAACACAACGCCGTCAATCGGGTTAGCGCGAATCGATTCCTCTACATCCATGCTCGCCAGGTTGCGATATAACATCGCTGTAGGTTTGATCAGCGTCTCCCCCAGCGACATCACCGGAAACTCCACCGGGAAACCGCCCGCTTCGTACACGCCGTGCTTGACCGACTCTGCCAGCTCCCGAAAGTGACCGTTGCACGGTGTAAGCTCCGACCACGTATTGCAAATGCCGATAACCGGGCGGCCATCGAACTCGTGACGCGGTATTCCCTGATTTTGCATCCAGGCGCGATATATAAAGCCATCTTTACCCTGGCGGCCAAACCAGTTCCGGCTTCTCAGCTTATTATCTTCCATATACACGAATACCGGCTGTTTATACGCTCCACCGTATGCCTGAAGCGGCCGGCACACACAATATAAATAATTATCGACGCGTGTGGAAATTTGATAATTTCGCACTGTTCAATATTCCGCCAGCGGTTTGCCGTCGGCTATAAACATTAAGTTCTATTGAAAATGATCCGCTCCCATGGGGTTAACCGGCTTGAGATCTGGAGGCCACGATTATTTCTTTCGCTGGTTATCTTTGTTGCCGCCGCATATATCGCCGACCATGAACATGTCTACGGCGAAAATGTCTACTTTTCCATCCTCGGCGCCGGAGCCTTACTGATCCTTGTAGTTTTTGCATGGCCCGCGGATGAAATTGCACTCGACGACAATAAGTTCTATTACGTTAGCCGCTCCATGCTGCCCTGGTTCACACAAACCACCGCGTACAAGATCTCCGCACTGGAGCACGTCCACTATCGGAAATACTTTGCAGGATCCACAACGGCGTGGGGTGTGAGGCGGAAAAAATATCGTTGCACGGTGGAGCTCCATTTTAAAAGCGGAAAAACACGTCTGCTTCACCTGGGTTCTCACCAGCGAGAAATCTACGTCATCATAAAACAAACCAACCAGTTGATCGATCGAAAGACGATCATCCATTCAACCAGGCCATCATAATTATCATAGTTAGTTTACCGCGCCTCAAAAATTGAGGTACTGATTGAAGAGTTTTGTACTTAACCGGCTAACCGCCACATAAAACACCATCAGCGGAAAGAAACAGAACAGACCACGCCGGTAAGCATCTTCGATCCAGTTTGTAGAACCCGGCTTGAAATCAGTATCGATTGCGTAGAATATCAGAATATAGATCGCCCAGCCACCACAAAGTAACAGCAGCAACGCCAGCCGGTCTTTATACACAATCATGTTACGGATATTCATCACCATAACAGCGAAGAACAAAAAAACGACGACGCCATAATACCGCGTATTGAACGTCACATCAACGACCTTCTCCAGCATGCGCAGGAGCTTATCGGTATCAAACACAGCAACAGGCACCGTAGTTTCCGGCAGCTGAACCGGTAAAACCAATCGTACATACAACTGCCAGCTGGCAAACACCGCGAGACAAACGACTCCAAACACAATGGGCTTTACGAAGGCGCGTTTCCGTATTCCCGTCCATAAAACAAATACACCCGCGAAAGCCGCGAATACAACGGCTTCGGGCCGCGTCCATAACGCAAACAGGATCAACAACATCCCGATAGTGCTATACGCCGCGGCATCACGTTCATACGCCACATACAGACAAAGCAGTCCAATGGAAACGTAATAAGCACAAACCGGATTTGACGACGACAATATCGAAAAGCTTGCATACTCCGGCGTAATGATCAATAGCAGCGTAAACAACGCCGCGCTAAAATGTGTAGTATACAACCGCAGCACACCATAAAAAGATACCGCCATGGATGCATAAAACAAAGCCACCACACCATGCGACGACGAAAAACCGATGCCGTACATAAACGCAAAATTCAACGCCACCAACGGCGGATACACACTGCGCAGCGTATATAACGGATACTGAGGATCGAAAATACTATTATTCAAAGTCCCTTCGCTCAGGACTGTTTTGGCAACAAAATCAAAGCCCGTAATGCTGTCATAGATAAACACCGGCCAGAAAAAAGCCTGTGCAACAACAGCACACACCAACCAAATTACAGCTCCAGCAAGAAGCACCCACGCCGGATGAAACCGGCTCAACAAACCATCTATTACCTGCCCAAGCCGTAGCCTCCACTCCAAAAGATAAACCAGGGGGCTTGTTCTGTAAAACAAATACACCGCAAGCATCAATATTATTATTGCATCCATGCCGGGCACAATCGATACATAATAAAGCGGCACATGGATAATATCCAACCCGAACATCACAAAGGCATTTATCCCGAATCCTACGGGAAGCGCCACACCCACCTTCAACAAAGAAGAAACATTCCCGGCCAGTGTATGAACCACAATCAGCCCAAGCAAAAACACAATTAACAATCCCACGATTCCCAAGGCGTCAGCGGTTTAATACAGTATAACGTTTCTCTTTACCCGGCACATGCGCGGCCTCCTGGTATCCCCAGTAATCTACCACGGCCACATGCGTTATCTGTTTATAGAGCGCCAATGTATCCCGCTCCTCCTGGTATACAACCTTCCTGGGATAAATGAAGTATGCCACCCATCGCCGGTTCCGAACCTGCTGAATGAATCTTGACGTGGTGTCTTTCGGGAAAAAGATGCTGTCTGGCGGCATCAGGATAACGGCGTCGGCCGGAGTACTGTCCCGAAGCATGTGCAGATATTTTGCCGTAAACCCGAGTTTAACCTCCAGTCGCCTATCGTAGTTTAGCGAATCGTATCGCCAGCTAAATCCAACATCGCTACCGAACCGGTTGAAAATATGCTCATATCCGCTATTGAACTGAACCAAAGCCCACAGCAACAATACCACGCCACCGAGTAATAACATATGCTTAACATACAGCAAACGCTTCCCCGAAAAAAGTGACGCTATTTTCAACTTGATGGATTGATATTTCTCAGACATGATTTCCCGAACAACCAAAGATATATAAAAACGTATGCCGCATCAAACCACCCAAAAGCGGTAAAAAGCAAAAGTCTCCCGCTCGTCAAACGGAAGACTTTTTAACTGCGATGTAAATACTTTTTATCCTACCTCTTCAACACCTTATACTCATAAGCTCCCAGCGAAACGGTAGTACCGAGCGATACAGCCGAACCACTGAGTCCGTCTGTCCAGGTTGTGCTCTTCAGGGTATCAGCCAGCGTAAAGGTACGCGAACCATTACGCACATTGACGATCACCAGGTAACGTTCCTGGCCTGCCTCTCGGG
>Ga0247764_1000164_pt1 | contig 24141 bp, 16 predicted proteins | sample UWRJL051202B4_FD_179932 | JGI IMG/M metagenome (GOLD analysis project Ga0247764, IMG submission 179932) | Plant litter microbial communities from Arlington Agricultural Research Station in Wisconsin, United States - UWRJ-L051-202B-4 | ecosystem: Environmental > Terrestrial > Plant litter >...
GAGAACAGTGTCAGCAGGGTCGCCATGACGGACCATTCCGAGTAGCGATAGTCAGGTGCGCCAGTACCGAAGAAGATCGAGGCGGCGTAACCGACGCTGGACAGGGAGAGCGCGAGCGGGAGAGCTTGGCCGGTGCGGTACAAGAACACGATGGCGGCGATCAGACACACGAACGCAAGGATCAGGTAGTGCCACACGATGAAAATCGGGCTCGAGTGCAGGCTGGAGAACCACTTGAGCAGAGCCTTACCTCGCGGAGATAGCGGATAGTCGTTGGCGAGTCCCCGAGGATTCAGATACCAAATCTTGGCGCCGTGATCGGTGAGACCGATAGCGAGCGCGTAGACGGCGGCGCGATGTTGCAGATACTCTTTCGGGTTGGCGAGCACGACGCGCCGCCAATTCTTGGCGACGGCGTCTAGCGAGGCGGCGTCGTGATCACGATGGAGAATCGTTCGGCAGGGCCTGTTTCTTCGGAACTTCACGCAGCGATAGAGCTGCAAGTGTTCGAAGGGATTGTAGGCGCGCCGCACGTCGCGAATGGTCGCGCCGGGAGTGACGATGCGGGTCTCCGGGTCGATCTCGATACGACCCGTGCGAACTGAGATGCCGACCAAGTCGAAGGTCGCGCTCATCGCCCAAAATTCGCCCTTTTGCGAGATGGTGTTTAGCGCAGCCTGCGCCGCTTTCCAGGACAGCAGCGTGAGCGGCAGCGCGACCACGCCAGCCAGGAAGAGTCGCACGAGCAGATGCTGCCGCGTGAGCAGCGGCGCAGAGAACAGGGCCAGCGCGACGAAGGCGTAGGCAGAGCCTATTGCGTTGTGACGCGCGGTCATCGCGAACACCATCAGAAAACCAGCCCCGCACAGCCAAGCGATACGGCGTCTGCTGGTCGTCGCGCTCAGGGAGTTCAGCCAGCATCCGAGCCCGCCGAGCAGCATCGCCTGCATCAGCGTGTCCTTCCAGACCGCCCCGGAAAGGCACAAGATCGGCGGGAAAAAGCCGAGAAGAGGGATGGCCAGCGCGCGCAGCCACAACGGCCACGGCCGCGTGCGGAAGAACACCGCGAGCCCAAACCAGAACAGTAAGTTTATCACCACCAACATGCCGAGCGGGCCCGGCACGATGCGGTCGGTGAGCGCCCACAGCAGCGCCATGGACACCGGATGCATGTTGGTGAACTGGAGTGAGCGTGCCTCCTCCAACTGGCGGACGGAGTCGAGCGACATGTAGCCCGGCGCGAACAGCCACACCGTGAGCACGCAACAAATCAACGCAATCGCTCGAAAAATCCACAATTCGCGCCGTTCCAGGAAGCCCCGAAAACGCACGACAGGCGCGCTATTCAGGGCTCTGGTGACGGCTTGAGGCAGCGGAAAGGCTCGCAAGGTCGCGCATTCTATCAGACGATCCAGAACGGCAAGCTCTTTCGCCGGCAAGGACTGGGCCGTTCCGGCCACAGTCTGGACTCAAGGAGTGCGGCCTGATTGGGACGAGCGGCGGCTCAAGCAGGCGAGAAAGTCGCGGCAGCGGCGCGCACTTCTTCCAGGTGTTTGCTGGCAGAAAGGTCGTGGTGGCTCGCAGCGCGGATCACTCGGTTCTGAGCGATCACGTAGGTGATGCGCTTGATCATGCCGAGCAGCGGGCGACGCGCTTCGTAGGCGTTGATGATGCGCAGTTCGGGATCGGCGAGCAGCGGGTAGGGGAGTTGGTGCTGGGCGGCGAATTGGGCGTGGGTTTCGACGGTGTCGGGGCTCACGCCGACCACTTGTAGGCCCGAGCTGGCGAGTTCAGCGTGAGCGTCGCGAAACAAGCAACTTTCGCGGGTGCAGACGGTGGTGAAGTCCTTGGGATAGAAAAAGAGCACGAGCGAGCTCTTCGCCAGCAACTGACCTAGGGTGGTAAGTTGTCGCTTTTGATCGAGGGCTTCGAAGTCAGGGGCGATCGCTCCAACGCGCAGCATGCGTGGAGCTTAGGACTCTCGACGGGCTAAGTCGATCGACTTAGCTTTTCAATGTCGCTCGGCAGCAGGTTCAGGCAGCGAAGCTTTGACGCTCGTTTTGAGACGAAACGCCACGCCAACGTTGAGAGAGCGGAGCGGCCCGGCGCGTGCGCGGTTTGCCGCGACGTGCGCCCACGTTGGTCGAGCGCAGCACGGCCGTCGGGGACGGCGCCGGCACGCTGTACGCGCGAGCTTGGCGGCGTTTGAGGTAGAGCTCCAACAAGACCTCGATACCCTTCAGCAGCGGATAAGCGATACCAGCGTGCAACAGCGTATTGCCCAGACCCGCCACGCCGCGCGGAATGAACGAGCTTGGTAGCAGGTTCAGCGCGCCGCTTGCCCCGAGACCGATCAGGAGCAACCCCAGCAACGCACGCTCGAGCGTCAGCAGTGTGTTCACCAACGACGTCGCTTCGGCGAGTTCGGTGTCGTTGGCTGCGGAGTGAGTCCAGGTCTTCATGGCGTCTGTGTATGGACGTCGAACGACGCGGGCTGGGATCGACACGGTCGCGGAACTTTTCTGCTGCAGGCTACGCGAAAGTGCCGCCGTCGAGCCGAAATCGTGCGGGGGCGGAGTCGAAAATCCGAAGTAAATTCGCTTATGAGGCGCGCCGAGGCCCTCCGAGCGTCGCGCGCAGCACGTGACTGAGTCGGCCGGTATCGCTCGGCGAAGCTCAGTTTGGAACGAGACGCAAGGAGCGGCCGACCAGCATTTCGTTATGAGAGCCTTGTCGGTAACCGCCCAAGTCGAGCGTCACGTAGGCGAAGCCGTGCCGCTTGCCGGCAGCGAGCGCTGCTTCACGGGTGCTGTCTTCGAGCAGACGGGGCAACTCGTTCAGCGCGACTTCGATACGTGCGATGGAGTCGTGGAAGCGCACGCGCACCTGGCGCAAGCCGAGCGCCTTGAGCTCGGCTTCGAAGCCTCCGATGCGCGCCAAGCGCTCTTCGGTCACGGCGCTGCCGTACGGAATGCGGCTAGAAAGGCAGGCAGCGGCGGGCTTGTCCCAAACCCGTACGCCGAGCAGACGTGCGACCGCGCGCACGTCGGACTTGCTCAATCCAAGCTCCAAAAACGGACTGCGCACCAAAGCTTCGCTCGCCGCTTGCAAGCCCGGACGGTAGTCGCCGAGGTCGTCCGTGTTCGTGCCATTCAAAATGTGCGCGAGGCTCCACTCGGCCGCCTTCACGCGCGCGATGGCGTAGAGCTCCGTCTTACAGTGAAAGCAGCGATCGGGACCATTCTGCGCATAGCCCGGCCGCGCGAGCTCATTGGAGTCGACCAGGCGATGCTCGGCGCGAAGCTCCCGAGCCATCGCGATCGCATCTTCCTTCTCGGCTGGCGCCAGGCTCGGACTGACCGCGGTCATCCCCACCGCGCGTGGCCCCAGCACCTCCGTAGCCACAGCGAGCACGAGCGCGCTGTCGGTACCTCCCGAGAAGCACACGAGTACCGAGCCCATCTCACGAAGCAGCGTACGCAAGCTATCGAGCTGCCCGCGTGTCCGCTCGAGCTCGAGTTCGGATCCAGATGCAGTCACTGCCCAGATCTAGCACCGTGACCGAGGTCGCTTCGAATTCAGGCTCATCTCTGCGCTCAGGCCAGTCAGCCCGCCATGGTGGTGCTCCAGGCCGGGACAGGCCCTGGCGCCTCCAGTGCGGACAATCCCCGTCAGCCCGCCGTGTTTGGGGCCGGGCCCCCAAAGACCCACGGGACGTCTGCCCCAAACACCACGCGACGACACCACGCGACCACAGCACTGTCATACTCTGTCCGCCCTGAGGCGGGTCGAAATGGCAGAATGCGGCGTGTTCGCCGCGTTTTTGGCAGTTTTTTGAGTTGGCGCGGGTCGTGCTTAAGGTCCAGGTGACCCTTGCGTGGAACAACTACTGATATTATGTTCAGTATGTCGCTTCGGTGGCGACCCCAACCCCCTCAAGGCAGCCATGGCACTTCCTGCGCATCTCGCTGAACGCTTCTCTCCGGCACTCTCGCGGGCACTTCGCTTGGGCACCACTGAGCGCCCGGTAGATCCCAGCTTGTCCTTCGGGCTGCCTGAATTGGACGCCGCATTGCCGGACGCAGGCTGGTTACGTGGTGGCGTGGTGGAGTTGGCTGTTGGGGAGGGCGTGCCCGCCACGTCGTTGATCTTGTCGGCGTGCGCGGAGTTACAGCGACGACATAGCGCTCATGGTGGAGAACTGCCCTGGTGCGCGTTTTTGGATCCTAGCGCCACCTTATATGCGCCCGGAGTGCTCGCTGCGGGCGTGCAAACGGAGCGGTTGTTGGTGGTCCGTCCACCGGTGGAAGCCGTGGCGCGCACCGCGCTGCGTTTGGCGAAGTCCCCCGCCTTCGAGCTGATTGTGGTGGACGCCGTGGGCGTGGCGGGCAGCGGCCTGTTGATCCCGATAGAGAGCTGGCCGCGACTCGTGCGTCGGCTGTCCTTGGAAGTGGAAAATACACAACGATCGATCGTGATCGTAACTAGCTTGGCGGCGCCGCGCGCGTTGCCACTGCCCGTTGCTCAACGGATTGAGCTGACACGTCCCGCACTGGAGCGGCTCAACGTGCGCGTCGCGAAAGATCGGCGCGGTCACATCACGCCGAGTAAGCCAGTAGCGTGGGCACGTCCGCGACATACCGACGTCGCAGCTGCTGCTGAATTGAAGGTGGCCGTTGGTTGACTCGCTGACCTTGCCGTTCGATCGCCCCGCTCAGCCGTTGGCAGAGCGGCGCGTGGTCGCGTTGGTACTGCCGGCGCTTCTGTGTGAGCTGGCGATGCCCCTACCGGACAAGGCGCCGGACAAGTCCACGCGCTCGTTGCCGTTTGGCGTCGTATTGGGTGAGGCTGGGGCAGAGCTCACCTCCACCCTCAGCGCGGTGAATGAAAAAGCCACGCGTTTGGGCGTGCGTTCGGGCCAAACCGTGGCGGAGGCGCGCGCCATCGCTGCGCGTCTGGTGGTTCGTGAAGTTTCGCCGAAGGTGCTGGAGCAAGCTTTGGCTCGCATCGCGGAAATCGCGATGGGTTTTGGTGCGGTGGTTTCTTTCTCGGCGCCGGACACGGTCTGGGTGGACGTGACGGGGGCGGCGCATCTATTCGGAGGGGAGCTCGGGTTGTTGGCGGAGCTCGTCGGACGGATTCGAGAAGCGGGGCATCGCGTGCGCGCGGTGCTGGCACCAGGTCCGCGTTTGGCGCGGGCCTTCGCACGTTATGGGGAGATCGGTGTGGAAGGTTACCGCTCCATCGCCGCTGAGCAGTGCGCACAGGAATTTGCTCAGCTCCCAATCCGCGCGTTGGAGCTAGCGCCAGAGCTCGAGAGTTGGTGGGTGCGGCTCGGTGTGCTGACCATTCAGGGGTTGGTGGAGCTCCCGAAGAGTGCGTTGGCGGCGCGGCTCGCGGAGCAGGCATCGGACGTGATGTCGCTCATGGCCGGGCGGGATGGGGCGCCGCTCGTCCCGTACCTGCCCCCCCGCATATTGGTGGAGAGTTCCAGCTGGGAAGAGGGTAGCTCCGGGATCGAACCGTTGTTGTTCGTGTTACGGGGCCTGACTGCGCGCATGGGGGCTCGTTTGTCGGGCCGAGGGGAAGCCGCGGCTGCGCTTCGGCTCACGATTTTTGCCGAAGGCAGCATCGCGCGCTTCCGTGGGGTGGAAGGCGCCAAGCGCCTGGACTTTGCGCTGCCGAAGCCGCTGTGGCGGCCGGAAGAGGTGTTTCGCATCATCGCCTCCCGGCTGGAGCGGCTGGAGCTTGAAGCACCTTCGGTCGGGCTAGAGCTGGAAGTCACGGAGCTCACGGAGGCAACTCCGCGCCAACTCGAGCTGGGTTTGTGGGGAGCCAGCTTGACGCACGCCTTGGACGAACTGCCCATCGTCCTGGCAGAGCTCACCGCAGATCTAGGAGAAGAGAACGTGGGCGTATTGCGTCCGGTGGATTCGCATCGACCGGAGCGGGCCTCGGCGTTGGTGCCCGCGCTACAGAAGCCAAGTCGAGCGAAGAAGTCTCGTCGACGTTCGGGGCGCACGCCGCGGACGCCAGCAACTACGCCCACCGTCAACACGGCGCAGCTCGTGCATCGGGTGACTCGCTGGTTGAAGGAGCCGGTTGCGTTCGAAGCACCATTGCGTCCACAAGCGACGGTCGCGCTCGGGCGTCGCTTGTACACCATCGACAGTCTGCGTTTCGAGCAGCGCTTGGAGGCCGTGGAGTGGTGGTCGCAGCCGGTGAGTAGAGATTACGTGCGCCTAGTGTTGCGCGGTACGGAGGGCGTCGTGGAAGGCCTGGTTTACGTCGATCGCGATAGCGGTAAACGTTACTGGCAAGGCGTCGCCGATTAGAGTTAGCGACGATCTGCGCTGGGCGTGAGCCTCAAAACTACGAAGCCGACCACACCCGCCAACAGCGAGCCCAGCAAGATCCCGATCTTGGCCTGAGCCAACAGCGCTGGTGACGCAGGGTAGGCCAAGGCGGCGATGAACAACGCCACCGTGAAGCCTATCCCGGCGATGATGCACACGCCGAACAACTTGGCGTAGGTAGCTGAACGCGGCATCGGTGCGATCCCGAGCTGGAGCGCCAGCAACGTGGTGCCGAAGATGCCCAGTTGCTTGCCCACGAACAAGCCGAGCGCGGCTCCCAGCGTGACGGGCGCAGCCAAGGTTTCTAGGCTGACGTTCGTGAGCGTCACCCCGGAGTTGGCCAGCGCGAACAGCGGCATGATCAAGAACGCCACGAACGGGTGCAGCAGGTGGATGAAGCGTTCGCACGGCGCTTGTAGGTCTTCTAGCTTCTCTTCGATCGCCAAGATCTCTGCGGCTTCCAGCTCCTCGTCTTGCGGCTTGAGGCAAAGCTGCTGAGTGTGTCGCACGAGCTCAATCAAGACCTCGCGCGCGTTGCGCTGCGCTTGGGCGGGCACCATCAAGCCCAGCAACACACCAGAGATTGTAGCGTGAATGCCAGCTTGATGCAGCGCGTACCACAGCGCCGCGCCGACCGCGCCGTAGACCAAGCCGTTCACCACGTACGCTCGGTTCAAGGCGAACGCGATCAGCAACACCAAAGCAGCGAGCAACAAGGCGGACGCGTTCAAGCCGTGCCCATAGAACAGCGCGATCACCAGGATGCCGCCAATGTCGTCGAAGATGGCGAGCGCGGTCACGAACACGACCAGCGCGTGCGGCACACGGCCCTTGAGTAGCGCCAGGATCCCGACGCAAAACGCGATGTCCGTGGCCATGGGGATGCCCCAGCCCGCGGCACCGGCCCCACCTCGATTGAGCGCGAAGAAGATCAACGCCGGCAGCACCATACCGCCCATCGCGGCAATGGCCGGCAAGCTGGCTTTACCCACGCTGTTGAGCTCTCCGCTCACCAGCTCTCGCTTGATCTCCATACCGACGACGAAGAAAAAGATCGCCATCAGCCCGTCATTGATCAGCTGCTGCACACTGAAGTCCGCACGCGCCCCGCCTATCGCCAACGTGAGCGGCACCTCGAACACTTCGCGGTAGCCTTGCGGCTGCAGATTGGCCCAAGAAAGCGCCAAAACCGCGCTGGCGAGCAGCAAGATCCCGCTAGCTGCTTCGGTCTTGATGAAGGCCTGTAGTGGGCGGACGACGGTTTCGAACATAGTGCGCAGCGGATTGATCTGGAGAGTGGCGGCCCGACCACTCGCAATCCTGCAGCGTGAAACTGCACCCTTTCGAAAACTGCAGCGACGATGGCATGGCTTCTGTCCCAATGCCAGGCTGTGTGGGGATCATTGCCACAAATGCGCACGATTCAGCTACCGCCAGGTCCGCGACCGGGAGCGATCGAACGCGGCTTATGCAGGTGGAAGAGCTGGCCGTTCCCAGTGCGGGCTCCATGTTGCGCTTGGTCCATCTCGCTGCCGGTTTCGTGCTGTTCACCCACTGGGTGATGGCGTGTAGTTCCCCCAATTCGGAGTCCGGCGGCCAAGGGGGCGCAGCAACGAGCGGGGGCAGCAGCGGCGCTGCTGGCGAAGCGAGCTCACACGGTGGCAGCGCGCCGTCGCACGGCGGCACCACCTTGGTGATCAACATCGGCGGCGCCGACACTGGCGGCGACTCCGGCATTGGTGAAGAGTGCGCGCGCACCACCACGCACGCCGAGCTGATCCCGGCCAATCTACTGTTCGTGCTGGATACGAGCGGCAGCATGACCTGTAATCCGCCCGACGGCGACGCCGAGCTGGGTGCTCGCTGCGCGCGTTTCCCGCAGCAGGAAGATCCGAAGCGCCCCACGAAGTGGGAAGTCACGAGCAACGCACTGCGCTCGGCGCTCAACGGCATGAAGGGGCGCCCGAACCTCTCGGTTGGACTGACGCTGTTTCCGAATGGCAGCGAATGCGGCGTCGCTATGCGGCCCGACGTGCCGATCGCGCCGCTGGACGACGCCCAGCTAGAAGCTGCGGAGCAGGCACTTTTGAGCGTGAAACCCACGGGCGAAACTCCCATCGCGGGCGCTACGATCCTGAGCTTTGCGCACTTGGCGACCGAACTTCGCGCCGCTCGGCTGACGGGCAACTCATTCGTGATCTTGCTCACCGATGGCGCGGAAACCTGCGCACCGATGGCTCTCACGCAGCTGCGTGACAAGGACTTGCCAAACTCCCGCCTGTTCGACATCCGAACGTTCGTGATCGGCGCGCCGGGCAGCGAATCCGCGCGACAGCTACTGTCACAAATGGCGTGGGAAGGCGGCACGGCCAGCTCCGAGGAGTGCGAGCACGCGAGCTCGGACGTCAGCGTGGGGGACTGTCACTTCGACATGACCTCGACCGACGACTTCGAAGCGGAGCTCGGGCGCGCGCTGGAGCGCATCACCGCCATCGAAGAGGTGTCTTGCGTGCTCGATGTGCCGAAGAATCCTGATGGCGGCGACGTCGATCTGGAGCGCGTCAACGTCACCTTCACGCCGAGCGAGGGTGAACCTGTGCGGATTCAAAATGATCTGCGCAAAGCCTGCGCTGAGGGCGCTGACGGCTGGCAGTACTCCGCGGATCGGCGTCAGATATTCTTGTGCGGTGAGGCTTGCACCCAAGTCCGCAGCGAGCCGGGGGAGCTTTCCGTGGTTCTGGGTTGCCCGACTGAGATCCTGCGCTGACTCACCTTTCAGATTTGATTGGAATTTGTTGGCCGGGTGAGAAGCCGGGAGGCGCGCTCGTTTTTGTGACCGGTTTTTAAGATGCGCTCGCAGCCAAAAATCACAACATGATCACTGGCCCGCCTGGATGGGCGGCGAAGTGGTCACTGAGGTGCTTGTGCGTTCGTTCTTACTTAGCTGGTTTGGTTTGGGTTTCGCTGGTTTAGCTTCTGCGTGTGGTCCTGCGAGTGAAGCGGTGGACCCTCCTGCCGTGGGCGGAGGCTCCGGCGCCCAGGGCGGCACTGGACCGGCCAGCCAGGGCGGAACGAACACCGCTGGCACTAACGCGGCCGGCGGCAGTAGCGCGACCGGCGGCAGGTCCGGCGCAGCAGGCGGCCGAAGCTCGACGAGCGGCGGTGCGGCCACGGCCGGCGGCAACAACACCGCGGGGACGCTGTCCACGACCAAGTTCGTAGGCAACATCACCACCGGTGACGTCGCGGACACGAACGGCATGGTGTTCGCCAAACACTGGGACCAAATCACGCCAGAGAACGCGGGCAAATGGGGCAACGTTCAGGCTAACACCGGGCAAAACTTCAACTGGAGCCGCCTGGATCAGCTGTACGACTACGCGCAGCAGAACAACCTCCCGTTCAAGCAGCACACCTTCGTGTGGGGCTCGCAGCAGCCCGGTGGCAACGTGGACGAGGCCGCGGTCAAGCGCTGGATGACCGAGTACTGCAAGCGTTATCCGAACACGCAAATGATCGACGTGGTGAACGAGCCGCCTCCGCATCGCGGCCCAAGTTACGCGAACGCGATCGGCGGAGGCACGGACAGCAGCTGGCAGTGGATCACGAACTCCTTCAAATGGGCGCGCGAGGCGTGTCCCAAAGCGATCTTGATCCTGAACGACTACAACAACATCGAGTGGTCCACCGACCATCAGCACTTTCTCTCGATCGTGTTAGCGGTTCAAGCCGCCGGCGCGCCCATCGACGCCATCGGCGCGCAATCGCACGATCTGGACAACGCCAACGTGTCCGCCGCGAACGTCAAGAAGATGCTGCGAAACCTCAACGATCAAACTGGATTGCCGGTTTACATCAGCGAGTTCGATATCAGCACGACGGACGACGCCGCACAGCTGGCCGCGTATCAGCAATGGATCCCGTACTTCCTGGAGCAAAGCTACATTCCCGGGATCACCATCTGGGGCTGGATCTATGGTCGCACCTGGGCGGACGCTCCGAATAGCGGCTTGATCCGCAACAACTCACCGCGTCCAGCCTGGACCTGGCTGATGCAGCAGCTCGACCGCCCGGAGCGCTGATCAACGTGGCGCAGCGCGCTCCAGCACGTGGAGCTCCAGCCGTTCGTCGCCTTCGTCGCTGAGCCACGCTACGCGGGCGGCGTTGGCGGCCACGGCCGAGATCATACCCTTGGACTTCGCCGCGAGCTTCCGGACCGAGCCGGAGCTCACGGAGACTTCGAACAGACCTCCGACGTGCGCGCAGTACACGCGGTCGGCAGCGGCTGCGAGCGGCGAGCACACCGAGTCGCGCACGATCCGGCGCTCCGTCTTCAGATCTGGCGAGAGTTGATACAGCGAACGCTCGCTGCCCTCGTAGAAATACAGCTCGTGCCAGACCGCCAGTTGCGCCGGTGAACGACCGCTCTTTGCGGCGGAAAACGTCGGCGCGCCGCCAGCGCCAGGGACACCACCGATGCGGAAGCTTCCGTCGGCTCCGCGCTCCACGAAGAAGATCCAATCCTCCAGCATATTGGCGGCGTCGATCGAGCCAGTGGATACATACAGCACCTGGGGTTTGTTGCCGCGCAAGCGTTCGAGCTGAAAGGCCAGGCCGTTGCCTTGCGTTACCCACGCGAAGTCATCGCCGTTACTCACGAAATAGTGCGGGAGCTGGGTCAGCGCAGCGAGCTTACGCGCGCGCTGACCGAGATGATTCGCTTTCCAGATCGCCGCTTCGGCGAAAAAGACGAGCGAGGATCGTGTGTGCGTGGCCCCTGGCTTGGGCCGAATCGGCAGGCGCGCTGGCGGAGAGCCCGGCACGACGCGGAACGCCACTTCGTTGCCGAGCAGAAGGATGGCGTCGTCGGTCAACGCCAGCGCGGTCTGATAAGCCGAGAGCGGCAGCGAACAGAGCAGCGTGTCTTCAGGCCGTGCGACCGCCGCAGCCTGCGTGAGCGGCGCCGTCGACGGCAGTGTCGACGCCCGCGCCGCGGAGCTGCTGGTTGCCGAAACATCCCGGTGTGAGACGGGACTTTGACAAGCCAAGCCGAGCGCGAGCAGCAGTATCAACCCGGAGGTTTGCATGACGAAGGTGTGCGAGGTCGCCGAGGCTGCGATAAACTACCCGAGTCATGCGTCCTACGGTTCTTTTGTTCGATATCGATGGCACGTTGGTCACCACCGGTGGCGCGGGTCGTCGCGCGATGCGCCGCGGTTTGACTGCTGTTTCGGGTCACCCCAATCCCGTCGACTTCCCGCTGGATGGCATGACGGATCGCTCGATTGTGCGACTAGCGCTCGTCGCCGCCGGCGTGGAGCCCACGGCGGAAGCCATGGATCGCGTGCTGGATGAGTACCTGATCGCGCTCGCGGAGGAGATCCCGCAGGTACCGCGCGAGCGCTACCGCGTGTTCGCGGGGGTGCGCGAAGCCGTGGAGCATGGCTTGCTACGCGGCGCGGCGGTTGGTTTGGGCACCGGCAATATCCGCGCGGGCGCAAAGCTGAAGCTGTCGCACGTCGGCTTGTACGACTACTTCAACTTTGGCGGCTTCGGCTGCGACGCCGAGGTGCGCGTGGATTTGATCCGCATCGGCGCCGAGCGGGGCGCGGCAGCGCTCGGCGTGCCGCTGGCAGAGGCGCGCGTGGTCGTGATCGGCGACACACCGAAGGACGTGGCCGCAGCGCATGGCATCGGCGCGTCGTGCATCGGCGTGGGCACCGGCAGCTTCAGCGCGCAGGCGTTGCTCGACGCCGGAGCCGACGCGGCGTTCGACGATCTGACGGATGCCCGCGCGCTGGCAGCGCTGATCGAGCACCAGCCGTAACCATCCGAAATCGGAGCGGTTCGCGGCAAAGGCTAGACACTGAACAAAAGATCAGTATGGCTGGGGGGCCATGTTTGCGGAGCTGCTGGCGACGTCGTCGTTTTCATTTTTGCGTGGCGCCTCTCACCCAGAGGAGTTGGTGCTGCGCGCCAAGGCGCTGGGCTTGTCTGCGATTGCGATCGCGGATCGGGAAGGCTTGTACGGGTCGGCGCGCACCTTGGTCGCGGGGCGCGAGCACGAACAAACCGTGATTGTGGGAGCGGAGTTATCGATCGGGCTTGGTGCGCGGCCGAAGCAGCTGATGCCAGCTGGCGAGAGTTTGCCGGAGCTGCCGTCGCTGGTTTTGTTGGTGGAAAATCAGACGGGCTACACGAACTTGTGCCGGCTGCTGACGCTCGCCCATCACGAACTGCCCAAAGGACAGAGCCGGCTGGAGCTGGGTTGGTTGCCCGAACACTCGGAGGGGCTGTTTGCGATCGTGCCGGCGCCGCGGCGGCCAGGTGAAGCGCACGAAGCGCCAGCAGAACTGCTCCGAACCGTGCGCGGCGCCTTTGGCGAACGCGCGGCGCTGGCGCTGCATCGGCACGGCGACGGTTTCGATGCAGCGCGCGCAGAGCGCGTGAAGCAATGGGCTCGCCTGTACGGCATGCCGCGCGTCGCCACGGCGCGGCCGCTATATCACGAGCCGTCGCGCAAGGCGCTGGCTGACGTACTGCACTGCATCCGACGCGGCATCACGCTCGACCAAGCCGGTACGGAGCTGTCCGTGAACGCGGAGGCGGGTCTTCGCTCGGAGGAGGACATGCGCAAGTTATTCCGGGACGAGCCGGAGCTCGTGGAGTTCAGCGCGGAGATCGCGGCGTCGCTCAGCTTCTCTTTGCACGAGCTCAAGTATGTCTTTCCGTGCGCGCTCGAGGCGGGAGAGAGCGCTGACCAACGCCTGCGGCGGTTGACGTACGCCGGGCTCGAGGAGCGTTACCCACAGGGTACGCCGGAAGGCGTGCGCGCTCAGGTAGAGAAGGAGCTCGCGTTGATCAGCCAGATCAATGTCGCGGCGTATTTCTTGTGCACCTGGGAGATCGTGCAGATCGCGCGGGAACGACGAATCTTGTGCCAGGGGCGCGGCAGCGCGGCGAACAGCGCCGTGTGTTACGCGCTCGGCATCACCTCGGTGGATCCGGCGCGCTCCAATTTGTTGTTCGAACGGTTCCTGAGCAACGAACGCCAAGAGCCGCCCGACATCGACGTGGACTTCGAGCACGAGCGGCGCGAGGAGGTGATTCAAGAGATCTATCGGCGTTATGGGCGCGACCGCGCGGCGATGGTCTCCGAGGTGATCCGTTACCGCGGGCGCAGCGCGCTGCGCGAGGTGGGCAAAGTGTTCGGGCTATCACTCGAACAGATCGATCAGCTGAGCAGCACGATTGGACATTGGGACAACGCGGCGCTGGCTGGCCAGCGCTTGCGCGAAGTCGGCTTCGATCCAGAGGACTCGCGCATTCGACAAGTGATCCATTTCTCCCGAGAGTTGGAAGGTTTTCCGCGCCATTTGTCGATTCACGTCGGCGGCTTCGTGTTGTCGCAACAGCCGCTGTACGACGTGGCGCCGGTGGAACCTGCGCGCATGCCCGATCGCAGCGTGGTGCCCTGGGATAAAGACGATCTGGAAGTGCTCGGCTTCTTCAAGGTGGACGTGCTCGCGCTCGGCATGCTCACGGCGGTACGCAAAGCGCTGGCGATGATTCATGAAGGTGGCGGTTTGCGGGGACCGAATACCGATGAATTCGATCCGATCCTGACTCTGGGTCGCGTGCCAGCGGAGAACGACGCCGTTTACGAGATGGTCGGCCGTGCTGATACCGTGGGCGTCTTTCAAATCGAAAGCCGCGCGCAAATGGCGATGTTGCCGCGCATGTTGCCGAAGTGTTTTTATGATTTGGTGATCGAGGTCGCCATCGTGCGCCCGGGGCCGATCCAAGGTGGGATGGTGCATCCATATCTGCGTCGGCGGAACAACGAAGAGGCAGGGACCGCTCCGCATCCCGAGCTTGAACGGATTTTGCAGCGCACGCTCGGCGTCCCGTTGTTTCAGGAGCAGGTGATGCAAATCGCGATCGAAGGGGCGGGGTACTCGGGCGGGGAGGCCGACCAATTACGTCGCGATATGGCGGCCTGGAAGCGCAACGGAAAACTGATGCGTCACCGCGACCGTTTGCTGGAGGGCTTCGCTCGCAAAGGCATTCCTCGCGACTTTGGCGAGGCTTTGTTCGAACAGATCAAGGGTTTTGGTGATTACGGCTTTCCAGAGTCCCACGCCGCCTCCTTTGCGCTGTTGGTGTACACCTCGGCTTGGGAGAAGGCGCACTATCCAGCCCATTTTGCCTGCGCTTTGCTCAACTCTCAGCCCATGGGATTTTATTCGCCGGCCACCATTCTGGCGGATGCGCGACGACATGGGGTGGAGGTGCGTGACGTGGACGTGAGCGCCAGCGGCTGGGACTCTAGTTTGGAGCCAGCCGGCGAACGCTGCGGGATCCCACACGGCCAACCAGGCGCTCAACGCGCAATTCGGGTGGGCTTACGTTTGATCAAAGGTTTGAGAGAAGCGACAGGGCAGCGCATCGAAGCTGCGCGAAAAGAGTGGCGCTTCAGTGATATGGAGGATCTCACGCGGCGAGCGGAGCTGCGCCGGGATGAGCTCGAAGCGCTCGCAGAAGCGGGCGCGCTGGAGTCGTTGGTGGCGGGGCGTCGTCAGGCGCTGTGGGTGAGTCGAGTGCCGCGCATGTCCGGGTTGTTCGGCCAGGCTTCTTGGCAGGAGCCGCAAGCGGAGTTGCCGCCGCTGCAAGGCGCTGAGTCGTTGCTGTTGGACTATCGGCGCAAAGGCTTGGCTGCAGAAGATCATCCGATGCGCCATCTGTGGCCGAAGCTGACGCCCCGGGGCGTGATCCGCGCAGAGGCCCTACAAAAGGTGGAGCACAAACGTCGTGTGCGCGTGGCGGGCGTCGTGATCTGCCGGCAACAACCCGCCACGGCGAGCGGCGTCGTGTTTATCACCCTGGAGGATGAGACAGGATTTTCGAACTTGGTGTTGTGGCGACGCGTGTTCGATCAATTCCGTTTGGCGGCGACGCGCGCCGCGATCCTACTGGCAGAAGGCGAGGTGGAGCGACAACCGCAAACCCACGGCGGTGCAAACTCGAGTGAGCAGCCGACCATCCACGTGATCGTACGTCGTCTGGAACGTCTGGACATACCCGGTCGCGATATCGACAAAGTCTCACGGGACTTTCACTAAGGGCCATTCGAGGGCCCCTAAAGAGCCCTCCGCACAAAATTCGCAACCAACTCCCGCGGTGCCCGACCTGCGAACATGGCAGCGAAAGTTCGACTGAGGTGGTTGCTCTTGTGTGCAGTGGTTGGCAGCGGTTGCGGGGAGCCTGATTGGCCACCGCCGCTCCAGAAGGAGCCCGCGGCGGGGGTCGCGGGTTGGTATTACGGAGGCGGACGTTCAGGCGGCTCCGGCGGTACTTTGACCGCAGCAGGCGGAAGCTCTGCGGGCGCGCGCAGCGATAAGTCTCGCGGTGGTGCCACAGCTTCCGGTGGCACTGGGGAACTCCCGCCCTCGGATACGGGCGGCGAAGCAGGTGCGAGTGAGGAAGCCGTGGGAGGCTCTGCCGTCGCTGGGGCCAAGACGCGCGGCGGCGCGGGTGGAGTGCGCTCGGCGGCGGCGGGCGGTGCTGTGGCGGCAGCGGGCGGAACGCGCACAGCGGGTGGTGCTCAGGCAGCCGGCGGCGTTCGCAGCGATGGTGGAACGAACAGCGCTGGGACCAACGCAGGAGATCCCGGCAACGAAAGCGCGGGAACGGCAGGCACGGCGGGCGGTGACAACGCCGCAAGTTCCCCGTTCTTCAGCGAATATCTCGAAGCTGGATTTCTCAAAGCCCTGGAAGTCGCTGCAGAACAAGCTGGCAGCTTGGACGGTTGCGAAGTGCACGTGCACTCCGGCAGCGGCAGCTCCTTGTTACGCAACATTCCGCTGACCGAATCCGCATCCTGGGCCGACCCGCTGCTGCTCTGCACAGCCGAGCTAGCGGCGGTGCACGAGCCCTGTCAGCGCGTGGAAAATCTACGCTTCAACGGCAACGACGTCGTGGAGTTACTCTGCGCAGGGCAGCTGATGGACGTCATCGGCCAGCTCGGCGAAAATACCGTGCACGGCTGGGGCACAGCGGAGACCAGTACGGAGAACCGCAATCTGCGCAGAAACTGCGGCATCCTGAGCGGCGACCGCAACGCGGACGATCCGTTCGAGCCGGCCACGGAGTGGACCGGCTTCGATATCACGGATCTGAGCGACCTCGGACGTCACTGCCAGTGAGCAGCGACGTCGTGGCGGAGCGTGCTACGCGACGCCTGCGACCGGAGCTTCCGCTGACGACGGCGGAGCTGCGGCTCCCAGCTCGCGCGAGCTTTGGCCGACGTAGGCATCGCTGCGCGCGGTGGCGGTCTCGTTGACCTTGACGCTGACGATACGGGACACGCCGGGCTCGCCCATGGTGACGCCGTAGAGCACGTCGACGCTCTGCATCGTCTTCTTGATGTGCGTGATCAGGATGAACTGCGAATGCGAGGTCATCGACCGCACGATCTCGTTGTAACGAGCCACGTTGGCTTCGTCGAGCGGGGCGTCGACTTCGTCCAGGATGCAGAAGGGGGAGGGACGGTGCTGGAAGATCGCGAAGATCAATGAAACAGCCGTGAGAGCTTTCTCACCACCGCTCATCAGATCGATGGTTCCGATCTTCTTGCCGGGGGGCTGCGCCATGATTTCGACGCCGCTGCCGAGAATGTCCTCTGGATCCGTCAGCGTTAGCTCCGCGCGACCGCCGCGGAACAGCTTGGCGAACGTCTTCTTGAACAGGTTGTTGACCTCTTCGAACGTCTCGCGGAAGCGCTTGCGCGATTCCTTGTTCATGTGACGGATCGCGACGTCGAGCTCTTCGAGCGCCTTCTCGATGTCGATCTTCTGATCGTTGAGATCCTTGAAACGGCGTTCGGCGTCTTCGTGCTCGGCCTTGGCGTCCAGGTTCACCGGACCCATGCGATCGATGAGCTGACTGAGCTCGTCGATGCGACGGCGGTGTTCGGCATCGGGCGCCGGCCGCGCGTGGTAGTCGCCCACCACGCGCGCCAGCTCGAGGCCACGGAAGCGATCGCGGATGCCAACCACCAAATGTTCGCGCTCGAGCTCGAGGCGCTGCACGCTCATCTCGTGCTTACGCGCGGCTTCGTCAGCGCTGCCGAGCTCCTCGCGTTGACGACGCAGCTCGCCTTCTTGGGCGCTCAGGGCGGAACGCACGCCTTCCAGGCGCTCGCGCGACGCGGTGAGTAACACGTGCGCATCGCGTGCGCGCTCCGTCGCCGCCGTGCGCGCTTCGCGCGCCAGCAGGATCTTTGCGGCGGTTTCGCCGTACTGTGCGGCAGCTTCCTCGAGCTCTTGATTGAGGCGCTCGCTGCGTTGGATCAGAGCATTCAACTCTTGCTCCACGCGCTGCGCTCCGGCGCGGGCGCTGCCGATCTGTTCTTTGACCTGCGCCAAACGCACGCGCCGCTCGGTCACGAGCGAGCTCTGCGCGGCTACGCGTTCACGCCAGGCACTGGCGTTGTCTTCGGAGCGAACCAAAGCGCTCTGCAGTTGATCGAGCTCGAAGCGCACGCTGTCGAGCTGCGTGCGCGACTCGCTCTCCGCGGTCTGCGAGTCGGTGAGGGTGCGGTCGATCTCGGCGAGCTCCGCGTCGATGCTGGCAATTCGGCTGGCAAACCGGGCGATTTCGGCGACGGTGCGCGCCAGATCCTTCTCTGCGGTGACCTGCAGCAGCTCACCTTCGTGCGCTTCCTGACGTGCGCGATCGAGCGCGGTCGACACTTCGGTCGCACGCGCGCGCACCGCGTTCAGCTCCGTGCTGAGGCGCGCGTGATCGGCTTCGAAGCGCGACAGCTCTTCGCGCAGCTGCTGCATCTCGCGCTTCTGGTCGAGCATGCCGGAAGCGACTTCATCGCCGCTGCCGCCGCTGACGACACCTTCAGGTCTCGCCACCGTGCCGTCGAGTGCGACGACGGTCAGCCCGTAACGCCGCGCCAAATCCACGGCTTCTTCGGCCGTCTCCGCGAGTTCGGCAGCACCGAACAAGGCACGCACCAGCGCTTCGTCTTCCGCCGCGTAACCGATGCGATCCACCAGGCGTCCGCGCAGGCGCTCATCCAGCGGTGCCGGCGCACCACCGGCGACGTAGCCCGGGCGCAGCGGGACCACGTCCGCGCGTCCGCGTTCGCCGCGCGCGAGCTCGCCCAACAGATCCAGACCCGCCGCGCTGTCCGCGACGACCACGGCTTGCAGGCGGCTTCCGAGCAAGCCGGCGACGGCGAGCGTCACGTCTTCCGGCACCGTCAGCCGATCCGCGACCAAGCCGAGCACGCGCGCGTCGCTCCGACCGAGCAGGGCGCGCGCACCGTTGCCGACGCCTTCCAAGCGCCGGTGCAAATCTTCGAGTGCACGGAGACGATTGCGCCGCACCCCGACGTCGTTTTTGACGGCGTCCACGGCGCGTTCGCTCTCCAGCTGCCTGGCGCGCAGACTTTCGATTTCAACGCGCAGCGCGTCGCGTTCGGCCTGGGTGAGGCGCTTGCCCTCCGCCAGTTCGGCGACGCTGCGCTCGAGCGCGGTTTGGCGGGCCTGGCCGGTGCTGTGCTCCCCTTGGAGCTGCTCCCGTTCCTGGCTCAAGCGATCGCGACGCTTGCGCGTGTCCGCGACGCGCTGCAGCACGCCATCCAAACGCGCTTCGAGCGCCGCAGCCTGAGCGCTGAGTCCGCCAGACTGCTTGCGCAGCGACATGACCTCTTCGTTGGCCTGCGTCTCCTCGCCTTGCAGGGCGCTGAGCGCTTCCGTCTCCGCCAAGGCGTCCGATTCTCGCGCGCGCTCCTCCCCCGTGAGATCCGCTACGCGGTGCTCGAGTTGCTCGAGCTCCGATTGGGAACCGGCGCGGCGCACCGACAACTCGGCGAGCTCCTGACGACCCGCGTCGAGCCGCTGGTCGAGATGCGTCAAACGATCCCGCGCGCGCTCAATCTCCGCGTGAAGGGTGCTGACCTCGTTGTCCGCTTCGAACGCGCGTTGAGAGGCTTCTTCTGCGCTACTCTCGATGCTGGCCGCGTCAGAACGCGCAGCGTCAATCAGCGCCTCCGCATCTTTGAGTCGCTCGCGCAGGATGCCGCCAGCGCTGGCGGCTTCTTCGTGAGCGCTGCGCGCCACGCGATCTACGACGATCAGCTCCAGCAGGCGGTGCGATGCGTCGTGCAGCACCAGATCATCGAGCTCGCGGCGGTACTCCAGGAAACGCTCGGCTTTGGCGACCTGACGCTTGAGCGCCGCGCGATTGCGGTCGATTTCTGAGACGATGTCGTTGATGCGCAGCAGGTTTTGCCGCGTCAGCTCCATCTTGCGTTCAGCCTGCTTGCGGCGCTGCTTGTACTTGGTGATGCCGGCGGCTTCTTCGATGAACAGGCGCCGATCTTCCGGGCGCGCGCTCACGATTTGCCCGATGCGACCCTGCTCGACGATTGAGTACGCCTTGGTGCCGACGCCAGTGCCGAGGAAGAGCTCCGTGATGTCGCGCAGACGCACCTGCGTCTTGTTGACGAGGTATTCGCTGGTGCCGTCACGGAATAGACGACGGGTGACCGCGATCTCCGGGTAGTCCTTGTACTCGAGGGGAAGGGTGGCGGCGTATTCCGGGTTCGTGTTGTCGAAGGTGATGGTCACCTCCGCCATGCCTGCCTGGCCGCGTGACTCCGAGCCGTTGAAGATCACGTCTTCCATGGCGCGGCCGCGCAGATGCTTGGCGCTTTGTTCGCCCAAACACCAGCGGATGGCGTCCACGATGTTCGACTTACCGCAGCCATTCGGGCCCACGATGCCGATCACGTCGTGGTCGAAGTGGATCACAGTGCGGTCCACGAAGGACTTGAAGCCTGCGATCTCGAGCTTCTTGATGTGCATCGATACCTACCCTCGGCGACTCGGTTATAGCAGTGCCTGCCGCTGCCCGGCGGCTGGCCGAACAAGCTCTCTGCAGACGGTGTCACGCCATGACATGTATGGTCACGTGGTGCGTGTCCTCGTTGTAGCGGCCTGAACGGATGCACACAAGGCCAAACGTACAGCCCGTTGAAAACCTGTGGACTCGCTTCGTACTCCTAAGCCGAGTCGCTGCAAATCCGGAACCAAAGCTCAGTACTGGTTTAGCCGGCCACTGGTCTTAGCCGGCCACGACTCCGCTGTTTCGTTGACTACTCATGTTTCGTATTGTTTCGTCGGCCGGTCCTGCATCGGCTCCCAATTACCTACGGGCTGACGGATCCAGCCGCGTCTAGAGATTCGTCCGCGGACGTGGGGCCACGTGCCGCAGCCTGAACGGTACCCGCTCCGAGATTCAGCAATGTTTCGCTGCTTTCGCGTCGAGGCGACGCGCGTCCAACGGCCGCTTGAAAGTACTGCGGAGCTTTTCTCGCAGAGGGAGGATCGGGCACCGGTTCGTGCTTCAGCGCAGGTGACTCGGAAAACGCGACTTCGTGCGTGCAAAACCTTTGGTTCGAGGTCACGTTTGAGGAGTGCGCCTCGGCCCTTTGCGCCTCTGCCGCGGCCTTCCGCAATGCCCGGAGTTGAGACGTCGGCCACGATCGGTCGGCTGCATGTGCGAGCCTAGTTGACACGGCGGCTCACACGACTCATTTCGCGGGTGAGGACTTTTCGAATGACCTACGAGTATGTGTGCACCGCCTGCGGCAATAACTGGGAAGCCGAGCAATCCATCAGCGCGGCTCCGTTGAAAGAGTGCCCGGCGTGCAAGCGTGAAACCGCCAAACGTCAGGTTTCAGGTGGCGCCGGCTTCATCCTCAAAGGCGGCGGCTGGTACGCGGATCTGTATGGATCCACCAAACCCGCCGGCGGCAGCGCTGGCGCTGCCAAGCCCAGCACGGAAGCCTCGACGTCTTCCACCAGTTCCACTTCGGAGTCGAGCTCCAGCACGAGCTCCTCGAGCGATACGAGTACCACCGCGAAACCGGCGAGCACGAGCGCCACTTGAGAGATTGAATGGTTGACCGCAGGCGAGAAATTCAAGAGCTGAAGGAGAGCATCGCGCGTTTGGACGGCGAGGTCCGGGATCGTCTGGACTCACGCGCCAAACTATCGCGCCAAATTCACGCTTTGCTGGAGAGCGAGCCTACCGGCGACGGTTCGGAGTCGGAATGGCTGGAGCGCGTGCTCGGCGGGCACAGCGGTGAGATGCCGCTGGAGAGCCTGCGCATCATCTTCAGGGAAATTCGCGCAGCGGGCCGGGCCCTGGAGCAGCCAGTGCGGGTTGCGATCGTCGGCGCTGACGGCGGGTTCTGCCACCAATCGGCGCTCGAGAGCTTCGGCGCGACCACCCAAGTCGTCGAGTGCTCGAACGTGAGCGAAGCGTTGCTGGAGGTCTCTCGCGCGCGAACCGCCTACGCCATGTTCCCGTTCGAGTCTTCGGAGGAGGGGCTGCTCCAGTCCAACCTGCTGACTCTGACGGAGACGGATCACGTGCTGGTTGGGGAGCGCTTCACTCCCTCCAACTACAGCGTGATGTCGCGCTCGAAGGAGCTGGGCGCGGTCGAAAAGGTCTACTTGACGGCCATCGCGCACGCGGCGTGTCAGCGCTTCCTCGACCTGGAGCTGCCGCGCGCGAGCATCATCGACGTGCGCACTCCGCGCATCGCGGCAGAGCTGGCGCAGGAGTCTGCGTCGAGCGCGGCCGTCGTGGGTGAGCGCTGCGGTCTGAACTTTGGTCTGGACGTGCTGCGCCCAAGCGTCGGCGACGCCGCCGACGCCGTCGTTCGGTACGGCATTGCCGGTCAGCGTCCGGCGCCGCGCACCGGTAAGGACGTCTCGTGCGTGCTGTTCAGCACGGACAATCAGCCCGGCTCGCTGTACGACTCGCTCCGCCACTTCGCTGAGCGCGGCATCAACTTGCGTCGGCTGCACTCCGTCCCTGCGCGCCAGGAGAGCTTCGACTACTACTTCTACGTCGAGATTAGTGGTCACGCCTCGGATCGTTCGGTCGTGACGGCGTTCGAAGCAGTCAAGCGCAGTGCGCGTTACTTCCGTCTCTTGGGTTCGTTCCCCTCGGCCAACTAGTCGGCAGCCGATAGCGACGACCTCCTCCGTCGCTCTTCTGCGTTGAGCAGTCGTTTCACGCTGGTTGCCAGGGTGGGCAGCGGGGCTTCGGTACGGTCGAAGCATGGTACGCTCTTGGCAGAATGCGTACTCAGGGCGGCAGCGGCCGCGATCCGAACGCGCTGGTCATCCCGACCATCGAGGGCCTGGTTGCTTACGAAACCGGTAAACCTTTGGACGAGTTGGCGCGTGAGCTCGGTATCACGGATGCCGTGAAGTTGGCTTCGAACGAGAACCCATGGGGTCCGAGCCCGCTCGCGTTGACGGCAGCGCGCGAGGCGCTGACCCAAGTGCATTTGTATCCGGACGGCGCCGCGTATCGGTTGCGTGAACGCATCGCACTCGAACACGGCGTGGCGATGAACGAGGTGATCCTCGGTAACGGTTCGAACGAGCTGCTCGATTTGTTCGTGCGCACGTTCGCGACCGGGGACGATCACATCGTCTTCGCGGATCCAAGCTTCGTGGTGTACCGGCTGGCGGCGCTCTCGCACGGCGTGCCGTTCACGGCGGTGCCGCTCACGAACCTGACGCATGATTTGGACGCGCTGCTCGCGGCCGTGACGGAGCGCACGCGGCTCTTGTTCGTAGCGAATCCCAATAACCCGACCGGCACCTACGTGGGGCGCGCTGCGGTCACGGAATTTCTGTCCAAGGTCCCGCCGCACGTGATCGTGGTGATGGACGAGGCGTACATCGAGTACGCCGACGCCCCTGATTTCCCGGATACGCTCAAGCTGCGCGCGACGCGCGAGCGGCTGTTCAGCGTGCGCACGTTCTCCAAGATCTATGGTTTGGCGGGTCTGCGCGTGGGCTACGCCATCGGTCCCGCGCGGCTCGTGGACTATATCAACCGCGTGCGCGCGCCGTTCAACGCCAACTTGGTCGGGCAAGCCGCGGCGCTCGCGGCGCTGGGGGACCGCGAGCATCTGGCGCGCAGCAGAGAGATGAACCAAGCCGAACGCAGCCGTCTCACGAAACAGCTCGAGGCGTTGGACCTCTCCGTGGCCCCGAGCCAGGCCAACTTCGTGTTGGTGGATCTGAAACGGCCTGCTCGACCTGTTTACGAAGCGCTGCTTCAACGCGGCGTGATCGTGCGACCATTCGGCGTGTTACCGACCAGCTTGCGCATCACCGTGGGCACCCCGCGCGAGAACGAGCGGCTGCTCAGCTCGCTGACGGAGGTGTTGAAGTGAGCTTTCCCATACTGCCCTGGCTGCTGACTGCGCTCGCGCTCGTTGGCTGCGCCAAGCAGGATGACGTCATCGTGCAAGCCGGCGGAGGCGTGGTCACGACTCAAGCTGCGATCGACGCCGACGCATTGGCGCTGTTGCCTCCGAATCCGATCGGCGTGGTGGCGCTCGACGCCAAGGCCTTGTTCAACTCGAACTTCGGCGTTCGCCTCCTGGCGCTCGTCCAGCGCCGCACGCCCATCCCGGACGCCGCCGACTTCAAGCCAGCCCGCGATCTGGAACGCGCTTATGTCGGCTACTACGCGATGCAGGGCGTGGACGTCGCTGGCGTCGCTTTGGGTCGCTTCGATGCCGCGCGCATCGCGAGCGCGGTGGAGTCGAATCCGCGCACCCCGAGCGGCGCCGTCGTCACCAAGAGTGAGTACACCGGTCGTGCCATTTACACCTCCCAGGGCATCGGCTTCACCGTGCTGACCGAGCGCACCGCGCTGTTCGGCAACGAAA
>Ga0247764_1000165_pt1 | contig 24132 bp, 18 predicted proteins | sample UWRJL051202B4_FD_179932 | JGI IMG/M metagenome (GOLD analysis project Ga0247764, IMG submission 179932) | Plant litter microbial communities from Arlington Agricultural Research Station in Wisconsin, United States - UWRJ-L051-202B-4 | ecosystem: Environmental > Terrestrial > Plant litter >...
TTGATAAACGTACCAGTGGCACACGTCGGAGGCAAACGCGCCAATCCCCAAGTGCAAGTTGATCGTACAATCGTTGACTTGCGAGCTTGCCCAACGGTTTACCGCGCAGGAGCTACCGTTGTCGGAATAGGACTCCGCCCAACTCCTGACGCCACCGTTAGGGCACCAGCCGCCAACATTGAAGTTTGCGCGATATCCGAACCATCCACCCCAGTAGCTGATATGGCCCTCGTAACCAATGCTCAAGGCTTGCTGGGCGACGCCAATCGAGTCCTCCGATGATTCCTTGATAGTCTTGGTATCCTTAGCTGTGGCAGTGTCCTTGTACAATGCCTGCAACAAACTCCGGGCGGACGGCGTGAGCTCGCCCGTGAACGCCCCGTTAGAGTCTACCTCGGTCTCAGCCTTTTCGGGCTGAAGAAGCACAACCCGAGCGCCCGTATCAGACAGGCTGTGCACTTGAATCTGGGCCAATTCCCGGCCGGCGTTGTCGCGGCCAATGAAAAGCACAGTTTCGGACTCTTCTTGAAGGACCTGCCATTTGCCAATTCCGTGTTGTCCAAGCGTTTCCGTTGATGCCGCGAGCTCCACCTTGAGCTCGGCGGGGGAAGCCGGTTCCTCTGGCGCGCTCGAGCACCCTGCAAACAAGATTCCACTGAGCAATGCCAAACCTGAATATTTCCTCATGTGTACCTCTCCTATTCGCCACCGACGGATGTGTTCGTCGGGCGACTGTCAGTCATACTTCCGCTCGCATTACCGGCCTGGTCCAGACGTGCCGTGTTGGGATACGGTGTCTGAGTACCGGTGAACCTCAGGGAGAGCAGAAAGCGTGCCAGGGTTACCGGCGCCTTGCTGAAGGTAATTAATGCCCTCCAAGCCGGATCAGCGATGCGTCTAGTGTCCGCACCTCAACACATCAACGGTCATCATGTCCGGCGCTCGAGACACCCCCCCCGGCGTCGACCGTGTCGCGTGGCGGCCGAAAGCCAGACGGCACGAGCGGATGGTCGGCTCTGCGAGGATCACGTGTGCGGCTCCGTTCTGTGCCGGACGTTCGAATATCTCACCACGTTCGGGAGCCGCAGGTGTCGGCGGCATGAGGCTCTCTGCGGACCTCTGCTTGTGCGGGCTAGAGCAAGCCGTGCTCCTCAAGCTTGAGATAGAACGTGGATCGGCTCACTCCCAGCAGCCGAGCGGCGAGAGCGCGGTTCTCGCCCGTGTGGCGCAACGCCCGCAGGATGGCAGCACGTTCGGCGGCTTGGAGCTGTGGCTGCAGCGGCCCCACGGCGGATGCTCTGCGCGCCTCAACCCCCGGAGCATCGCAGGGAACGACGGTGCCGCTCACGGAACCAGCGCTACTTGGCTCAGTCAGGAAGCGCACTTGCTTCTCGAGTTCCGCTCGGACCGTCTCCTCGTCGATGCTGCTGGCCTCGCTCATGACAACCAGCCGTTCAACGAGATTCTGGAGCTGCCGTACGTTCCCGGGCCAGCGCTGCGCGCGCAAGACACGTAGGGCCGAGTCATCCAGCGTCGCTCCGCGGTTCGGGCTTTTACGCGCAAAAGTCTCGCAAAACTGGCGAGCCAGGGGCTCAATGTCCTCGCGGCGCGCGCGCAAGGGTGGCAGCCACACTTCGATCACGTTCAATCTGTAAAAAAGATCCAACCTGAACTGTCTTTGCTCCACCATCGTTTCAAGGTCGCGGTGCGTTGCGGCAACTATCCGCACGTCGACCTGCAGCGTCTTCGTACCGCCGAGCCGCTCGAACTCGTGGTCCTGGAGCAGTCTAAGGAGCTTCGCCTGTAGTGGCGAAGTCAGTTCACCTACTTCATCCAAGAAGAGGGTCCCTCCGCCCGCGAGCTCGACACGCCCAAGCTTACGAGTCGACGCGCCTGTGAAAGCCCCCTTTTCGTAGCCGAAAAGCTCACTCTCGAGCAAGTTGTCCGGAAGCGCAGTGCAATCGATCTTGACGAAGGGTGCAGCGCTGCGCGCGCTGTGACGATGAAGTGCGCGCGCGGCAAGCTCTTTTCCGGTACCGCTTTCGCCGCGCACGAGCACGGTAGACGAGCCGGCCCCAGCGCGTCTCAAAACGGCGAGCACATCTTGCATCAACTCCGAAGTACCCGTCAGGGTCGCGTCACGGAGTGGCCCTGCCTCGACGCACCGCGACCGCGTGGACACTGCCGTTCGGAGCGCGAACGAAAGGTGTTCTTCGTCGGCCGTCGCAACCAACAGCTCCGCGCCCGCCTGGACAGCATCGACAACATCAGGGTCTGAGACCTCAAAGGCGACGACGAGCACCGAAGTCTCGGGCCACTCAGCGACAATCTTCGCGATGAGGTCGGAAGATGTCGAATCCGTCAGCCGCGGTCGAGTAAACACTGCCCGGACAGGGCACTCCGCCAACATGACAAGTGCTTCAGCAGCAGATTGAGCCACTCGTAGCGAGTGGCCGCGGGTGACCAGCCGCTCCTCGAGCACTTGGAGGCTGCGGGGGTTGCCGTCCACCATGAGAATGGGCACGGGGTCATTCTTTGTCCTCGACGTCAAATGTCAGGTCCCCTGCCACTGGCTCACGCTCGCGCGAGCGCGAACCCAACCAAGGCGTCTACTGCCAGAATTCGGAATCACCGTGGAATCAGGATCGTTATTCCTAAGTCCCGATTCAATGCGACTACCTGACGCAGGACTTGCTCGCCGGAGACCTACTCGCCCGCCTGCTTGTAGAGAATGTGCAAAGCCTTTGGAAGACGCACGATTGATGTTCTTTCGCTGTTCCCTCATTCATTTCGTCCGATGTAGCGCCCGTCCGCTTAGCGGTGACTCGCTGGAATGTGCTCACCAATCAGACGGCGCTAGATGTCCGAGCACACGCAGCGACGGCCATCGCACGCAACGATGCACGACCCGATGTCCGCAGCTTGACGAACACCGACGCCAGCTGGTTGGCGACGGTTCGGCGCGACGTTCCTCGCGCGCGTGCAATCTGCGCGTGGGTCTGGCCTTCCAGTGCAAACCGCGCGACAGTCCATTCGACTGGCGACAGTAGCGTGGCAAATCGAAGCCCCGGCATTTCGATGCTCACTACGATCGTGCTCGCGCTTCTTTCTTCCAACCGCGCTCGTGGCAAGGGCAACCCTTTCCCCGCCATAGCCGCCATCACGACGAATATTGGCACCCGCGAACTGCGTCGTTCGTACGTGAGCAGGCCTAACGCATCCGAGCAATGACCCGCGACGGTGGCTACGGTGACCCCAAACTCTTGTGCGACCTCCTTCTGACTCTCGCCGGCCAATACTCTCTCGAGCACTCGCACTGCCTGCGGGGAAGGGCTTTGAGCCGTCTCCCGCGTAGAGGTCAGGGTCGCAAAGATGCGGCCCTCATTGTGGGTTGAGGCTGCGACGAAGAATTGCCCGTTGATGAGGCTCTGCCACAGCACAGCGAGATCGATCTCACAATCACCGACTTCGGGAAGGTCGAGCACCATGCCAGTGCGCAGAGCAATGCGTGTGCCACGCATATGCGGGTCGTTCTGGCACCTCAGTGTGCAGGATACCGCACACTTGAGAATTGTTGCCGTACGGGCCCTCGCACACTCGGAAGAAATTCGCACACCGAAGGACGGTCGGCTCAGCCTAGATCGTGCTCTCCGAGCTTGGTGTATAGGGTTCGACGACTGATGCCCAGCATCCGCGCGGCGAGCGCGCGATTCCCCTTCGCCTGATGCAGGGCTTTGACGAGGGCGCGTCGCTCCGCGCGTCGAACATCCTCGTGCAACGGCCTCACAGCGGACGAAAACTGCTCCACAGTCGACCGCTCGACGGTTGGGCCGGCAGGCTGGGGCGGCTCCTCTCCCGATGCCGCTTGAGTCAAAAAGGCCTTCTGTTCGTTGAGATGATCTGTCACGTTCTCGAACGTGATGGTGTCGCCCTCGGCTAGCACGACCAGACGTTCCACGAAGTTTACTAGTTGACGGACATTGCCAGGCCACCGCTGTGCCGCCAAAGCGCGTATCGCCAGCTCGTCCAAGGCCAGCGTTGGTTTTCCCAAGTTTTCACGAAACACGCGCAGGTAGTGTTTCGCGATCTGAGCAACATCTTCGCGCCGCGCTCTGAGTGGAGGCAGCCATACGCTCACAACATTCAGGCGGTAGAACAGGTCCTCTCGGAAAGTCCTCGCGTCGACCATATGCTCGAGATCGCGGTGAGTGGCCGCCACGAAGCGCACGTCGGCGCTTATTGTCCTTGTTCCACCAAGGAGCTCGTACTCCCGTTCCTGCAGCAGACGCAGCAGCTTGACCTGCATCGCTGGCGAGAGCTCCCCGATCTCGTCAAAGAACAGGGTACCACTCTCCGCAAGTTCCACTCTACCGGCCTTGCGCGCAGTGGCTCCGGTAAACGCTCCCTTCTCGTACCCGAACAGCTCGCTCTCGAGCAGCGCATCAGGAAGCGCAGAAGCATGAACTCTAACGAATGGGCCCTCGCGACGCATGCTTTGCACATGCAGAGCACGAGCAACGAGCTCCTTGCCCGTGCCGCTCTCACCGCGCACCAACACCGTAGCATCGCCAGGAGCAATGCGAGCAATGCGCTCGCGCACCGCGTTCATTCCTGAGGACATTCCCATCAGACCCGCATGCTGTGCGATGCGGTCAGCCGACGCCGATCCCGAAGCGCTGTTGCACTCCAGAATCGGTGATAGAGCTAACGCGAGCGCCATCGCGCTGACCGGCAGCGATACGAATTCTATTGCCCCGGCGGCCCGAGCCTTCCGAGCGAGATCCGACTCTTCCGCACCGCACGCGACGACGGGGAGGTCTGGGAAGCGGTCAGTAAGGAGCCCCAAAGTCTGGAGGGTGCATCCGCGATTATCCGGATAACTTGCGAGCTCAATGATCACTCCGTCGAAGCAATTCGAGGCGAGCTCTTCCTCGAGGCGGTTTTCATCGAGCACGCTTGCCACCCCGACGCCCTTGGAACGTAGTATCGCAGAGATGTCGTCGCCCGCGCGCGGGCACCACGAGAGCACAAACACTTTCCTGCGATTCATCGGGGCCTCGGCGCGGCGCGACCCGATCCTATCACATGATAAGGTGCCGCAAAACACCATGGATCTCACTGCCAGTATGACGCTCCGCCACTACGAACTCGAGCGTCCTATCGGCGCCGGGGGTATGAGCGAGGTCTGGGCCGCTCGCGACGTCCGCAGTGGGAGTGCGGTTGCGTTGAAAATTCTGCGAACAATGGAGGACATGGATCCGCTCGTCCGCGTACGCTTCGAACGAGAGGCACATGCGAGCCGCGCGATAGCTCACGACGCGATCGTGCCCGTGTCAGATATCTTCGATCACGAAGGTAGGCCCGTCCTGATCATGGAGCTGCTCCATGGCCAAACCCTACGGGCGCTTTTTGATACTCATGGCACCTTGCCACTAGGGCGAGCCGCGCGATTGCTTCAGCCTGTTGCCGACGCCTTACGCTCGGCCCATGCCGCCGGAATCGTCCACCGCGATCTGAAGCCTGAAAACATCTTCATCGAGAGCAATGTTTCGGGCCGCGCTCGAGTTCGCCTGCTCGACTTTGGAGTAGCGCGCTTCTATCAAACTCCTCCAGGCACGGACGGCGCGCCCATCACGGCTCTGGGCGCACTCGTTGGAACAATAGCCTACATGGCGCCTGAGCAGGCGCTGCGACCGTCCGAGTGCGACCAAAGTGTCGACGTCTGGGCTCTGGGCGTCACCCTCTACGAAGCATTAACCGGCTGTCGTCCGCTCGAAGGCGATACGGAGCCCGACATGATGAAGCATCTACTCGTTGGCGCCATCACCCCACTTGAGGTGCTCGGCCCGCATCTTCCGTCGGAGATTGCAGGGCTGGTGAATAGAAGCCTAAACCGCACACCTGAGCGGCGCCCCAACGCAGAAACCATTGCGAGTACGCTTGGTCGCTATGCGGAGGAACCCTAAGGCGGCAATTCCGCGATGTTACTAGCTCTCTTACGCGAGCGTACCGATTGTTCTAGACTAGCGCGGTTGAAGGAAAACGGCGACCTCACCTCTCAGGTAATCGCAGGCAAGTACGAGCTTCTGCGTCAGCTCGGCAAGGGGGGCATGGGGGTAGTGTATGAAGCCCGCAACATAGACACTTTGAAGCGCTGCGCCGTTAAGCTTCTACTGAAACCCGAGCTAGCGGCTGACGCGGAAGTCACGCGACGTTTCTTCCGAGAAGCTCGAGCGAGCGGGTTGATTGAAAGCGAACACGTTGTTGCTGCGTACGACTCCGGCGTCGATGCGACCGGTCGATTGTACTACGTGATGGAGTACCTGCAGGGCGAAGATCTGTCGCGCCTGCTGGACCGCATCGGCAGCCTGACACCGCAGACCGCGCTCAAATTGGTGATACAGGTCGCTACGGGCCTGGTAAGCGCACACGCACTTGGCGTAGTGCACCGCGACATTAAGCCCGCGAACCTCTTCCTCGCGACTGGGGCAGGCGGCGAGGTCAAGGTCAAGATTCTCGACTTTGGCGTCGCAAAAGTGAAGATGGAAGTGTTCGGCGAGAGTCTTAACTCCGTCACGCGCGTCGAAGCGATGCTGGGGACGCCGCCCTACATGTCCCCAGAGCAGGTCAAGCGGGCGTCCGCGATCGACGCTTCCGCTGACGTATGGTCGCTTGGAATTGTGCTCTTTGAATGCCTCGCAGGGAAGCTCCCTTGGGAGAACATCGAAACGGTGGGCGAGCAAATCGCTGCCATCCTAATGCACGATGTGCCTCCGCTCCAGAACCCGGCCCCTTGGGTGCGCCCAGAACTGGCCGCCATCGTCCAGCAAACACTTTGTCGGGACAAGGAACGCCGCTTGCGCAGCGCCGCGGAACTCCGAGCCCGCCTTTCAACCATGCTGGCTAGCGACCCCCGTCTGTTCCAATCTGACCTCCGGGCGCCCAGCGAGCTCGAGCGCAGCGCTGTCGAGCCTCGCTTTGTGCTCGATGACACTTTGCCCGTGGGAGATAGCGCGGCGCCCGCGCCAGTCACCGCCAGCGCCCGGCCCGAAAGGCGCTCCAACCTTTCGCGGCTCTCAGTAGCAACGGCTGCAGGAATCGCGCTGGCTGCGAGCGCGTGGTTCTTCCGGCCCTCCGCAAATCACGGCGTTCCCACGCAGGTCTTCGCGCAATCATCAGTGAGCGCCGCGCCGAAGCCCAGCATCACCGTACCGTCACTCATCGCGAGTTTCGACCAGCCCAAGCTCGCCCTGCACGCCTACTGGCTAGAAATCTCGCCTCCGACCGCAAAGGTCACAATCGACGGGGCTCCGATATCTGCAATCGATGGTCGAGTTCAGCTCGAAAGCGCGGTCGGCTCAAGACACTTAGTCCAGCTGAGCTACGCCGGCGCGAAGCGGGAAGAGCACGTCTCAGTGACGCGGGAGGGGCTCATCCCTTCGCGAATTGCAATCCGCCCACAGCGGGTACTTCGCACCGAACATCAAGAATCACGCGCGCCCCAGGTTGAGCTGAATCCCACCGCCGCGCCCGCGCAGTCCAGCGGGCTCACTGAGGGATTGTCGGAGAAATTCGAATGATAAGGCAACGTCACGGTGGAGGCACGCAATCAATGCCCCAGTAGCAGCCCTCGCACGTCTGTGTTCCTTTCCCTCCGTCAGGCCTTATGCATTCGGTCTTGTTACCGGTTATGCACTGTAGACCGGTTTTCAAATGAGCACGACATTGGCCACCGGAGCAATTGCTTTTCGCATTGAACGCAAGGCAGTCGCGGCCAAGCAGATTTGAGGCATTAAACTTCTGCACCGTGCATCCACCTGCACAGCTGGCGGAATAAGTGACTCCACCGCTGCCACCAGGCGGCGGCGAGCAGGATGTCAATATCAGTATCCATAAACAAGGAATCAAAACGAACCGCATCAACGCGATAACCATTGTCGTTACCCTTCCATAGCAGCCATTGCAGACACTTTGCGGCGACGCAAAGCGAAAATTAGACCGACGCCCCAATACACAAACGCCGTCGGCTTGGTGGACCTGCTCATCGAGCAGCCTGCTTCACTTCGCGAAGGTGCAAGCTGTTCAGGAGGAACACAGACCCGGCCGAGCGGATGACAAAGTCCAAAAACGCAATCCTGAGTCCGCTCACACTGATGGGGACATCGGCCACTTGTGCAATACACATCGCATGGCTTTCCTTGGCCTGCGCCGTCATACGCCATAAGGCGGTCACTAGAGCAGTTCTCCCCTGTGACACACGTCCCTTCCAAACAGTACCCCCCAGTCTCGCAATCGCTGGACTCCTGACACCTGAGCAAGCAGCTGCCCTTAGCAGTATTGCACAGACCTGAAATACAGTCAGAGTTGACTTGGCAGTCTTGAGCACAGGTTCCATCCCTGCAATATCCGAGGTTACACGCGATAGGAGTGCCCACGTGATCGTAGGAGGTACGCGCGTCCTGCGAGCATCGGTCTCCCGTCACGCACGTCCCCTCCAGGCAGTATGCGCCCTTGCTACAGGCCAACTCTTCGGAACACGCTGAACTGCATGTGCCCGTCACTCCGTCGCAAATGCCTGACACGCAGTCGTCGGCGGTTTGGCAACTAGGTGGGCAGGCGCCTTCCCTGCAGTACGTGAGACCGCAGCGCGTGCGTCGACCAAGTTGGTCGTAGGCCTCGCGGCGATCACCAGAGCATGCGGGCCCCGCAACACAATCTCCATCCAGACAGTAGAACCCGTCAGAACAGTGCCGATTTTCCGTGCAGTCGGTCGTGCAGACCTTGTCGAGGCACGCGTGCCCGCTTTCGCAAGGTGTAATCGGCCCAGGAACGCACCCACCTTCGCCATCGCAGTGTCCCGGCTCTCGTGCTTCGTGGGGTGTGGCGCAGGATGGCATCGCGCATTGGACGTCTGCAGCGGGAAGAGCACACTTGCCCGCACCGTCACAAAGTCCGGTGGTCCCGCATGGATCAGGTGAATCGGGGCAAGCCTCGCCTGGGTCAGTACCCGCTCGGACATGTCCACATGTTCCCGATTCACCCCAGGCTTTGCGTACAGCGAGGCACGACATACATGCGCCTACGCATTCGGAATCGCAACAAATGCCATCGACGCAATGGCCGGCTGGGCAGTCGGAATTCCTGTTGCACTGCGACCCTAGCGCTAACTCGAACACATATGCGTTACCTGTGCCTCCAACGAGGATGGTTGACGAGGTCGCGGAAATCGCCGTGCCAAAGTTGCTTGAATCCGTGACAGATAGGGGCTTAAGGCGCGCCACCTCGTCCGTCGCACCCAGGGTGTCAAAGACATGAACGCGCGCCCCTGAAGGAGAGGTGGCCGGTGCGCCGACGAAGACTCGCCCGAGCGAGATGCCCAATGTCAGCCCGAAAGCATCCCCCACAGCACCGTCTGGTTCCGAGCGCTCGCGAGAAACTAGCTTTCTCTGTCTTGTCCAAGTACCGCTAGTGTGTTCGAAAGCGTATACCGCTCCAACTCGTCCGCCGTCGTCAGGCGCTCCGACGAGCAGCATAGAATCGGTCATAGCAAGGGACTGACCGAAACCAGCGCGAGGGGATGCTCCAGCGTCCCGCGCACCGTCGATCACTTGGGCTTGGCGCCAACCATCCTCGGCGTTGAACAGATAGACCGCGCCTGCGGTTCCGGCGGACGGTGCGCCCACAGCTGCAGTTCGATCATTAACCGCCACTGCCCAGCCATAGAGCGCCTCGCCGCTTAGAGACGGATCCGGCAAGAGATTGATTTCGGCTCCCCACGCAGCATCTGTGCGCTCGAAAACATAAGCCAAACCCTCGTACGTCTCCCCGTCACTCAACACTGCCTCCGAGCCAACAACGAGCACTCGATGGGACATTGCGAGCGACCGCGCGAAACCAACCTCACTGGACCGTCCTCGCGGAGCCGAGACCAAGCTCTGCTCCGGCAGCCATACATCTGAAACCCTGTTGAAGATCCAGACACGGCCGGACCCCGAAGCCGGATACGGGCCACCGACGGCTAGGAGATTCTGCGAGGCAGCTAAAGACGCTCCGAACAGTTCCCCATCAGTGGGCTCGGGCGCAACCAGCAAGTCCTCGGCGCGCCAGCTTTCGCCACCGCGAACAAACCGGAATACGCCTCCGCTGACTACTCCATGGACGACGAAGTCAGGTGCGCCAACGAAAGCAGCGTCGCCCGAGAGGGCGACACCCGTTCCGAAGGACGCTGTCTCGCCTTCCTCGGCTTCGAGTAGCGTTCCCTTCAGTCCCGGTATCTCGGACACCGGTTCCAGATACGAGCCGATGCGTGTCGTAGGCTCAGGCGCGCATGCTGTGGCGTACGATAACGCCACAATCCACAGTGCAACTGACTTTTGCATCGCCCGCCGGGATATCGAAACTACCGCCATCCTGCGGGACCCACTATAGTAACTAATCAGGCTGGTGAGAATAGCTGCATGCGCCCAGTGCCTTGATTGTATCCTGCCACGTATGATGTTCGCGAGGGTTTGGGTTGTTACGTTCTGCAGTCTGAGATTCTGGATCGCGTGCTGCAATCATGAAACGACGCCGAAAGCTTCCGCCCAATCGTCGATGCATAACCTGTCGTCGGTTCCGAGCAGCTCGATCGACGCCGAGAGGCCGAGCAGTGCACCAATTAATACGGCTAAGCCGTACGGCGTCGAGTTGCTTGCCATTAAGCAGTTGCAGCAGGATTCACCAGTGTGGTGCTGGGCCGCGAGTGCCGAGATCTTGATGGATTTCGCGAATCCCGGCCAAGCTGCTCCACAGTGTGAACACGCTCGGTGCATGTTCCAGCAAAACGGGGCCGCATTTTGCTGCGACAAGGAGAAGAGGACGCAACCGTGCGTGGAGAGGGCGTTCCCTCGGTTCGACCTTTTTAAGTACACGGCCGACAGTTCAAGGCGTTGGCCGAAGTGGCCGGTTATTGCCGCTGAGCTGAAGAAGCGCCCCATCGCTATCACTCAGGACTACTCCGACCATAGTCATATGGCTGTCATGCGCGGGGTCGTACCCGAGCTTACCTGGGTCTTGCTTTGGGACCCTCAGAGCCGGCTCAACGACTGGATCGACTACGAGGCGTATCGGAGAAAGAAAGGTGATTTTAGACCAGGGAAGATGTTTCTCAACGTGACTCGCACGAACGCGAGTTCGGACACGTGCACCCCACTGGTAAATGTCAAACCTGAGGAGCCAAGGGATGACGAGGAGTCAGCTGGCGCCGATGACCCCATATCGGAAGTCGCGCTAACTTCCGCGTCACCAGAGGCTGCTCGGCACGCCGGCCTTGAGCTTATAAAGGCAGTGGCCCAGACAGAACCAGAGAGGTTGGGGTTTGCCTCTGCGAAAGAGGCGAGCCAGGCGTATCTCGCGTGCAACGAACAGATTGAAGTCTTCCAGAAATCCGACCAACCGCCGCCAGTATCTTATTGTATCAACGGTGAGGAGCGCGGCGTACTTCTGGTTGCGGAAGTCGCGTCCAGAGTCTGGGCCCCCGTTCGCTTTCATCAGGCAGTGGCAACGCGCAAAATCCAGGAGCGACGCGACAAGTTAAAGAAGGAGAAGAGAAAGATCGTAAGCCTGGTCTACATCCCCGCCCTTGGGCGCTTCCTCTTTAGGCTCGAACAGCCTGTGGCGTCTGTAACGAGTGGCACGCTTGTGCCGGTCGAGGCGTTTGACGGGTTGGAGCAAGCGCAATCCTACACCGAAAAGGAGATTCTCGATGTCCTCAAGAACAGGAACGGGCGGTTCCTGCAGTACAAGGAGCCGTGAACATCAGAATTCGAATCTTCCTCCGACAAGGGGCGCGAGCGAAATGAAGGTCGAAACGGCGACTTCGTGCGGGAGGGACAGCACGCCCGCTCTTTGTGCGTAAGGTTCTTCCTGCGAGAAGCCGAGGTACCGGTGCTCGCGCACGGTTTGCGGCAGAGCAATGACCTTTATCGCAGCACCCAGATCAAGCGTGAAGAACCGTGTCACTCGGTAGCCGACTCGCAGCTCAGCCTTTGCCAAGAACGCCCATTGAGCTATGGGTACTTCGTACGCACTGAGGCGGCCGGAGATTTCTTCGGGAGGCGTCTCGATATAGACCGGTCCCGCGAATGTGCCCACATTGCTCGTTTCCTGAGTTAGGCGAGCGATGCCGACAGATATACGGCTTGTAACGAAAATAGGCGAGCCTGAGCGTGCGCTTGTCCCGACTGTCGCGTATGGCCCGCGAAGCCGGACGGTGTCTTCATAGTCTTCGGAGCTGAACGGGCCAGATGCGCCCTCGTCGTGCTTCTCTCCGGGCACCTGCATACGCCGAACTGCGCTCTCGGCCATCGAGATGAACCCTCCCGATAGCTCGACGGCAAACGGCTTCTTCAGAACTAAACCAGCGGTAACCGAAGCGAGCCACCCGTGTGGACCGGAGTGCCTCGTACATTCGCAATCCGCTAGTGCTCCCCCGAAAGAGTTGGCGAACACGCCGCCGGCCGCTGCTTCGACATACAGACCGATAGGTTTGGAAGGGGGTGAGGGCCCTATCTTTGCCATTGTGGCCTGTATCGTCTTCTTCTCGCCTTTCCCAATCCGCACCTCTGCGGCGAATGCTTGGTAGCCCGGCGCGAGCGCCTCGATCCTGTGGAGGCCGCCCGGAAGCAATCCGTGCCAGGCGCCGCTGCCGACGAATGTGCCATCGACGAAAAGGGTGGCGCTTTCTGGGGTGGGCACAATGACGACCCCGGAATCGAGCGGGATGGACTTGAGCTGCACGTTCGTGACTCGGAGAAGGCTTACCTGCACGGCAACCGGCAACGTGCCGCGTCCTGAGCCCCGCAGGAGCACAGAATGGCGGCCGACCGAGAGCGCTCCGCGCCAGGGAGCAGAACCCATATTGGCTCCATCAACGACAACATCGAGAGGCTCGCCGTTCACCTCGCGTACTGCAAGAATCCCCTTGCCTTCCAGCGCTCTCAAGCGAGCGCTCACCTCGGTGCTCGCCCCGGGCGTAATTCGTATCTGATGCTCCGCGATCTCGAAGCCGTCCTTTGAGAGGCGCAGCATGTGAACGCCTGAATCTAGCCACAACCGGCGCGTCAACGGCACGGTGCCGTAGGATTTCCCGTCGATACTGACCGCCGTGCCCTCGATAGTATTTCGAAGCTCGACGTGGCCAACGCGTTGTCGCAGAGCAGCTTCCTCAGCCCTGGTCGCCGCCAACTGCTTTGGCGGTGTCGAGTTGGAAAACTCCTGTTCGAGAGCTTCATACATCTCTAGAGCTTCGGCGTGGCGGCCAAGCTCTCTGAGCGCGATGCCCGCGTTCCGCGTCGCGCTGCGGGTGGCAAACAGCTTGCGAGATGCAAGGAACTCATTCAGCGCGCCGGACCAGTCTCGATCAACGGTTGCCAACAGCAGACCGCGGTTAAAACGCGTTTGGGCTTCGACCCATCTCGTCCGATCCACTGGCGGTATCGCAAGAGGAAGATCCTCTGATGCCGATGGCTGTGACTGCGCAATTGCGCTCGTCGCGTACGCCATGGCGAGCAGCAGGAACGCCATCACTCGGAGGGGACCCTGTGACATTCGATTGCGAACTCGAGCCGGTAGCACTGCTACGGCCGCGACATTATCAGAACCAAGCGCTCAGCGAGCTGCTCTGCCGATTGCGGGCGATTTCGAGGGTCGGGGTGTGTCGCGCTGGCCAGGAGCCGGTCGACTTCCGCGCAGCGGTCGCCCCGTGCGTGGAGTACGGGATGGGTCCGGTTGGTATCCAGAAGACTGCGACGCACCGTAGCGTGAACCGCGACTAGCGTTTCGGGAATGGTGGAGGCGACGAAATACATCTCTCCAGTCAGAACGTAGTAGGCGGTACAGGCGATGCTGAACACGTCACTGTAGGGCCCAACGTCAACTTCGCCGGGGAAGCTTTGCTCTGGAGCACAGTAACCGGGAGTGCCGAGCAGAACGCTGCCAAAGGTGGCGGCTGAGCTCACGCGAGCAAGTCCGAAATCCGCGATTTTGAGGAGCTCATTGATGCCCGAACCAGTGCAGAGAACGTTCCTCGGCGATACGTCGCGGTGAATCACTCCAAGGGAGTGGATGGCGCTGACGCCGTCGCAAACGCTGCGGATGACGCGCAATGCGCGCGAGGGTTCGAAAGAAAAACCGGTGTCGGTGACGGAACGGTGAACGCGTTCCTGTAAGGTGACGCCCTGGATACCGCCGTCGAGGTACTCGACGGCGAGCCAAGGAAGCGCTAGCGAGTTATCTCCGATAGTGATCGTGCCCGCGTCGAAAAATTTGACTACGTGCGGGGACGCCTGCTGCTCGGATAGGAGTCGCAGCGACTCGACCTCCTTGTGAATAGCCGCCGCGGCGAGGTTCGCCAAGTCACGTATCGCGCGCGGACGGAGCACCTTGACTACTGCAGGACCGACGCCGGCACCCGATCGACGGTCTGCGCGAAACACGATCCCGTGTGCACCTTCACCGATGATGGTCCGCAAGACGTATTCGGTATCCACGCTCGTCGAGGGCACCAAAGCCGTGCCGCAAAGATTCAGCAGGTCCGCGTCCGTAATTGGATGGCGCACGAGTGCGGCATCATACTGCCTCCACCAGACTACAGAAGCGTCGAATCTCGGTAGCATTCGGGTTGAGGGATGCCCCGACGTATTCCGCCACCCCTGTTTATGCAAATGGCCTGAACCGCGCCGCGACGCGCAGCCAAGCGCTACTGCGTGAGAAGCCGATGCTACAACGAGGCTCGGCATTGGCCAAAAGCGCAGCAACGTGCGTGGCCGCTCTCGGTTGGCGCCCGCAAGGAATCGCGTGCCCCGCGTTTGGACAGTGTTCGGGCCCCGCGCGCTATCCATTTTGCGGCTACGATGAACCTCGACGCATTCGCCTACGAAAATATTGTGACGCTGGTCCTAGTGCGACCAATCCGTGGACGCACCAGAGATCCACACATTCACGAGTTCGGTCAGTCTGCGACTTCGCGGCACCCGGCAAGCCGCTCCGCACGGTCTGGTACGCCGTTGGTGATGGTCGTTGCGCAGTCCTCCTGGTCTGCCCGATCGCCGCGTGATTCGTAGAGGCATTGGGCGAGGTCACCAACGCGGTAGCTCACGAGCGTAGCCTCGTGGCAATACTTCCTATCGCCGTCGATGTATCGCGGGTCGAGGTGAGTCAGTTCGTGCGCGAGGGTATTTACGAGTAGGCCGGAGCGGCCTTCCATCCATTCATCAATGCGGAAGGGAGCGAGGGAAACGACCCCCGTAGACGGATCAGTCGTGGCGGTCGTCGAGCCTAGGCCCCAAAAGCCCCAGAACCCTTGCCGACGTTCCAGGATGGTAACAGATTGCGGCAAATTATTCGAGAGAACCTCGGCAACTTCGGGGCCGATGGTTGCCGCCTTCTCCTCCGGCCCGCGGCGAAGACGCTCTGCTTTGAGCAGCGCTTGGAACTCTTCGCTACTCAGGATTGCGACAGTGACAGCGACGGCATTCTCGATGGCGTCTCCCCGCTCGGGGGTGGAGGCATCGATGCGGATCTGCCTAGGGAGTCCCTTGCCGGTTTCGTATGTGTTTCTCGGCGGGGCGTGACGCGCCTCCGTGGCTCCAGAGAACGTGCAGGTTGTTGTGAAGAGTAGCCCGACCGCTCCAATGTTCGCGTAGAGAGTCGCCATTGTTCTCAGTTGAAGTCGAAGAACGGGACATAATAGGTTGCAGCCCCGCCGACGAACCACGCATCCCGCATTCGCCCGCTCGGGAAGTATCGTACGTCCGCGCTGAGCGTGAAGGTGTTCTCTGATGTGCCGAGGGCAAGACCTAGTTGCGCGCCAACAAGAACGAAGTCATTCCACTCGATGGAGCTGCTAGCTGCAGTGCCTTCTTTGGTATCCTTCGACGTGCCCAGGAACTGCGCGAGATCCACGAAAGACACTTGGGAGTGGAAGCCCAGACCAAAGTTGTCCGAAGGAGGCAGGTACTGGTAGGCGATGCCCATGGGCAGGGACAGGTTCCCTGAATCCTTGCGGTCGTCGTCTTCCCTTCCATGGAGGTAGCCGTACCGCACACCCACATTGGCACCCGCTGATACAATGTGGTCTCGACCGCGGCGCGCACGCTGGGTGGAAGCGTCGATGACAGCTTCAAGCGTCTGCTTTCTCGCTTCTCGGAGAGCTTTCCGCTGATCAGGATCGGCTGCTTCTTGCTTCAGGCTTTCTGCGTTGGCAGTGAAGGCAACAAGGAGCGGCGTCACCTTTTCGACGGCTCTCACGAGCTTCTCGGCGGCATCGCAGCTCCCAGAGCGGCCGGCGCACTTGGTGAGCGATAGGCGGACGAGCTCGAGTCCGTGCATGGCCGCCACGCGCGTCTCTTCGTCGAACACCGCGAGCGTCAGCGCACGGCTATGAGTTAGTACCTTCTCGGCTAGCTCCTTGCGGTCCTTCGCCGTCGAATTATTCGTCGGCAGTCCCCGTACGACGTGAGAAACGAGGTCGAAAGCGAGCACCGCTGCCGAGCGGTACTGTGCCCGAGGAGTGGTCTCGGCTGGTGGGTTTAGCACGTTGAGCGCACCCACGACCACGGTCGACGCTTCAGTCCACGTATCCGAAGGAGTACAGGAGAACGTGATCTCGCTCTTGGGATCGCGGAGTAGCGACACAATATCTTTCGGTCCGCAGCCGTCGGAACGGGCCTGACAGACGCCTGCGACAGCGAACGCCAGGGCGAAATCGCAAGCGATGCCGTCGCTGGCGGCTGTTGCGAAGTCGCGGGAAAGTTCCAGGACGAGCGCTTGCGCGTCCGCTGCCGTGAACTGCCGATTGGCAACTAGCTGCTCCCCGACCTGACGAAGTCGGATCAGCGTTGTCTTCATAAGCGCCCAATCCGGTGACGTCGGTCCCAACGCAAGCTCGAGGCGCCGTTCGGCCAGATCGAATCCGAGCGAGTACACGTCGAGTTGCAGGGCACGAGCGATCTTGGGTGCCGACTCGATCATTTCTGTAAGAGGTACGTTGCGCGCGACCGTGCAAAGGTTCGGCAGGAGGAGCTTCCCGCGATCGGACTGGGTAGATTGAAGTCTCCCGTTCACGAACTCGTAGCGCAGCTCGTCGCAAAGTAGCGTCTGCAATCGTTTCTCGATGAGCCTCGCTCCTTTTGACTTGGCTCGTTCCGCGGCGATCTCGGCAAGCAACTCGAGAGTGTCCTTGAGCACGGCTGAGAATTCCTCGCCGAACAGCCGACCCTCCTTGGATCTCGCAGCATGCGCTTCAAGCTGCGCAATCGCGTCAGCGGTGCTCAGGCGCGGCAGCAGCTCGATTTCGAGGACGTCCGTATCGTCCTTCCCTTTGACCCCTTTGACGGAGATCTCCTTCGTTCCGTCCTTCCCTGCCTCGATGACGGTGGTTCGGACCGTCGCTTTTACTGTAGTCTTCACTCCAACCGGGAGTTTCGTCCCTGCTAGATCCCAACCCAAGTCCACCGTGGTGCTGACGTCGCCGACCTGCACCGTTCGCGGCGCTGGATCGGAGTAGCACCGCACGTCACTACTCTCGGAGACCACGGTCGTGGTCGTGACGCGCTCCGGCTGGGCGGGATCGAAGACGGCAGTGGCGCCGGATGACCCCTCAACGCTGCACCAGACCCGCGACGGAGGGAGCTTCAGTAAGGTGAACTTGATGCGACAGGGTGAGTTGGGCCCTGGTACGCACGTAACGGCCGGCGGCGCAGCGAGAGGAGAGGGAGGGACGACAGGTTTTGTGGTTGCTCCCTGTACGGGAGGGATTGCAGGTCCCCCGCTAGTACCCGCTGGTGCTGGAGCGACTGCCGGTGCCGCGGTCGCTGTGCTCGGGGTACCGTTCGGTTGAGCGCTCGCGTTCGCGGCGAGGGCGGTCAGTACGGCCGCTACCAGTGCGCTTGCTAACTTTTCAGGGATCACTGTTGCCCATGCCTTCCTGCGCTGCAGTAGTTGTGCGTTCCAAAATCCACGTGGACATCGCATCTAGTCGTACATAGATGCCGCCGCTTCCGCAGGCTTGCCCCGGCGTCGGAATGGGTCGCGAGGTGATCGCGATGAGACGAGTCTCGCTTCCGACGACCTCGAACACCGGGCCGCCGCTATCACCGCGGCAGGTATCGCGCCCCGCTGCGCTCCGAAGCACCATCTCAGAGCGCGAATCGCAGCCAATCGTGGCGGCACGCCAGACGTCGCAGCCCCAGCCCTCAGTCTCAATCGTGTTCTTGCGCATAATGCCAAACCCGCCTGAGCCATGAACGTCATTCGATCCGAAGCCGACAATCGTCATCGAGCCTGTCGGCGCAGAAGTTTCGCCGGCTAGACGCCACGGTCTCGGAATTCGACCCGTGTCCTTCGAGAGCTGAAGCAGCGCTGCATCGAGTCCGTCGGGGGCGCGGTACACAGCCTGCACCGCGAACTCTTCCCGAGCCTTTGCTAAGTCGTAACCAAAGGCAACGGAATCCGCAGGCAAGCAATGCGCGGCTGTCAACACGACGTCCTTCGAAATGAGCACCCCGGTGCAGCGCCAACTGCCCCTAAGGCCGACCGCTGCCACATCCGTGTAGAGGTCGACGTTGCGCTTCGACGCGACTGGTGTTCCTTGAACGACCTTGGTCCGCACAGTCTCCGTGTCCAGACCGACCACCTCCGTCTCCGGACCGACCACCTTCGTCTCCGGACCCACGACGAAATTCAGTCGCTCCGTATCCCTCTCGAAAGGAACTGAACCAGTAACGGGCGTCGTCCCTTCACCTGTGACGTCTACTGTATTTTCACCGACTACTTTGAATCGGTCGCGACTCAAGAGCTTCCCCAAAGGACGACATTCCTCCGCAGTGTCCATGTCCTTCGCCCGCGCGCACCGAAGTCGCATCTCATCAAACCGTCGCTTATCCAGCACCAGTTTCGGCTCGGACCGAGCGTCAAACTGCGGCTCTACGCGGCGTCTTGCTTTCACCGCGACGGTGGTCTTCCGCGCGAACGCAATGCTCGCGGACCCCTTCGCAACCTCGAGCTCCTGTAACATAGACGGTGACAGATGAGCTGAGCGGGGGATGATAACAGCAACATCCGGTTGCGCGGCCGCTGCGCCGCTTTGGACCAGCACTGTCACTGCCACTGTGACGTAAGCGAACCGGCGCAGCATGGCTGATCCAGTACATGACTACGTCCGGAACCGTCAACGCGAGCGGCATGTATCGAAAAAATGACCACGGCAACTGCCAGCGCGGCCAGTGAGGTCAAGAGGAAGAACGACGAAGGTCGAAAGAGTCTAGTGACCTCGAGAGCACCTGAGCGGTCGGGCCACTCTCCTCTTCGCCGACGTCCTCTTCCGTGTCCGCGGCCGTTGCGCAGCGTTGCAGAAGACTGATGAAGGGACGTAGAGGACAAGCGCCAGGTCTGGGGGCGAAGACTCCAATGGGTGCTGAGAACCTGGCCACGCGTGGTGATGTATTCTTTGAACGACGCAGTTGGGGCCCGCAGGAAATCCCCTGACAGTCCAGGCTGCGATTTGCAGAGCAGACCTAACTTGCCCTCCAAAAACTTGACAAGCCATGCGTTTCTCAGCTCCGCCGCCAGCACCACCGCCCTCTAGGGCCTGCGATTTCGCCTGACCGCCGAAGCGCACAAGCAGCAGGCCAGCTGCGAGTATCGCGACGTTCGTACTGTCCCGAAATGGCGCCACTCTCGTCCTAGAGCAGTTCACATCCCATCCCCGAGGAAGACCGGCGCCCCCTCGCAGCATCGTCAATTTCACGCCCGGACGCTCCAGCCACCGCCCACGCAACCTCCACCAACGCGCCGCACCGTACCCAAGCGCTCCCCCACCTCGCAGACATCCCGCCGAGCTTACGTTAGCTCTCCCGCACGTCCTTCACGTGCCCAAAAGCTTACCCAAGCCGTAAGCGACCTCAATCAGTTTCACATTCCGCTCTGACAGTTCGCCCCCGTCGCAAATAAGGTCCGCGTGAGCTTACTTTAGCTCGCCAGCACGTCACTCGGATACACGCGAGCTTGCCTAAGCTCGAAGCCACTTCACCGAGATGCGCCACAGCTAGTCTAGGCTCCTCCGCACCTGATCCACGTGCGAGCGAGCTTACCCAAGCTCAATGGACTCCCCACAGCGCGGCGGCGATGTGCCGAGTACCGCCGCGACGCGCGTCCCCTCCTCTATGCACAAATTGAGCGTCGTAAACCGAACGCAGCGCGCCCACGCCACGCGTGAGACAGCTCCAACGAGCATCGCTCCCTCTTCTGCTTCAAACGCCCCCGTCACGTGACCGTCACCCGAGCCAGGCACGGAGCCGGAGCGGCCGTCTGGATGGGTGTTGTTGCTGAATGGAGTGCTGAATAGCTGCCTATGGCGCTCTCTTTGTGGAGAGTCCGATTCTGCTGAATAGGCACGTCTCGATGCTCGTCGGATAGAGCGTCGAAGCTCGACGTAGCCCTTCCGGAGCCTGAAGAAAAGTACGCAACTCGGTGAGCGGGGCGTCCGACAGGGCGGGAAATGAAAAAGATCGGTGTCGCGGCGGGAAGGAAGGCGCGAGTGCAGGCGTAAAAGAAAACACAATCCAAGGCGCGTGAGGCTGGAGGGTCTCACTGAGAAATTGAGGGCGAGATGACTGAGGGGAATACCATGGCAGGCGGAGCGCAGGTTTTGGCGGAGGAGGCGTTTGTCCGGCTGACGCCGGAGATGGCGGCGGTGCCGGAAGGCAAGTTGTTGCCTCTGAATGTGGATGTGGAGGCAGTGACGGCGATCGTGCTGGGAGCACTGCCGCGCATTTCCGCGCTTCGGGGGCAGCTGCTGGAGACGTATGCCGTGTTTGATGTGGAGCGTTTCGATCGGTTGGAGCTCTACCCGTGGTGTTTGCAGCACGCGCAGACGTTGTACTTGTCGGCGAGTCGTAAGGCGGAGTGTTCGGCAGAGGTGGTCGACGCCGGAATTCAGTTGCGGAGGCGGCTGCGGAAAGAAGCGCGCATGCTGGCGGAACGCGGTTGGATCGACGGGACGCGGCTGGCGAAGCTGAGTCGAGGCAAGGGTTATCTGGATCTGTCGACGGATCTGGGGATTTTGCTGAAGGTGCTGCAAGACGCGTGGCCGCAGCTCGAGGGCAGATGTCCTGTGCCTGCGGAGGATTTGGCAACAGCTGCGGATCTGACGTCGGTGTTCGTGCGGGCGGCGAGTCGCTTGCAGAAGACGCCTGAAGAGGTGGCGAGCGCACAGGAGTGGCGCAGGCGTGCGTTCACGATCCTGCACCGTGCCTACAATCGGATTCGTTTGGCGGTGTTGTACCTGCGCGTGGATCATGGCGATGGGGAGCGGATCGCTCCTCCGTTGTTTCCAGAGCGCAATCGGCGACGCCGTTCCGTTGAGTCTGCGCGTGGTGCGTCCGCGCCAGGCACGACGGAGTCGAACACGGTGAATGAACTGGATTCGAGTGAGTCTCCGTTCGTGGATTAGGAGATGAGTTAACGCGCCGCGCGTCGCTCAACGCGCAGGAAAGGGTGGATGAACATGGAAAATCAAAAGAATACTAGTGGTGTGTCCATCGCGAATCTGGATGGAGACGAGGTGTTGAATGGGTTGATGCCGGAACTTCTGGCTTTGGAGGCGGACGACCTAGTGGCGATCGGTGTGGACGTGCGCTCAGTGACGGCCACGGTGCTGGGCGCGTTGCCTGAGATTCGCAAGTACAGCGCAGCGATCGTCAAGGCGGAGCCGAAGTTGGATGACGCCGCTCTGGATAAGTTGGAGCGGGTCGCGTACGCGCTGAATGTCGCAAACGCGCACTACTTGGCAGCGGGTCAGCCGACGAACGATCTGCTCGCGATGGTGGACGAAGGGGTGGCTCTGCGCGATCGGTTGCTCCAGGACGCGAAGACGCTGGCGTCGCGTGGGCTGATCGAAGGGAGTCGATTGGAGAATGTGCAGCTTGGCGTGGGTTACAAGAATTTGTCGGCAGACTTGCTGATTTTGGCCAAGGTGCTGAAGGACGGTTGGGCGACGATTCAGGGCAAGTGCGCGACGGAGTGGGCCGAGCTGGAACGGGCTGCGCGGCTGGGCCAGCAGGTGATTGCCGTCGTGGGTCTGCGGGAAAAGGGAGCGGGGACATCGTCTGCTAGCGATGTGCGGGCGCGAGCGTTCACGCTGGTGGTGAAGCTGTACGATGAGTTCCGTCGCGTCATCAGCTTCTTGCGCTGGCAGGCGGACGACGCCGACCGCGTTGCCCCTTCCCTCTACGCGAATCGCGGCGGGCGTCGGCGCACGGATGTGGCTGAGCCTGCGGTGCAAACGCCGCCGGCGGTGCCAGCAGCGACGGCGAGCGCCTCCACGCCGGCAGGAGACTCGGGCTCACGTGCCACGGGCGCTTCTTCGAGTGACGGCAGTGTTGATGAGAACGGGCCGTTCATGAATTGAAGTGAGTAGAGACCGATGCGGGCCCGTGCGCGTTGCGACGGGCCTGCACCGTCCCATACAGCGTGAGCCAGGAGAGTGTCATGAGCAGCAAGGTTGCATTGGGGCTGGGTGCGTGGCGCAAGTTGGATGGCGGAAAGGGCGGAAATGCCCTGCTGATCCCGCCACACCATTTGATCACCCATGCGGTGGTCGTCGGCATGACTGGGAGCGGCAAGACCGGACTTGTGACGGTGTTGGCCGAGGAAGCGCTGCGGGCGAAGGTCCCAACGCTGATCATCGACGTGAAGGGCGATTTGCCCAACTTGCTGCTCGCGTTTCCGGATTTCGATCCAGAGCGGCACGTGCCCTGGGTGGAGGCGCCAGCAGAGCGTCCGACTGAAGAGGCGCGTCGGGAGGTGGCGGCAAAGCTCGCGACAGAACGGCGCGAAGGTTTGGCGGCGAGCCGCATCAGCGAGGCGCAGCTGGCTGACTTTTGCGCGCGGACGCACTTGCGGGTGATCACGCCGGGGTCGACTGCGGGTGAGTCGCTGCACGTGTTGTCGCCACTGGAACGGCGCTCGTCGCGCTGGGATAGCGATCCGGAGTCCGCGCGCGCGGCGTTGAGCGCGGCGGTGTCCTTGGTGCTGCGCTTGTTGGGGCGCGATCCGGATCCCGCGAAGAGCAAGGAACATGTGCTGCTCAGTGTTCTGGCCGAGCGGCGGCTGTTGGCGGGTGGGCACGCGGAGCTCGGTGCGTTGATGGAGGACTTGAAAGAGCCGCCCATTGAGCAAGTGGGCGCGCTGCCGCTGGATGAGTTTTTCAAACCGAGCGACCGCAAGCAGTTAGCTGCGGCGCTCAATACGTTGCTCGCCTCCCCGACCTTCGCAACCTGGCGTCAAGGCGCAACACTGGACATTGCCGAGTGGACCACGCCACGCAACGGCCGCACGCCCGCCGTCATCGTCAGCGTGGCGCACTTGGACGACGAGGAGCGCGCGCTCGTGCTCGGCGTCCTACTGGAGGAAATCTTGTCGTGGGTGCGCGGCTTACCCGGATCGCAGCGACTGAAGGCGCTGGTCCTGTTCGACGAGGTGTACGGCTTCCTACCGCCACATCCGGCAAATCCGCCCACCAAGCGCCCCATCGTCGCTCTGATGAAGCAAGCGCGCGCGTTCGGCGTCGGCATCGTCGTCGCCACTCAGAACCCGATGGACCTCGACTACCGCGCGTTATCCAACGCCGGCCTGTGGTGCATTGGACGCCTCCAGACCGACGCCGATCGGGAACGCGTGCTCGACGGCCTCGCCGCCAGCCTCTCCGACGCCGACGACGCCCAAGAGCTCGGCCGCACCGTGCAACGCCTCGCCAATCGCTGGTTCGTGGTGCGCAATGCTCATGCGCCGGGCGAGCCAATCTTGCTGCAGCCTCGTTACGCCTTTTCTTGGCTGCGCGGGCCGATGACGCGTCACGAGTTGCGTGAGGCGCGCAGGTGGCGGGATGAGCATCAGGGCGAGGGGGAGCCGGCGTCGGCGAGCCGCCAGATCGAAGCTGAGGCGCGCGGACCAGCGAGTGTCGTCACAGCGGTCAGCGAAAGGACATAGGAGGGCGCGGACACAGAGCTCGCCTGAGACTTGGTCGGCGCCGGGGATTCAGAGCTACTACCGCGCGCTGTCAACGCCGGCCTTTGGTGCATTGGACGCCTACAG